>Ga0206962_1081_pt1 | contig 34118 bp, 27 predicted proteins | sample Alteio_BWOrgHeat_27_FD_153241 | JGI IMG/M metagenome (GOLD analysis project Ga0206962, IMG submission 153241) | Enriched cells from forest soil in Barre Woods Harvard Forest LTER site, Petersham, Massachusetts, United States -... | ecosystem: Environmental > Terrestrial > Soil > Temperate forest >...
TTCACCTGCACTTCCACCAGTGCCGGACCATCATGCGCGAAAGCCGCTTCCAGCGCCGGTCGAAGCTCTTCCGGTTTTTCCACGCGGCGGCCCAGCATGCCTGCTCCTTCCGCCAGTCTGGCGAAGTCAGGATTGTCGAGCGAACATCCGAAGTCGACAAAGCCCGATGCCTTCATCTCAAGCTCGACAAACCCCAGCGTGTTATTCGCAAAAACCACAACCTTGACCGGTAGATTCGCCTGCTTTAAAGTCAGCAGATCGCCCAGCATCATCGACACGCCGCCATCGCCGGAAAGCGTAACCACCTGCCGCTTAGGGTAAGCGGCTTGCGCGCCGATCGCCTGCGGCACGGCTCCAGCCATCGATCCGTGACTAAAGGACCCAAGCAGTCTGCGTTTACCATTCATCGTGAGGTAGCGCGCAGCCCACACCGTTGGCGTGCCTACGTCGCAGGTAAAGATTGCATTCTGCGCCGCCAGCTCATCGATCACTCTCGCAACATATTGAGGATGAATGGGCGTCTTTCCCGGCTCGCCTACAGCGAGATCATCGAGGCTTTTGCGTGATTTATGATAGTGTTCTACGCTGTCCTCCAGATGCTTTTTGTCTCGCTTTCCTTTGAGTAAAGGAAGCAGAGCAGGCAGGGTGTCCTTAACATTGCCAACAAGGCCGAGATCGACTTTTACCCGACGGCCTATCTGCTCTCCCCGCACATCTACCTGAATAATTTTCGCTTCCGGCGGGAAAAACTGCTGGTAGGGAAAATCCGTCCCGAGCATCAACAGCGCATCGCTCTTCATCATGGCGCGATAGCCTGACGCGAATCCGAGCAATCCGGTCATGCCGACATCAAAGGGATTATCGTATTCAATAAACTCTTTACCGCGCAGCGCATGGACGATCGGCGCCTTCAGCTCAGCTGCAGTCGCAATCAGTTCGGCATGCGCACCTTCGCAACCGGCGCCTCCCATGATGGTCACTTTGCCCGCTTTGTTCAGAATTTCTGCCGCTTGTTTTAATTCAGCGTCCGAAGGGCGGATCACTGGATTCGTCCGTCTTACGGCAGCCACACGATTCGGATAGGGACAATCTTTCAGGGCCACGTCACCCGGAATCACAAGAACAGCAACACCCCGCCGCTCTACTGCGGTGCGAATCGCAATTTCGAGTGCGCGTGGCATCTGCTCAGGGATACCCACCATCTCGCAATAGTGGCTACATTCTCGAAACAGATTCTGCGGGTGCGTCTCCTGAAAGTAGTTGCTGCCGATTTCAGGGCTGGGAATATGTGCGGCAATGGCAAGAACAGGCGTTCGGTTGCGGTGACAATCAAACAATCCGTTGATCAGGTGCAGGTTGCCCGGCCCACAACTCCCGGCGCAGACGGCCAGCTCACCGGTCAGATGCGCCTCGGCTCCGGCAGCAAAGGCCGCCGCTTCCTCATTGCGCATATGTACCCAATCGATTGTCTTGGATTTGCGCAGGGCATCGGTGAAGCCATTCAGCGAATCACCGACAATTCCATAGATCCGCTTCACGTTGGCCGCAAGCAGCGACTCAACCATTACCTCAGCAACTTTCTTTGCCATGGATATTCTCCCTATGTTTCAAGGTGCAAAGAAGCACCATTGAATAGGAAATACAAAGCCGGAAAAGAATCTCAGAAAAGCTTATCAGCTAATAGTTCGAGCCTGCGCGCAGGGAAGTCTGATCTTGTGATGAAGCCTGATCGAGCAGCCGCTTTGCCTCATCCAGACTAATACCTGTCGGCACGGGTTGAAATTTCGACCGCTCTTCGTGATGATCCTTGCTCACGCTCTTGAATAAAATCACGTGCCCTGCGACATGTACATCCACCAGATTGGTCTTCCATCGGGTCGGACTCACCTGTTCACGATGAACGGAAAATTCTCCGCCTTTATCAACATAGCCCAGCAACCCATAGCCGAAATCGATGCGGTTGATAACCGTACCATGCATGGCCACGAACCGTTTCAGCCGCTGATCGATCTCAACCGTGCCCGCCATGCCATGAAATATCCGCGCCTCAAAGGTAGGAGGCTTGAAGTTTGGATTCGGTGTGAAGCGAAATGTGATGAGATCGCCCGACGGCGGCCCATCCGGTTCAAAAAAGAATGCATCAGGCATGAGCTTAGTCAATCTCTGCAACCGCTCTTCGTCCTGAAGGTGATCCTCGCGATTCCTTGCGAGTGCGCTGGGGTTACTCAATAGAGCGTTCAACCGCGCATTTTCCTTGCGCTCTTCCCTGCCCGTCAGCGGCTTGTCGTTCTCTTGCAGAATGCGGAAGATCGGCCCCTGCTTTGTTTCCACCTGATGCTTGATATAGCTCACCTGACCGATCTTCTGGTTGATACGGTAGGCCCAAAAACTATCGTTCTCACGATCCTGAAGCTCGTTATATGCAACATCCTTGATGAGTTGCTGTATAGGCGAAGGAGTGGACGTTTGTGCGTGGACCATTGAGGTAAATACCACGAAACAGGCTGCGAGACGCACAATAGTCGTGAAAAAACGCATCATCATTTCCTCTGCACTTGGATGCTCTGATTTTGCCGCATACATCCTGTATGCCATGTAAAAATTATCTCCTCCGGCTCATCGGTCACGAGTCCCCCCACAGGGGAGTCTCCGCTTGCTACACTGATGCCATGTTAGATGAGCTCACTTTCCGCAATTATGCGGATGCTGCCATAGAGTCTCTAAAAAAGAGCTTGATTGCCGCTGAAGAAGAGAATGATTTCGACGCCGAGGAACAAAATGGTGTGCTCAATATCGTTTTTGACGAGCCGCCCGCAAAATTCGTCATCACTCCCAATACCCCGGTACGTCAGATCTGGATCTCCGCCCTCTCAACCAGCTTCAAGCTCGATTGGTCCGACGAAGCGCAGGCGTTCATCCTGCCTAAAGACGGCACCCCTCTGAAACCGCTCGTGGCACGACTTATCAATGAGCATTTAGGCATAGACTCGATTACCCTCGTATAGCAGGCTCGCCCGATGGAAAAAATCCTCTCCGTCGCCATCATCACCAGAAACGAAGAGACCAATCTGCCCCGAACGCTCGAAAGCGTACGCTGGGCCGATGAGGTGGTTATCGTCGATTCCGGCTCAACCGATGGAACCGTAGAGATCGCCTGGAGGTTTGGAGCGAAGATCATTCAGGAGAGCTGGCATGGCTTCGGAAAGCAGAAAAATCTTGCCATCGAACAGTGCTCTGGCGAATGGATTCTCTCTCTGGATGCCGATGAGGAGGTCAGCGAAGCGCTGGCGGAGGAAATCGAAGCGCTGCTCGCGGGAACACCGGATGTCGACGCTTATCTCCTGCCTCGCCGCAATCTTTTTCTTGACCGCTGGATCAGGCATGGCGGTTACTATCCCGATCCGAAGCTCCGGCTCTTTCGCAAAGGTACAGCGCAATTTGAAGAACGCGCAGTACATGAAACGCTGCAGCATGTGGGTGCAGCGCGCGTCCTGCACGGCGGCCTCATCCATCATGCCTATCCCACGCTCGAAAGCTACATCGAGCATATGAACACCTACAGTACGCTGGGCGCTGGCCAGGCCGCGGCAAATGGCAAAGGCAGCCGGAGCCTGCCAGCATTTTTGTGGAACGTCCTGCTCAATCCTCTCGCCACCTTTTTTTACAATTACATCCTCCGCCTCGGTTTCCTCGATGGCCGCGAGGGGCTGCTCCTGCATCTCTACCATTCCGCCTACACAAGCTGGAAATATGCAAAAGCATGGCAGTCTGAAAACACCAAGTTCACATCCTTCGCAGGATAAAAAACGAAGTGCAGGCTGCAAAGCTCTGGCTTCTATTTGATGAACGCGATACGCTCCGTCTATCTCCTCATAAGGTCAATCCATGCTCCTTGTACGTCGCCTGTCTGCATTTCTAGTTCTTTTGTTCTTTACGATGTATCTGCCCTGTCTGGCGGAAACGCAGTCCATTGCGCAAAAAACCGCCGGCATGCAAAGGCTGGATGGCTTCTTCCCCATCGTCTGGGATACCCAGACAGGCAAGCTTTATCTTGAGATCGATACATTCGGCAAAGACTTTCTGTTTCTCGACTCGCTTCCCTACGGCGTCGGCTCCAACGACCTTGCCCTCGATCGCGGCCAGCTAGGCAAGGGGCGTGTCGTTCGCTTCTACCGCAGCGGACCCAAGGTGCTGCTGATCGAGCGTAATCTTGACTATCGCTCCAGTTCGCCCCACCCGGAAGAGCAGTTGGACGTTGCCCAGTCCTTCGCCGAGTCGGTTCTCTGGGGATTCAAAGTGGAGGCCGAAGACGGAAACAAGGTGCTTGTCGATGCCACAGACTTCTTCCTCCAGGATGCCCACGGAATCGCCGAGCGCCTGCAGGAAGCCAAGCAAGGCAGCTACCGTCTCGACGCATCCCGCAGCGCCATCTCCATGGAAAACGCCAAAAACTTTCCGCTGAACACGGAAGTTGAATCGGTGCTTACTTTCACCGCAGAAGGTCCGTTGCATGCTGCCCTTGTAGCATCTGTGACACCCGATCCCCATGCTGTGACTGTGCATCAGCACTATTCCTTCATCCAGCTACCCGATGAGGGATACAGGCCGCGCGCCTTTGACCCACGCGCCGGCTATTTCGACGTCAGTTATCGTGACTATTCCGCACCTCTGGGCCAGCCGATGGACATTCACCTCATATCACGCCATCGTCTTCAGAAAAAGGACCCCGGCGCGGCCATTAGCGAGCCGGTTAAGCCCATCGTCTATTACGTCGATCGCGGCGCTCCCGAGCCAATCCGCAGCGCATTGGTCGAAGGCGCAAGCTGGTGGAATCAGGCTTTTGAAGCTGCTGGATTCAAAAATGCGTTCCAAGTCAAAGTCCTGCCGGAGGGCGCCGATCCCATGGATGTGCGCTATAACGTCATCCAGTGGGTGCATCGTTCCACACGCGGCTGGTCGTATGGCGAAGGTGTCACCGATCCGCGTACAGGAGAAATCATCAAAGGTCAGGTTACGCTCGGCTCCCTGCGCGCACGCCAGGATTACCTCATCGCCGAAGCGCTGCTCTCGCCCTATGAGCAAGGCAAGCCCATCCCCGACGCGATGAAGGAGATGGTTCTCGCGCGCATCCGCCAGCTCGCCGCGCATGAAGTAGGGCACACCCTTGGCCTCGCGCATAACTTTGCCGCTAGCTCTATCGCCCCCGGAACCTCCGTCATGGACTACCCGCATCCGTGGATTACACTGAAGCCGGACGGCACACCCGATCTCTCACACGCCTACACCACCGGCATCGGAGCATGGGATAAGACAGCGATCGCTTACGGATATTCCGATTTCCCGCAGGGAACGGACGAGCACAAGGCTCTTGACGCCATCCTGAAGAACGCCACTGACAGCGGTCTATTTTTTATCACCGATGAAGACTCGCGGCCGATCGGCAGCGCGCATCCGCACTCGCATTTATGGGACAATGGCCCCGATCCGGCCGACGAGCTCAACCGTATTCTCACGATCCGCGCCGCCGCGTTGAAGCGTTTTGGCGAAAACGCCATCCAGCCGGGCCAGCCAATGGCGCAGCTTGAGGACACACTCGTGCCTCTCTACCTGTTGCACCGCTATCAGACGGAAGCAGCCAGCAAAGAGATCGGTGGCCTCGACTACCGGTATGCGCTGCGCGGCGACGGCCAACTGATCACCCGCATCGTCCCTGCCACCGATCAGCAGAAGGCATTAGACGCCGTGCTGCACACGCTCGACCCGTTCACGCTGACATTGCCTCAATCCCTGCTTGAAATTCTGCCGCCGCGCCCTCCCGGTTATCCACGCACCCGCGAGTCGTTTCCCGGACGCACCGGCCTCACCTTCGACCCGCAGGGAGCAGTCGAATCCTCAGCCAACCTCACCGCAAGCTTGCTCTTTGAGCCGACTCGCGCCAGCCGCATTGTCGAATATAAACTCCGTGATAACTCACTGCTCGGACTCGAAGACTTGATCAACCAGACTCTGAAGGCAACCTGGTACGCGCCTCGCCAGGTAACCATCACGCTCTATACACAGCTCACCGTCGAAGATGTCATCCTGCGCCATCTGCTTACCCTGGCCGCATCGCAATCCACTTCGCCGGAAGCCCGCTCTATCGCCGGCTCCACAGTCGATCAGCTCAAAGAGTGGCTCAAGGGCAAGGTTGCCGACGCAAGCGCTCCGGCACTTCTCCACGCGCATTGGCTGGCCGCCCAGAACGAAATCGAAGCCTTCAGCAAGGATCCCGCAAAATTCGCCACTGCGGACGTCCTTGAAGCTCCGCCAGGCCAGCCTATCGGTGACGACGAAGATTTTTAGCCGACAGCCAGGCCTTGCTGAAGGTACTCGCCTTCCCCTATGCTGGAGAGTTTCGCAAACCGAGGTAAACACCATGGCGGATGCGCCGCTAATTAACCCGCTCTCACTCACTGCATCCGCTGAAAAGGACCGCTGGAAAGAAAACACGCTCGCACCCGCCCTTGAAAAAAACCCAGAAAAGCCCATCGGCGCAGTCTCCGGGATCAACCTCGACAAAAGCGGGCAGCCCCGCTTCACCACCATCTCCGGCGTTCCTGTCGAACGTCTGTATACGGAAGCAGATCTGCCCGAAGATTGGGAAGCCGATCTCACTGCTCCCGGCGAGCCGCCGTACACGCGCGGCATTCATCCCACGGGCTACCGTGGCAAGCTCTGGACGATGCGCCAGTTCTCCGGCTTTGCCTCGCCCGAAGAGACCAATCAGCGCTACAAATATCTGCTCGCCAACGGCGGCAGCGGCCTCTCCGTCGCCTTCGATCTGCCCACGCTCATGGGCTGCGACTCCGACGACCCCCAGAGCGAAGGTGAGGTCGGTAAATGCGGTGTCGCCATCGATTCGCTGGAAGACATGGAGACGCTTTTCTCCGGCATCGATCTGGAACAGACCTCCGTCTCCATGACCATCAACTCGCCCGCAAGCCTCATCTGGGCCATGTATCTCGCCGTCGCCGAGCGCCAGGGTGCTGACTGGAAGAAAATTTCCGGCACGCTGCAGAACGACATTCTCAAGGAATACATCGCGCAAAAGGAGTACATCTATCCGCCCGCGCCTTCGATGCGTCTGGTCATCGACACTTTCGAATTTGGCTCGCTCTTTACACCACGCTTCAACCCCATTTCCATCTCCGGCTATCACATCCGCGAGGCCGGTTCGACGGCTCAGCAGGAGCTGGCATTTACCCTCTACGACGGCATTGAATATGTCGAATGGGCACTCCGCCGCGGGCTCGCCATTGACGACTTTGCCCCACGTCTCAGCTTCTTCTTCAACGCGCACAATGACTTTTTCGAGGAGATTGCCAAGTTCAGAGCGGCGCGCAAAGTCTGGTATCGTGTGATGACCGAGCGCTTTGGCGCCACAAATCCGCGATCTACCTGGATGCGTTTCCACACGCAGACCGCAGGTGTCTCCCTCACCGCGCAGCAGCCGAAAAACAATATCGCCCGGGTCGCCATCCAGGCGCTCGCGGCCGTGTTGGGCGGAACGCAATCGCTGCACACCGATGCCTATGATGAGGCGCTCGCTCTTCCCACAGAAGACGCCGCTCGCATCGCATTACGCACACAGCAAATCCTCGCATACGAATCCGGGGTCGCCGGCGTAGCCGACCCGCTCGGCGGTTCTTACTTTGTGGAACGTCTTACGCTCGACATGGAAAAAGCTGCCTTCGATTACTTTGAAAAACTCGACGCCATGGGAGGCATGGTACGTGCCATCGAGCATGGCTTCCCGCAAAAGGAGATCGCCGAAGCCAGCTATGCCTATCAGAAGGCGGTCGAAGCGCATGAAAAAATCATCGTCGGCGTCAATGAATACGCAATGGACGAGACAGCGCCCGAGATTCTCTACATCGGAGAATCGGTCCGGGAGGCGCAAACGATCAAGTTGAGAAAGCTGCGGCAGCAGCGCTCGAACGATGCCGTCGCTCGCTCGCTCCTCGCACTCAGCCGCGCCGCCGAAAAAGATCCTTCTCCGGTTAAAAATGGCATATCGCCCGAGAATACGATGCCCTACCTGCTCGATTGCGTGAAGGCCTATGCGACCATTGGTGAAATCTCGAATGCGCTCAAGAGAGTCATGGGCACCTATGAAGAGGTCGGCGTTGCCTGAAAAAAACGGCTCCTATTCGCATTCCGGCTGAAAAACGTGCTACAAATCGCTATGAGCGACGACCCGAAAGACCGGCCAGACGCGCCTCACAACGGCGAACCGATCAACCTGAAGCAGCTTGCCGCTATCCTTCAGCTTTCGCAGACCACCGTGTCTCTTGTCCTCAATGATTCGCCGGCCGCCAAATCCATTCCGGCTCACACGCGCGAGCGTATCCTGCATGCCGCGAGAAAGTTCCGCTACCGTCCGAATTATTTCGCCCGCTCCCTGCGCAGAAACCGAAGTATGTCCATCGGCGTCCTTGCGCCCGATCTCAGCGAAGGCTACTTCACCATGGTCATGAATGGTGTGGAAGAATATCTGTTGCGCGCGCAGTATTTCTATTTCACGGCCAGCCACTACTGGAACCAGGAGTTGATGCAGGAGTATCCGCGCTTGCTCGTCGATCGCGCCGTCGACGGCTTTCTGCTTCTCAACACGCCTTCCGAGATTCGCAGCCCGCTGCCAACCGTCGCCATCTCCGCGCACAACAACTCGCCCGGCGTGACAAACATCGTTCTCGATCATATGAAGGCCGCGGAACTGGCCCTGCGGCATCTCTACGATCTGGGCCATCGCAGGATTGCCTTCGTGAAAGGGCCAAACATTATCCCCGATACCGAGTACCGCTGGCGCTCCATCCTTGAAGTCGCCCGGCAATTGGAGATCAAAGTGCAGCCCGCCCATTGCATCCAGCTTGAGGCGGATAGCTGGTCGCCTGAGGTCGGTTATGGCCCCATGCGCGATCTGCTGGATCGTATTCGCGACTTTACCGCCATCTTCTGCTTCAACGACATCTCTGCCATCGGTGTGATCCGCGCCATCTACGACGCGGGATTGAGCGTGCCTGAGGATATTTCCGTCATCGGATTTGACGACATCATGAGCGCCGCCTACCACAAGCCAAGCCTCACGACCGTGCGGCAGCCTTTACGTGAAATGGGACGACAAGGTGCACAGGTCTTGCTGGATATGATCTCTCAGCCGGACAAACCGTATCAGGAAGAAATCGTCCTGCAGCCGGAACTGATCGTCCGCGAGTCGACCGGCGTCGCCGTAGCGCAGCGCAGCAAGCGTCGGGCGTAGCACGAAGCGGAGCCTCCATCCTATCTCTGTTTTTAGAGAAAGATGTCTTTTCACCCCGCCTGAACCGTTCAGACATTTCGCCACATCCAATCAGACGAAATCTTCAACCGGAATTTCGCAGGAGATACAAATGGAATATGTGAATCTTGGATCGACCGGGCTCAAGGTATCGCGTCTCTGTCTTGGAACGATGACCTATGGCTCCAAAAAGTGGCGCGAATGGGTTCTGGAAGAAGAAGAGAGCAGGCCTTTTCTCCGCCGCGCGGTGGAAGCCGGCATCAATTTTTTCGATACCGCCGACATGTATTCACGCGGGGTCAGCGAAGAAATCGTTGGCCGCGCGCTCAAGGAGTTTGCTCCATCGCGCGACAAAGTCGTAATCGCCACCAAAGTCTTCAATCCCATGGGGGATGACCCCAACCAGCGTGGCCTTTCGCGCAAGCACATCATCCACGCCATCGACGACAGCCTCCGCCGCCTGGGCACTGATTATGTAGACCTCTATCAGATTCACCGCTTCGACAATGAAACTCCGATCGAAGAGACGCTCGAAGCACTCGATGACGTCGTGCGCGCCGGCAAGGCGCTCTATATCGGAGCGTCATCCATGTTTGCGTGGCAGTTTCAGCAGATGCTTCATCTCTCTGACACACTCGGCCTGAGCCGCTTCGTCACCATGCAGAACCATTACAACCTGGTCTATCGAGAAGAAGAGCGTGAAATGATCCCTTTATGCCGCGACCAGGGCATCGGCCTGATTCCCTGGAGCCCGCTTGCGAGAGGCTTTCTCGCCGGCAATCGCAACCAGAAAGATCGCGGCGAAACCGTACGCTCCAAAACAGACGAGTACGCGCACGGCCTTTATTACCGCGACTCAGACTTTACCGTGGTGGATCGCGTGACCGAAATCGCGCGGAAACGCGGCGTCAGCAACGCGCAGGTCGCGCTAGCCTGGATGCTGGCCAAGCCGGACATTACCGCGCCGATCATCGGCGCCAGCAAAGAACATCATCTCGATGACGCTCTCGCCGCACTTGAAATCCATCTCGAAGACAGCGAGATCAAAGCGCTTGAAGAACCCTACGAGCCGCATCCCATCCTCGGCCATAGCTGAAGTATTCCAGAACTACGCAAGGACAGACATCTGTCCTTGCTGGCAAAGTCGCCATTTTGAAGAGGCACGGCTTAAGCCGTGCCTCTTGTCATTCTGAGCGAAGCATCTGCGGTTAAGCAAAACAGATTCTTTCTCCGTGGGTAATCAGTTATGAATTCGCCCTAAGCCTTGACTTCCGGCTCCAGAATCTGCAAATCGAGCGTCGGCTCAAGAAGGCAATCCAGCACAGCGATCGCCTCCAGTGCCCGCTTCAGGGCAGAGGACGGACAAGGCTCCACGATGACCACAAATGGCAGGTTCGCCTTGGTGTGCCCGGGTTTCTGCAAAATCGCGTGGATATTGATCTCCTGCTCCGCCAGCGCACCGGCAATCTGGGCAATAATGCCGGGACGGTCCTTCACGATAAAGCGAATGTAGTGCCGCAGCAGAAAGTCTCCGCTGACAGCAGCCTTCCTGCTCGGCAGATCGATCGCCCGCGAACCATGCACAATCGCCAGCACATCCGAAACGACAGCAACCGCCGTCGGATGGCCGCCCGCGCCATGTCCGGAGAAGACCACATCCCCGCCATACGTGCCACCAACCAGCACCATATTCTCCGTGCCCCGCGACCACGCCAGCGGCGAAGCCTTCGGCACCAGCATGGGGCCAACCGTTGCCAGCACCTCGGAGCCGCGCAGCTCCGCTCGTGAAATCTGGCGGATGGTGCATCCCATCTCCCCCGCGTAGGCGAAATCAACGGCTGCAATTTCGGTAATCGACTTGCACGGTACCTCGCTTGTCGTCAGATCGGCACGCAGCGCAATCCGCGAAAGAATCACCAGCTTCGCGCGCGCGTCAAACCCCGCCACGTCCTCCGTTGGATCCGCCTCGGCGTATCCCAGCGCCTGTGCCTCTTGCAGCACGGGGGCGAACTCCGCACCATCTTCCATCTTGCTCAGAATGAAATTGCAGGTACCGTTCAGAATGCCTTCGATGCGCTGGATCTGATCCCCGGCCAGTCCCTGTTGCAGCCCCGGAATCACCGGTACGCCACCTGCAACCGCGGCTCCATAAAACAGATGGCATCCCTTGCTGCGCGCCAGTTTATCGAGCGCAATGCCATGCTCGGCAATGAGCTTCTTATTTGCTGTCACCACGGATTTCCCGGCCTCAAGCACCCGGCGCACCCACTCTCCCGCCGGATCGAGGCCGCCCGCCAGCTCCAAAACCACATCCACGGGCGACGACAACACATCGTCAATCGTCTCCGTCCAAACGACATGATCCGGTACCCAATCCACCTTTTTGCGGGCAACATTGCGATTGAAGATGTGCGTCAACTTCACGCCCTGTGGCTTTGCGTCGCAAAGGATGCGCGCGACTGAAGTGCCCACGGTGCCAAATCCAAGAATCGCTATGTTTACAGGCGGCGCCGCCTGCGCGTCAGACACGGATGCACTCACTGTTCTCTGGTTCTCCTGGCAAGTTTTGCTGCAATGGAAGCTGACTTCATCTTATCGAAAGTTCACTGCGAGGGAAGCGTTTCTGTAAGATGCAAATCTTCCAATGCGAAGAATATGAGGGTGTTGTCCTGTACAGTGCGCGGCCTTTCGGTCACCTACGTCGTACGCCGAAAAACCGGCTCGACGTGCACCCCTTCCGCCGCCTCCCGTTCATACGCTGCAATCGGAATGCGAACTTCCGCCAGGCAGCCCTTCGCGTCCGTGCGATTCCGCACATCCAGCGAGCCGCCGTGCGCTTCGGCAATTTGCCGCGCCAGCACCAGCCCTACGCCTGAGCCGCTCGTCTTCGTCGTATAAAACGGAACGAACAGGTTGCCGGGATTCGTCAGTCCCGGCCCGTTATCTTCGATCAGAATCGAAATCATATCGCCTGTGATCCTGCTGCGAACCGTCACCGCCGGCACACCTGCCAGTCCAGTCTCTTCGCGCCCGTTTACCGCCGCATCGACTGCATTCTTCACCAGGTTGATCAGCAATTGCTCGATCTGGTCGGCATCCGCCCACAGGTTCACAGGCTGCGCTTCGCTAATCTCCACCGTGAGCCGCGTCTCAAGACCTGCAACACGGTCGAGCAGCGCCGGAAGTGGCACTCGCCCCAATATGGGAGGGGGCAACTGCGCCAGTTGCCGATAAGCCTGCACAAATCGGTTCAGTGACTCGGCCCGACTCTCAATCACATTCAGCCCGCGCTCAAAATTTGCGGCATTCTCAGCAGGAATCTGGGAGATGCGCGAACGTAGACTTCCGGCAATCGACTTAATAGGCGCCAGCGAATTGCTGATCTCATGGCCAAGCACGCGGATCAGCCTGCGCCAGGCCATGCGCTCCTCTTCGCGCAGCGCGCTGCTTACATCGGAGAGCACCAGAAGCGTATGCGGCACGCCTCGCTGGCGAAAGCTGCTGCGCCGCACCATCCAGCGCCCCGGCTGTCCTTGTCCTTCAATCGTGGTGATACCCTCGTCCGGCTGGTCCAGAATCTGTCGCAGTTGCAGCTCATCTGCATTTCTGCCCAGATCGCGCGCCGCATTCAGATGCAGCACACGTTCCGCTGCCGGATTCACTACCCGTAACGCGCGTTGCTCGTCAAAGGCGACCACCGGCGCATCCATCTCCAGAATGACGCGCCGCAGCAGGGCAACGGCTTCGAGCGCGCTCAGACGCTGCGACTGCATCGCATCCGCGAGCTGGTTGATCTCAATGGCCAGTTCCCCGAGCGAGTCCTGTGGAGTCGCTCCGCGTGCACGAAACGAAAAATCTTCTTCCCGCAATGCGGCTACTACGTTCGCCAGCGTCTGCAGCGGCCGCACAACCTGCTCAATGAATATGGAGGCGACCAGCAGCACCACCAGCGCCAGCGTGACAAGAGATCCGGCAATCAGAGAAACGGAGACGTGCTCGATCCAGAAAAGTACGGCGCAGAGCACAAATAGAGGCACGCACAGGGAAGCAATAAGGACCTTGATCTTCGTCTCAAAGCTAAACCCTTCCCGCGGAATCTTGCTCGTGGCTTTTCGCCGGTTGAGTTCGCTTCTGTTGGCTCTAGATGCCATATTTCTCCATCCGCCTGTACAAAGCGCCCCGGCTCAACCCGAGCGCTTCGGCAGCCTGACTCACGTTGCCATTGCAACGAGTCAATGCCTTGCGGATGAGAATACTCTCTACAGATTCCAGGCTCATATCTTCCATTGCCTGGCTGGATGCGCGCACCTGGTTCAAGCCCAGGTCGGACGCCTCAATCCTGTTCCCTCGCGCCATCAGCACGGCGCGCTCAATCGTATGGTCCAGCTCACGTACATTGCCCGGCCACGGATGTTGCAGCATCACCTGCAACGCGGAAGGATCAATTCCTTCCATTTGTTTTCGATAGCGCGATGCGTAGCGGTTTAGGAAATGGGCCGCCAGCAAGGGAATATCTTCCCGGCGGTCGCGCAAAGGCGGCAGATGAATCTCAACCGTATTCAGGCGGAAGAGCAGGTCGCCGCGAAACCTCTGCTGCTCTACCTCGACGTGTAAATCGGCATTCGTGGCTGAGAGCAGGCGGACATTCACACGCCGCGTTTTCGACGAGCCTACACGCTCCATCTCGCCCGTTTCCAGCACGCGCAGCAGCTTTGCCTGCTGGCGCATCGGCACGTTGGCAATCTCGTCCAGAAAGAGGGTTCCGCCATCGGCCAGCTCGAAGCGTCCAATCCGCTCGGTACGCGCATCGGTGAACGCGCCTTTCACGTGACCGAAAAGCTCGCTTTCAAAGGTGCCTTCCGGCAGCGCGCCCGTATTCACAGCAACCAGCGAACGCGAGGCCCTCTGTGAGAGCCCATGCAGCATCTGCGCGACGACTTCTTTTCCCGTTCCGTGCTCGCCCGTGATTAGTACATTTGCATCGGATGGCCCGATACGAGCGATCGTGCTCAGTACCGGCTGCATGGCGGCAGCCGTGGCAATCAGGTCCGGCAGATTTTGCCCGCGCAGCATGCGGTTTTCCGCTTCCAGCCGGTAGGCCCGCTTGACGGCATGATGCAGATCGATCTGCGTCCGCAGGATGGTCAGCAATCGCGCATTGTCCCAGGGCTTGGGAATAAAATCGCGGGCGCCGCGCCGCATCGCCTCCACGGCAACCTCGACGTTGGCCCATGCCGTCATCACGATCACCGGCACATGGCTGTCCAGCGCCTTGATCTGCGTCAGCAGGTCAAGGCCTTCCTGGCCCGAGGTTGTATCGCGCGTATAGTTCAGGTCCACTAACAGCGCGTCATACGATCCCGTCTGCATCGCCTCGATCACCGTCATCGGCGAACGCGCCTTTTCCACATGGAAGCCTTCCGGCTCCAGGAGCAGTTCCAGCGCATCCAGAATGTGCGGTTGATCGTCGGCAATCAGGACGCGCGGCACAAGTGAACCGGTAGTGCTGTTTCCTGCCCCGCCGAGTTGAGAAGTCGTGGTCATCAAAGACCTGAGTATACCGTCATTGGCAGATCATGGCTGCTCATGCGTCAGAACACCATTCTTCGCGTCGTCGATGGAAATTTGCATGCGGTCGAGTGTGGAGCCGGTAGCGCGATCAATATCAACTTTGGCTTTTTCGAATGCGGTCTGGGCAACAGCGACCGCGGATTCGGCCACAGCAAGAGCTTGTTCGCTGGCGAGGGTATCGTAGGCGGACATGGCTCCAAGTTTTTGTTCCTGTTTGGAGATGTCGAAGGTCTTCTGTGCCAGATCACGGGCCTTCTGGGCAGCGGTGACGCGGGCCTGGGCCTGTTGGAGTGCGTACTGTGAGTTGCGGACATCGAACAAAATGTTCTTTTTCTGCTGTTCGTAGCTCAACTCCCTCTGGCGGTACTCAAGCACGGCGCGGAATTGGTCGGCCTTGGCCTGACGGTTGCGAAGAGTGACAATCAGCTGGAAACCGACCTGGTACTCAGGCGAGGAGTAGTTGAAGGTGTCCTTGAAGGCCCCGGCGAAATCTTTAGGCAGGTTGGTGCTGCAATCGATTTGCTGCGAGTCGCAAACAGGATTGGGCTGACCGCCGATGCCTACGCCGATGTACTGCCCATAGACCGAAAGACTGGGCAGCAGCTCGTTTTTAATGGCCTTGAGGTTGGTTTGTGCGATCTGCATGGCGATCTGGTCTTGAGCAACGTCGGGGCGGTTCTTTTCGGCTTCAGCAATGAGCTGGTCGATGGGCTCTGTTTCCTTAGGATCGGATGAACCCAAGAGATCGAGCGGAATGACCGGCATTTCGGCCAATGCAGGGTCTGCAATGGTCTTGGTGAGTGCGTTTTTGATGAGAAGTTCGTTCGTCCTGAGCGCCACCCTGGCAGCGGTAAGATCGCCTTCGGCGGAGGCCACGGCGGCCTCATCCTTCGTGACCTGCATGGCAGGGACGTTCTGAAGCTGAAGTTGTTTTTGATCGTCGGAGAGAGTCTCGTTGGCGTAGGCCAGCGAACGCTCCTTGATCTGGGCGTCCTGGTAGGCGCTGACGAGATCCCAGTAGATGTTCTGAACCTGGCTGATGGTAGTGATGACTTGTAGCTTGAACCCGAGGTCGGTAAGCTGGATACCCTGTTTAGCGATGTGAATGAAGCGCTGGTTCGTGCCGAGTCCAAACCCCTGCAGCAGCGGCTGGTTGATTGTGAAATTGAAATTTGTGGTGAGCTGAGGACTGAGGATGTTGAAGATGCTGTTCGTGGTTGTGCGAGAACCGAAGCTAGTCAACGTAAAATTTGTGCCAAGCGAAAAGGCCTGCGAATAGCTGGATTCGACCTCGATCGTGTTTTGCTCTAAGACGGGCACTCCGGTCTGAGCTTTGTTTGCCTGGACAAGCGTTTGGTGGTCGACGAGGGCCTGCACGAAGAGATGCGGATCGAAGGAAGGGATAGGAGCGCCGCCACCGAGGGTTGAGGTGACGAGGCCCCCGTTGCCGGCCGCTATAACTCCGCCGCCTCCACCGCCTCCTCCTGATGAACTGAAGCCGCCCTGCGTTCCCTGAGAGACTGCGGTATTCACACCGTTTGCCAAGGCGCCGGACTTGGTGCGCAGCAGGTCAGCCTGAGCGATTGGCAGGTTATAGCGGAAATAGGCGATGTCGAGATTGTTCTCAAGTGCGAGAGAGATGGCGTCGCGGAGCGAGAGGTAAAGTTTGCCATCGCGTTCAAGGTTTTGGAGACGCGGCGAGTTCGTGAGATCGATGGACGGCACAGTGCTGGGCCTATACGGCGCGAACGGATTGCGCGAGTGCGGCAGCTCGATGTGCGACGGAGCCTGCTGCGCCGCCGGGATTACTTGCTGCGCTTGCTGGGCCTGCTGGGCAATGGTCGTCTGCTGCGGTGTTGGAGTTACCGCGGGTGCAGGCGCATCCGGGGCAGGTGTCGTTTGCTGCGGCGCAGGACTGGGTGCGTCAGATGTTGTCGTCTGTTGCTGCGGGGAAGACTGTTGTCCCTGCGCAGGAGCCGTCTGCGCCAGCATGCTTGAAGTAACCAGGCAGCAGAGCGCAGCTGCCGCCAACCGTTGGTGCATCTGGGACCCAAGATTCACGATGCGCTAACCTCCGCGCCCAATTCTGGATTCGCCGTGTCCTTCACCATCCAGCCGTCGCGCACCTCAATCACCCGATTTCCATACGAGGCATTCACGTCCGAATGTGTCACCTGCACGATCGTCGTGCCCTGCTGGTTCAGTTCGCGAAAGAGCTCCATAATCTCCTTTGCCTGGCTCGAATGCAGGTTGCCGGTGGGCTCATCGGCCAGCAGCAGCGAAGGCTTGTGAATCACTGCGCGTGCAATGCCCACAAGTTGCTGCTGTCCGCCGGAGAGCTGCGAAGGATACAAGTCCTTCTTGCCGACAATCTGAAAACGGTCCAGCGTATCGGCCACCAGTCCTTGCCGTTCACTGCGTGGAATGTCTTTATAGGAAAGCGGCAGGTCGATATTCTCCTGCACCGTAAGGTCATCCAGCAGGTGATAGCTCTGGAAGACCATGCCGACATTTTTCTTCGCCAGCTCCGCACGCTGTTTACGATTCATCGCATGCACCCGCTGGTCCTTGAACCAGTACTCGCCCAGCCATTGATCGTCCAGCAACGCCAGCACATTCAGGAGCGAGGACTTGCCCGCGCCCGAAGGCCCCATGATGGTGAGAAACTCACCTTCCTGAATCGTGAGATTGATGCGGCGCAGTACCCACGTCTGCCCCGCCCCTGTCTTGTAGCTGCGTTCGATATTTTTCAGTTCAATCATGGAGTTTTCACTTCCTGCCGCAAGCTCTATGCGTAATTTCCCGGCCAGTCATTTGAGCAGAATGCTCAGCGCTGAGTCGAGAAGCCTGCAATGCAACAATACTCACAACTCTTTGCAAATCGCACGGCTTTTGCAGGCAATGATCTGCCGCATGCATTCCGCGCACTCCTGCACGCAACGCAGATCACTGCCTGATATATTCGTTTACCGCGCTTCCAGCACCTGTTCGAGCGCATCTCCTTCGGCCACAACCTTGCCATCGAAGAGATGAATGTTGCGCTCAGCATGGCGCGCAAAGCGGGGATCGTGGGTCACCATCACGATTGTTGCGCCATCCTTATGCAGATTCGCCAGAAGCTCCATCACCGCTTCGCCGTTGCGCGAATCCAGGTTTCCGGTAGGTTCGTCAGCCAGCAGGATCGATGGCGAACCCGCCAGCGCGCGCGCTACGGCCACACGCTGCTGCTGGCCGCCCGAGAGCTGCGATGGATAGTGCTTCATGCGGTGCGCCATACTCACGCGTTCCAGCGATTCCTGTACGCGCCGTTTGCGTTCCGCCGCCGACATGCCTGTGCGGTAAGTAAGTGGCAGCTCGACATTTTCGTAAACTGTAAGGTCGCCGATCAGGTTGAAGCTCTGAAAAATAAAGCCGATCTCCTGGTTGCGGATGCGCGACCTCTGCGCAAAGTTCAGGTTCTCAACCGCGTGCCCATTCAGCAGATACTTCCCAGCGGAAGGCGTGTCGAGCAGCCCGATGATCGAGAGCAGCGTTGACTTGCCGCAACCCGATGGTCCCTGCATGGCCACATATTCACCCTTGTTTACGGTGAGGTGAATGCCCGAGAGCGCATGCGTCTCGATCTCATCCGTGTAGAAGACCTTGGTTAGACCCTCAATATTGATCAACGGCTGTAAATTATCCATGTCCATCTCGCTCCTCAGGTTTACTTCCACCTACTCCAAACGAACCTTATCGGTGTTGTCATACCGCGACATATCCGACAGAATGACCCGGTCGCCTTCCTTCAGACCATCTAAGATCTGAATCTGCGTCACCGAAGCACTCCCTACCTTTACCTGCACCCGCGTGGCCGTCTTGCCATCCGGATCGAACCGGAACAGCGTGATCGTGCTCCGCTCGTTTCCGAATGCCGGACGCCCGACATAAAGCACGTCCTTCAGACGTTCCAGATCAATCGTTCCGTCCACGCTCAACTGCGGAACCGCTCCCGGAGGAAGGGGCCCATCTAGCTTTACGTCAACCGTGCGCGTTCCGTTCACTACTGCGGGATCAATTCTTGTGACATGCCCCGGAACGATGCCGTTATGCGTATCGATTTCCGCCGGCTGGTCCAGCAAAATGTCATGCGCTTGCGTCTCGGCAATCTTCAACTGGGCCTTTAGCTGGTTCGGCACCACGACCGTCGCCAGCGTCGTCCCTGGAGCAACGTGCGCGCCCACGCCCAGAGTTGAAGTCTGGTCGCTTGTAGCCGCACCTGTCGTTGATGCTTGACCGAGTGAAATCAACACGCCATCAATGCCTGCGCGGACCTCCAGTGCACCCTTCTGGTCTTCTTTCAGTCGCAAAAGCGCCTTGTCCTGATCGACCTTCGCCTGCTGTACGTCTAGCTGCGTCTGGATTGACTTGGCGTTCATGTCTACTTGTTCGACCGAGATGCCGTTGCGCGTTGTCAGCTCATCTGCTGAAGACTTGGACTTGTTATAGGCCAGCCCGCTGATGACACCCAGCTGATAAAGCTGTTTATCCGTCTGGGCCTGCAACTGCGCCTGGCTATAATCGGAGTTCACCGTTGCAGCGTTCGCTTTCTTGTCCATCAAGGCGCTCTGCAGAGTCACCTGCAGATTGTGGTAAGCCACTTCGTCGGACTTCAGCTGCAGCTGCGCGTTCAGCAGCTCCTGGTCCAACTGAGGATCGGTCATGTCCATCAGAATCGTATCCGGAGTCACCTTCGTGCCGGGCAGCACGCGAATGCGCACTACCGTCGCCTCCGTCTGTGCTGGAATCAGGCGAATGCTTTCCTCACTGGGAACCAGGGTTCCCAATCCACGCACCTGCCGGATCATGGGGCCGCGCCTCACCGTATCGGGCCAGATGGTGCTGGCGTCCACGGTGGGAGCAGCCGGTTTTAACCGGAAGACGGCCGCCGCTGCTGCTGCAACAACGACCAACCCAATCGCACCGATCACAATCTGCCGGCGCAGCTTCTTTTTCTTAATATCTGGGCGAGCTATATCCATCGACAAACCATAGTGCAACTACCGCGCCATTCTTTTTCTTGTGTCTAACCAATTTATAGTCAATCAATTACACAATAGTCTAGAATCATGATTCCAGTCGTAACTGGCCATTTCCGGAACCCAGTGTCCATTTCCGGACAGGCCCGGTCCTCCGAAAAATCTGAAGTGCGCCCAAGGCAGGTTTAGAAGACGTGTGCCTTCATAGTTCACGAAAAAACTCGATAAACCGAGAAATCAATGTAGAACGGGACCAAGGTAGACCGGAGACCAAGGTAGAGCAGAGACCTGAAGATAAAGGCTGAAACCAAAGGGTAGGCGCGGGTTTTAACCCGCGCATTGCAGCCTGAAAAATCAACGCGGCTTTAGCCGCTGAGGTAATTCCTTTCGCAGCTTGTGAAGCTCACCAGCGAGCAAGCCCCTAATAAATGAGCTTCAACGAAAACTGAATCTGCCGCGAGTTCCCCGCCGTCTTGCTGATTTCGCCAAAGCCCGTGCCTTTTATCGTGTTGGCCGGCAATCCCATCGTCACAATGTTGAACAGGTTGAAGAACTCGGCTCTGAACTGCATGTCCATAAACTCAATTCCGCTCGAGCGAGTACCGAATGGAGTGTTCTTGATCAACGCGAAATCGTAGTTGTAGAAGGCGGGTCCACGAAAGGTATTGCGCCCCAGCGTGCCAAAACGTCCGCTGTTCGGCCCCGTTCCATCCGGCAGATGGATGGGGATCGAAAAGAACGAAGCATTCTCCGCACCCAGGCCGAAGTAGTCCTCGCGTACCTTCCGTGCCGTCGACAGATGCGGCTTCGCGATCTGATCGGGCCGATCGACACCGTTCGATCCTGCGCCTGTCTGCTGGATTCCCGAGTACACCGTGAATGGCGCTCCGCTGCTGATCGTCGAAATACTCAGCAGCTGCCAGCCTCCGGTAAGCTTCCTGGGCATGAATTGCAGGAATTCCGCGCTATCGAGATGCAGCTCCTGCGCCGCACTCAGACTGAATGAATGCGCCACATCGAACGTGGACGGCCCTTTATCGGGACGAGCATCAGACGGATTCTGGGGCGCAAGCTGCACCACCGCCCCTGTCGATCCCGTTCCGCCGCCAATCACCGAGCTGGTGTCGTCCAGCGATTTTGACCATGTATAGCTGGCCTGCAGGCCAGGGCCGCCATGCGGCACCGTGCCCTGCACCGAGGTCTGTAACGAGTGGTATGTCGAATGCGATGTGTTGTCCACAATTGATTCTGTGCCGAAACCGCCGATCACATTGCCGGCACTGTCAAATTGTGTGTTCGGCGCAAATTCCGGGCTCGCTCCCGCATACCCGTTCGGGTAAATCAGGCGCGCCAGCTTCACGCCGGCCGTCCCGACATAACCAGCATTCGCCGAGAGACCCCCAAACTGCCGCTCAAGTCCCAGCGTCCACGTTCCCAGGTATGCATTGCCGAAGCCCCTGTCGATTCCGGATAAATTCAGCGGCGTAATCTGGTGGCTCGGCGTCAGCGCCGCTATGTCCTGCTCGTAGCGGTTTACATCGAACACAGTATTTGCGGGTACCAGCTTCGTGTTTCCCCCGGCAAAGATGTCCTGCCCTTCCGGAGTGTAGGCCCGAGGTAGCTGATCGGGAGTGATCTGGAATCCGTAATGGAACTGCGCGCCCCGCGCAGCGCTCAAGTGAGGATAAATCACAAAAGGAGTGGACCCGGTCAGCGAGTTGTCCTGCCAGATATTCGGAGGAATGGTTGTGATCGCGCCACCCGCGTGAACATGCAGCTTATCCGTCGCGCTCCAGTCAAGTTCCACGCGTGGCACCAATCCGCCGTAATTTGTCTGGTACCCCGGCTGTGGATTGACGACAAATTCCTGTTGTATGCCCGTAGAGGTTCTCTGGTTCAGAAAACTGGAAGTGCGCTTGGCTCGCTCCGTGATCGGTGAATAGACCTCATAGCGCACTCCGTAATCGAGCACAAAGCGATTGGAGATTTTCCACGTGTCCTGTGCGTAGAACGCAAAGTTGTTCCGGTTGATCGCCGCCGGACCGATGTGCTGCCCATTCGAGAAATACGGAGGCGCGACTGCGACGTTATAAGCAAACGGACTCCCGGTCAGCAGCGCCGAGAGCGTGTCCGGCAGCGGGTCGCCCGCATGAATCTCGTGCATCCCGCTCTGCGAATGAATATCGACGGGGGAGTAAGAGGTCCCGCCGCCGAAATCGTACTCTCCATTCGGGCTGATGCCGAAGTACGTCGTATCGCGGTTCAGTCGAACCTCTCCCCCCACCCGCAACGCGTGGCGGCCTGTTACATAGGAAAAATTCTGCCGTGCCTGGATGAGATTACCGAAAGCCTTCATCACAGAACCCGCGGCGGAGTTGAAAGCCTCAAACAATCCATCATTGAACTTCACCGCCGGGTCCGTCAGGTTCGGCGTAGGAAACGAAGGTGTCGTCCGCGTGAAACTGATCGAGGATTCAAAGGAGTATCGCGGCGATACGGTACGTGTGTAAGTAAGCACCCCATTCCGCTGCCGGTCGACGTACTCCACGCCAAAGCTTGGATCGATCGCCGTCTGATCGGGATTCGTCGTCGGCCCGGTCAGATTGTCATAGGCGAACCGCCCGAAAATCTGCGATTTGTCGTCGATCTTCTGATCGATGCGAATCGAGAACTGGTCCGCATCCGTATTCACCTTGGAGGAAATCGCATACGTGTTCGGTCCATAAGGCCCCTGCGGATAATTCGGCAGCGGATAGCGTGCCAGCACCCGCGCAATCTGCGCGTCGACAGGAACAAATAGCGTATCGCCGGGAAATGCAGTCGTATTCAGCCCTGCGCGTTGGTTCGCAGTAGGCACGGCCAGTATCTGCGTTGTCCCCAGTACTTGGCGGAAGCCCTGATACTGGCCGAAATAAAACGTTTTCCCGCTCCCGTCGTAGAGATGTGGAAGCACGACCGGACCGCCGTTTGTGAATCCGAATTCGTTGCGGCGGAAGGGCGGAATCCTGCCTGGATCGGCAATGGACGCGTGATCGAAGTAATTCCTCGCGTCTAACGAAGAGTTCCGCACAAACTCAAAAAACGACCCGTGAAAACCGCTCTTCCCCGAGCGCGTAATGATGTCCGTGTAACCAGCCGCGCCGCGGCCGATCTCTGCCGGCATCCATCCTGAATTCGACTGAATCGCCTCAACAGCATCCACGTTGAAGTTGGTGAACGTGCCGCCGCCCATCTCCGGATCGCTCGAATCGGAGCCATCCAGGCCAAACGTCGCTTGTACGCCCCGTTGTCCGTTGATGGCGAACTGCTGTGTGAAGTTCGTCGCGCCGTTCGTGTCCGTCATCGTGCCCGCAGCCAGCAGTAGCAGCTGGCTGAAGTCCCGCTTGTTCAGTGGCAGCTCGCTCACCGCGCGGCTCGATAGTTGTTCACCGCCTGTCGCCGCCTGATCGTTCGACTCCACGAGCGACAGCGTGCCCTGGTCCGAGAGCGTGATCACAACCCCGGACTGACTCGCCGTTATCTGAAAAGTCTGCCCATAGGTGACGATTTTTCCGCCCGCATCGACCGAGAGTTTATAGCGCCCCGGCGCCAGATGCGTGAATGCAAAATCTCCGCCCGAACCGGTGACCGTCTTTTTCTTCTGCCCCTGCGCATTCAACTGCACCGTCGCGCCGCTCACAGGCGCGCCATTGGAGTTGCGCATGACACCTGCCCATGATGAAGTGTCCGTTGCCTCCTGCGACGATGAAACGGCAGAAAAGGCAAAGCACTGTAACAGGCACCAGATGATGAGGAATGACAGGTGCCTGCCGATCCTTACCTGATCCCGCAAGTTTTCCTTACAGGTGATATATGTGTGATCCCCGGTCAAATGACGTATCCAATTCGTTGATGAAATTTGTGCCATCAGGAAGGGCATCTTCTGAAAACGCACCCTGTCCCGCGTCGTCCGCGATTCATTCGCGAAGTTCCTTCCAAAGATACACAACCGCTTCGGCCTGTGGCTAAAGTCAACAGGCCATCGGTAAAGAAGAGGGCACTACAGTAACGCGCAATTCTCTTGCGGGCTTCTCGAATAGCGGCCATACTGTCGGTTCATAAATAATGGTGTCGATACGGCGGAGGTGGCCTATTGCAATTCATGTCCCGCCTAAATTTCGCACGGCAGGCAAGTGGGTCTGGTCTAACTCGGAGTCGATAACGAGATGGTGCCGGACCGCCGTGCTGCTTGTGGCAGGCATTTTGACATCCGAATGGTTCGTGCGCACCGAGTTGCCGACTCTGAAGCCGCGGCCCACTGCCGCGTTAAGCGTGAGGGCACAACAGATCGGCGAATCATGCCTTGTCACCGTGAACGCACGCATCGCAAACAGCGGCAAGGAGTCATTTTACGCAAGCAAGGTTCATCTGCAAGGCTGGCAGCATGATCCTCTCTCGCCGCGCGGCTGGCAGCAGACCATCGACGCAAATGAGTTCGAGCGCCCTCCCGCGATCATCGACATAACGCTCGACGAGAAAAGCCGCGGCCAGTTAGTAAGACGCTATGCTCCCGGCGAAGACTCCACGCAGGACTTTTCCTGGTTCATCGCGAGCCCACCACCGGGAACCTACACCTTCCATATCGATGTAGAGGATCACGGAGAAGCCGTGGCCCACGCGCGCCAGTGGCAGGAAGGTTTGTGCCGTTAAGCTGCACCGGTGCCGCTGGTGCGCGTGATTTCCTTGCAGCAACCGTTCGAAAAACTGAACCAGCCGCATTTACACTATCCGCATGCGAGCCGCGCCCGTCACACTCGAAGGAACACTTGTCCGTCTCGAGCCTCTCAGCATCGACCATCTCCCCGCCTTCGCAGAAATCGCCTTTCAACCGCAGATCTGGCGGTGGATGACCGATCCGGTGGCTACCGAAGAGGATCTGCGCCGCTTCGTCCAGATCGCGCTCGACGCAGCCGCTTCAGGAACAGCCATGCCCTGGGCAACTCGCTCTAAAGCAGATAACCGCATCATCGGCTCGACCCGTTTCGCCGACATACAAACAAAGCACCGCACGCTTGAAATTGGCTGGACATGGCTGGACCCGGGCTATCAACGAAGAGGCATCAACGTAGAAGCCAAATATCTACAGCTTCGCCATGCCTTTGAAGAAATGGGTGCGCGACGCGTCGCCTTCAAGACCCACCATCAGAATCTGAAATCGCAGACTGCCATCCGGGCGCTCGGCGCAAAACACGAGGGAATCTTCCGCAACCATGTCATCATGTCCGATGGCACCCCGCGCCACAGCCACTGGTTCAGCATCATTGCAGAGGAATGGCCCGAGGTCAAAGCCAATCTCGAACGCCGCATGCAGCGCCGTGCAGTTGCTACAACCGAAGCAACCGCATCCTGACGCAAAGAGCTACCACTGAATTGTTTCAAAGAGATGGTGCAAGCGAACTCCTGTACCAGGAACGGTCGAGGCTCTTTAATGGAGTGGCTTCCAACTGTTTCCCAGGCTTCCAAAGAAACCTGGGAGTTTCTCAAGAATCAGATCTGTCAGGACTCAGTGTTTACCCGCCGTCATCCCCGCAGGCATCTTCTGCACCTTGCTGTGCTTGGTCGAGTAGGAGAAATAAATCACCAGCCCAACCACCAGCCAGATACCGACAACGATCCAGGTCAGTGTAGGAAGATTCGCGATCAGATAGAACGCGCTCACAATGCCCAGAATTGGCACCAGCGGCACCAGTGGTGTCTTGAATGGGCGATGCAGCTCAGGCTGCCGCACACGCAAAATCCACACGCCTGCCGAGACAATGGCAAACGCCAGCAGCGTTCCCATATTCACCATGGCGCTCAGTTTGTCGATCGGCAGCAACGCAGGCAGAAACGCCACAATCGAACCGACAACGATATTCGAGATCCACGGTGTGCGGAACTTCGGATGGATCACGCTTGCCCACTTCGGCAGCAGTCCGTCACGCGACATCGAATAGAACACACGCGACTGCCCCAGCAACATCACCAGCATCACCGTGCCCAGGCCGAACACCGCGCCGATCTTCACCAGAAGTCCGCCCCATTTCACACCAGTCGCATCGATGCCGAGCGCCACCGGTTGGGCTACATTCAGCGCTTTGTAGCTCACCAGCCCCGTCAGCGTCAGCGAAACGGCAATATAAAGAATCGTGCAGATCACCAGCGAGCCCAGAATCCCAATCGGCATATCGCGCTGCGGATTCCTCGCCTCCTGCGCCGCCGTCGACACCGCATCAAACCCGATGTACGCAAAGAAAACCGAAGCCGCGCCCGCCGCAATGCCGCTGATGCCGAACTGCCCCGGCCCGATCTTCGGCGGAATAAAAGGATGCCAGTTCATCCGCGCCAGGTCAGGATGCTGCAACAGAAATCCGATTCCGAGGAAAAGGAAGATACCGACAACCCCAACCTTCACGAACACGATCGCAGAATTGAGATTGGCCGACTCCTTGATGCCACGTACCAGCACCACCGTCACCACCGCAATCGCGACAAAAGCAACCACGTTAAAGAGACCCGTTACATGCGGCATTCCTGAAGTATCAGTCACTCCCATAGGCAGCGAAGCAAACGGCATCCATTGACCGTTGTAGAGATACAGCACATTGCCATACGTCGTCGTAAACCGTGCCAGCGAAGCCGAAGGCGTCAGCCCGATCTGCTCGAGCAAACTCAAAAAATACCCTGACCAGCCCGACGCAACCGTCGCCGCCCCAAACGCATATTCCAGGCACAGGCACCAGCCGATGATCCACGCCACCAGCTCGCCCAGCGTTGCATAGCCATAGGTGTAGGCCGATCCTGCAATCGGAATCAGCGACGCAAATTCGGCATAGCAAAGCCCGGCAAACGCGCAGGTAATACCGGCAAGAATAAAGCTCAGCGCAATCGCCGGCCCCGCGTGCAGCGCCGCGGCCTGCCCGGTCAGCACAAAGATGCCTGCGCCGATCACCGCTCCAACCCCGAGCGTAATCAGGTTCACCGGTCCCAGCGACCGCCTGAGTGTGTGCTCTCCCTCTTCGCCGGCTTCCTGTTTTAACGAGGAGAGTGGTTTGACTGCAAACAAATTGGCCATGTACGAGCGCGTTCCTTCCAGAAAATCAGTGATGAATTAAGCCGCAGCTGCTTCCTGCCTGCGGCGCGACCAGATCCAGTAGACCGGCATGCCGAGCAGCACAATCAACAGACCCGGCCACGTGAATTGAGGCTTGTAGCGCAATAATACGACACAAATCCATGCCGCCATGCCGATATAAAGCGCGGGTAGAACTGGATATCCTACAGCACGGTAAGGACGTTCGGCATCCGGTCGCCGCTTCCGCAGCACAAACAGGCAACTAATCGTCAGAATGTAGAAGATCAGCTCCGTGCAGATAATGTAGTCCAGCAGCTGGCTGTAAGACCCCGTCAGGCACAGAAAAGACGTCCACGCCGCCTGAATCAACAGCGCCGCCACCGGCGTCTTCGAACGCGGATGCAGCCTGCTCGTCGCCTTGAAAAACAACCCGTCGCAGCTCATCGCGTAATATACGCGAGCACCGGCAAGAATCATTCCGTTCGCGCAGCCGAATGTCGAAATCAGAATCGCGGCAGCCATCAGAAAGGCTCCGCCGTTCTGGAAAATCTGCTGCAGCACAGCCGTGGCCACGCGGTCTTCCGCCGCATATTGAATGCCCCGCGCAAACGCCGTCGCGCCATGCGGATCGCCATGCAGTGGCAGCACCAGCAGGTACACAAAGTTCGCCCCGATGTAGAGCGAAATCACAATCACCGTCCCCAGCACCAGAGAGAGCGGCAGATTCCGTTTCGGATTGCGGATTTCACCCGCCGTAAACGTCACGTTGTTCCAGGCATCGGCGGAAAACAGCGCTCCTGTCTGCACCACCGCAAGAATCGTGAACAGGCCGACCATCGCAATCGGGCCGCCCACGCCCACCTGCACCGGATGCAGCGTATGCCACGACGCTCCCTGCCAGAAGTTATGGCCAAAGTTGGCGGCAATCGCCGCCGGATTCCGCCCGAACCAGAAGCCCAGAATCACCAGCCCAAGCAGCGCGGCTGTCTTCGCCGTAGTAAACACGTTCTGCACCAGCGCGCCCAGCCGTACGCCAAGAATATTGACGCCTGTCAGCAGCAGCACCACAATGATGCCTGTCAGGTTCGCCGTGTTTAACCCAATGTCCATATTGCCCAGCACCATCGGGCCAATGCGCAACGCTGGAACATGACCAAGATGCACCAGCCAGTGCGAGGACGAAATCGCCGGAAAGAAGACACCAAGAAACTTACCGAATGCCACAGCCACAGCGGCAATCGTCCCGGTCTGGATCACGAGAAACAAGGTCCATCCAAAAAGAAAGCCCCACATGGGGCCTAAGGCTTCTCGCAAATACACATATTGTCCGCCCGCTTTGGGCATCATCGCCGCCAGCTCGCCGTAGCTCAGAGCGCCGATGATCGTCATTACCGCCGTCACCAGCCACGCGCCGATCAACAGCGCTGGCGATCCGACTCCACGGCTGATCTCCGCTGGAACGATAAAGATGCCCGAGCCAATCATCGAGCCGATGACGATTGCAGTCGAGCTGAACAGCCCCAGCCGCTGCACCAGATGCGGGACCGCTGCATTCGTCTGTGTTGGAGAAGGTGGCGTACTTGTGCTCACTTGTTGTTTGTTCTACCGGAAAATTTGGAGAAAGTCTTTGGCTATTTTCGCAGAATCTTTACCCGGCCCAAACATGGCCGAAATCACCGCTACTGAATCCGCCCCTGTCTCCAGCACCTGGCCTGCGTTCTCAAGCGTGATGCCACCTATCGCCACCAAGGGTTTGGTCGTCACCTTCCGCGCCTCACGTACTCCTTCGAGGCTCACCACAGGATCAGGATTCGATTTCGAAGCGGTCGCAAACACCGGGCCAATTGCAACGTAATCCACCGGCTGCGTCGCCGCCTGCTCCAGTTGCGCGCGATTGTGCGTGGAAACGCCAACCATCCGCTCCAGTCCAACGATCTCCCGCGCCCCGACGGGAGAAATGTCCTCCTGCCCTACATGCACGCCGTCAAAACCCGCACGAACGGCAAGCGCAGGGCTGTCGTTCATCATCAGCCTGAGCGTGGCCGGCGCAGTCCGTCGTATGACCGCAGCATCGGCCAGAACCTCATCCTCGGCACCCTGCTTGTTCCGATATTGCAACAGCGTAACGCCGGCATCCGTTAACTCAGAGACCAGCTGTGCCAAAAACGCGTCTCTCCCCGACACAGGCAAAAATGAAGCATCCAGAATGGGATAGAGAATTGGAAACTGCCACGACATGTTGCTCTCAGAATACCTCATACATTTACACATTCTAATGTGTGGTATTCTACACACAAATAGGGGCTAAAACATGTCTACCAACCTCGCGCTCGACGATAAGCTGATCGACGAAGCCCGCCTCATTGGAGGACACAAGTCGAAAAAGGCCGCCGTGACCGCGGCTCTCGAAGAATATATCCAGCGGCGCAAACAGCTCGAAGTGACGCGTGTCTTTGGCAAAATTGAGTTTGATCCGGCATACGATCACAAAACCGAGAGGTCTTCGCGCAAACGGTGATCGTACTTGTCGATACCTCTGTCTGGTCGCTCGCCCTGCGCCGTATACACGGTAACTTAAGCCCTCATCAACAGCAGCTCCGTCACACGTTGGAAGAACTGATCGCGGAAGGCCGCGTCCGGCTACTCGGTATTGTCAGGCAGGAATTACTGAGTGGGATTCGTCACGAGGAGCAATTTGAAAAATTACGCAAAGCCCTGCGTGCCTTTGACGACATCGAGCTCACACAAGAAGATCACGAAGAAGCAGCAAGCATTGCCAACAATTGCCGCTCCGCAGGCATAACGGGCAGCGCCATCGACTTCTTAATCTGCGCAGTAGCCACGCGGCGCAAATGGGCAGTCTTTACTCTCGATGAAGACTTTCAGCAATACAAACTGCAAATACCGCTAACACTCTTCAGACCCTAAGCGCAGCTCTACTGAATCCCCTCCGCTTCCTTGCGTTCTTTCTGGCGCTCGAAGTACCTCTCCATGAATTTCGTGTCGAACTTCCCTTCACGAAACTCCTCATCTTTGAAAATCCCGCGATGCAGCGGAATCGTCGTGTGAATCCCCTCGACCACAAACATGTCGAGCGCGCGCTGCATGCGCGCCATCGCCTCTTCGCGATCCTTGCCATGCGCAATCAGCTTGGCAATCAGCGAGTCGTAATAGGGCGGCACTACACCCTCCGCGTATTGCGCCGTATCCACGCGAATACCATTTCCGCCGGGTACATTAAAGACATGGATCTTGCCCGCCGACGGCGTAAATTTCTCCGGATGCTCGGCATTGATGCGGCATTCGATGGCATGTCCTCGAATCGGAATCGAATCGGGCAAAATACCTGACAGTTTTTCCCCGGAGGCAATGCGCAGCTGCGCCTTTACCAGATCGATGCCCGTCACCATCTCCGTCACCGGGTGCTCCACCTGGATGCGCGTATTCATCTCGATGAAGTAGAGCTTGCCGTCTTCATCCATCAGGAATTCAATCGTGCCCGCATTCTGATACCCGACGCCTTCAAGAGACCTCTTCAACGTCTTCGCAATTTCGTCGCGCATCTTCTGCGTCACCTGCAGCGATGGAGCCTCTTCGATCAGCTTCTGGTGACGGCGCTGAATCGAACATTCACGCTCGCCCAGCGACGTCACGTTCCCATGCTGATCAGCCAGTATCTGGAACTCGATATGGCGCGGGCGCTCGATAAACTTCTCCATGTATAGATCACCGTTGCCGAACGCATTCGCAGCCTCGGTGCTCGCCGCATGAAAAAGTCCCGGCAGCTCTTCCGCGGCGCGAACTACGCGCATGCCGCGTCCTCCACCGCCCGCTGTGGCTTTCAGAATCACCGGATAACCGACACTCTTTGCCCATTCGAGCGCTTCCTCCGCGCTCTGAATCACTCCGTCTGAGCCGGGAAGAATCGGTACCTTGGCCTTCTTCATCGCCTGACGCGCTTTTTCTTTCTCACCCATCAGCCGCGTCACTTCGGGGGGAGGACCGATAAATTTGATATTCGATGCGCGGCATACCTCCGCGAAATTCGCATTTTCGCTCAGCAGCCCGTAGCCTGGATGAATCGCATCCACGTCGGCAATTTCCGCCGCGCTGATCACGGCAGGAACGTTCAAATAACTCTCCGCCGAACGCGGAGGGCCAATGCAGATCGCCTCGTCCGCAAATCGAACATGGAGAGAGTTGCGGTCAGCCTCGCTATACACAGCTACCGTGCGAATGCCCAATTCCTTGCAGGCACAAATCACACGCAGCGCGATTTCGCCACGATTGGCGATCAAAACCTTTCGAAACATATTTTCCTAAAGCGGACGCACCGCGAAGAGCTGCTGGCCATATTCCACCGGCTGGCCGTTCTGGACAAAACGCTTGACAATCTCGCCAGACGCATCGGACTCAATCTCGTTCATGAGCTTCATGGCTTCGATAATGCACAGCACCTGCCCCTGCTCCACCTGGTCGCCTATCTTTACAAAAGCAGACGTTCCCGGCGAGGGTGATTCATAAAACGTCCCCACAATCGGCGACTTCACGATATGCAGCGAAGCATCGTCACTCTCAGCCGCCGCACTAGACTCGGCAGCCGGAACAGGAGCCGCCGCAGCCTGCACCGCAGGCAAGGCAACAGGAGCCGCTGTCGAAGCCGCTGGCAGCGCGGCCAGCAGCCGGTTCAAACTCGCCAGATCCGTCGCGCTTTCCTGCGCAAATTTAATGCGGACCTTCAGTTCGCCACGTTCCAGGTCGAACTCACCGATCTTATTTTCTTTTAGAAACTCAATCAGTTCCTTGAGCTCTTTCATCTCTTCTGGATTCATCTTTGAATGTCTCTCAAGTCCACACGCATCATAACTGGATCATTGCCTTCGGTGCAGGCGTCAAAATCTTGCCGCCGCTTTTTGTCACGGCAACCATGTCCTCGATGCGGATGCCAAACTCCCCTTCGATATAAATGCCCGGCTCAATCGTAATGACCATTCCCGGCGCTAAAACCTGATCATGCCCTCCGGCCACACGCGGCGACTCATGAATTTCAATCCCCACCCCATGTCCGGTGGAGTGAGTAAAGTACTTCGCCAACCCTGCCTTCTGCAGCACCCCGCGTGCAGCTTCATCCACTTCGCCGCACGTTACGCCGGGACGAACTGCAGCTACTGCCGCCTCCTGCGCTTCCAGCACTGCATCGTACGCGAACAGTTCACGCTTGCCGGGCCTGCCCAGGTAGACAGTACGCGTCATATCAGAACAATAACCATTGAGGATAACACCGAAGTCGAGTGTTATGAAGCCATTGCGAGGCACCTTCGCCGAGGTGGCCCGCCCATGCGGTAGCGCCGACCGCTTTCCCGACGCCACAATGGTTTCAAAGGACATACCCTCAGCGCCAAGACTCCGCGCAAAAAACTCTAGATCCGCGGCAATTTCCGATTCAGCCACGCCAGCCTGAATATGCGGCAGCACCGCCGTAAACAGATTGCAGCCCAGCAGTGCGGCCTTCTCCATTTGCAACAGCTCGTCCGCGTCTTTCACCATCCTCAGCTCCGAAACCATCGGCTTCTGCAACGGATGAAAGAAGCTGCGCCGCTTGCCCTTGCTCAGTGCGCCTCGCATCACCTCCAGCGAGGCCACCGTCGTCTGCTCCGGATCGAAAGATGCATCCGCAACGCCCGACTCTTCCAGCCAAACGCACGCTTCGCGCAGCGCCGACTTCTTGGCAATCACGACCCGCGCACCCTGCGTCTCTTCCTTCGCCTGAGCGGTGTAACGCCCATCGGTAAACATCGCCGCACGCTTCGTCGTTACCGCCAGTGCCGCATTCGATCCGGTGAAACCGCACAGGTAGCGAACATCGGGCAGATGCGTGATCAGCACAGCGTCTATCTTCTGCTGCGACATCTGCCGGCGCAGCGCACGGATTCGGCCCATATGATTCATCACTCACAAGATATAGCAGGAATCGGTGGCCCGGGGTTCTGCTGAGCATTAGCGTAGGGTAACCTGGGGTTTTTATCCTATGACAGTGTCCTAACTGCAACACCATCCAACATCCTCTATACTTGGCCTTTCATCATGATGCGTATTTATCCTAAGTTTCTCCTCTCGGCGATGTCGCCTGAGCACTTCCCCGCAGCCACCGTTCCCGAGATCGCATTTCTCGGCCGCTCCAACGTTGGCAAATCAAGCCTGTTGAACGCGCTTCTCGGATCAAAACAGGCACACGTCTCCTCCACGCCCGGCCGCACGCGCTCCATCAACTTCTTCTCCATCACCGATTCGCCAAACCGCCAGCAGCCGCAGGTCTACTTCGCCGACCTGCCTGGATACGGCTATGCCAAGCTTTCGAAATCCATCTCCTCCGAGTGGCCGAAATTCATCGAGCCATATCTCGCCGAACGATCCACACTCGCGCTCTGCCTCTGCCTCGTCGACAGCAACATCCCGCCGCAAAAGAGCGACACACAGCTCATCCATTTTCTGAGATCTTTTGATCGCCGCATCCTGATCGTTGGAACGAAAGCCGATCGGCTCTCCGGCAACGCGCGCGTCAAAGCGCAGGCAGAGCTCCGCAAAGGTCTCGACGTGGAAGACCTCCTGCTTTGCTCGGCAAAAACCGGTGCCGGATTGAAAGAATTATGGAGCGCGATTCAAACTGCGGCGGAAGAAATCTGAACTATCCTCACCAGCTCGAATACGGCTGCCCATTGGTGCCCTGCTCATCCGAGCCGCTGTGCACGTCGTTGATGCCTGGGTCCGACTGATCCACGCTTTCCAGCACATCGCTCGTCGCCGTCACCCATGTGCTGTTGCTGTGCGTCATCGGGTCGGTCGGTACTTCTTTCAGATATCCGGCCTGTACCAGGTCATCCAGTGATTGCGGCCCTTTTTCTTTGTCCATGACGTAGGAATCGATCGCCTGCCGCATCACGTGCAGATCTTCCTTCAACACGGCTTCCCGCGCATTCCTCAGCGAGGCAATGTAGGCAGGAATGGCAATGGCTGCCAGCACACTGATGATCAGCATCACCACCATCAGTTCCACCAGTGTAAAGCCGTCTTGCCTCCGCATTGTCTTTGCCGTCCGCATTGTCACCATGTGTTGTACTTC
>Ga0206962_1077_pt1 | contig 33750 bp, 19 predicted proteins | sample Alteio_BWOrgHeat_27_FD_153241 | JGI IMG/M metagenome (GOLD analysis project Ga0206962, IMG submission 153241) | Enriched cells from forest soil in Barre Woods Harvard Forest LTER site, Petersham, Massachusetts, United States -... | ecosystem: Environmental > Terrestrial > Soil > Temperate forest >...
ACGGCATTCATCGCCCTCCTTGCCCGTCAACTCATAGATCAGGCCTTGTCGATGAAGACACGGAACAAGCCGGAAAGTTTTCCTGCCACTCATCGAAGCTACAACTCAGGTAACCTGTGGAACAAGCTTCGGGTACCAAATTGGGTGCACCATCTTCTACAACTATCCAATATCTGGTATCGGCCGATCAGACTGACCCTACGAGTAGGGATTGCGGCGGCGAGACCGGAGCCGCTTTACTAACTAGACGGGAGAGCCCATGTTGTGTTCGCGTATAAATACAGAAAAGCCTTGAATTCCCGGACGAATCCGGGTTATACACAAGGATACTGGCACTTGCGGGGGTGAGACCCGGCGGTTCCAGAAACAAGCGGTACTCTGAGGACTCCATGCGCAACACTGCCAAGTCCAATCTGCTGGTTCCTGAAATACGCGAGGTCATGGACATTCGGCAAGCCTCCGATTACTTGGGGATTTCGCCCGACACTCTCTACAAATACGCTTCAGAGGCGTTCGTGCCCGCATTCAAGCTCGGGAATCGCTGGCGTTTCAAGCGTTCGCGACTGGATGAGTGGATGGATCGGCAATCGGACCAGGTAACTGCCCAACCCGAGGCCGTGTCGGCGAAGCAAAAAAAACCGGTGAAGCCTGCTTACTAGCCTCGCAAATTTCCTTCTGAAAAATTCGGCAATCGACGGAGTCTTCCTTTCCCTCGCACATTGCGTCTCGCTGAGTCGGCATTTCTGGTGTCGAGCGCTGGACGCGTGATATATCTAGCCGAATGAATCATGCAAAGCGCGTTGGTGCGTTGCGCCGCCGGATGCACAGCTCATCCGTGGCCGGAAATTCCATAGCCGCTGTGCTCGTCACACATCTGCCCGATGTTCGCTACCTTTGCGGCTTCACGGGGTCGAGCGCGGCGCTGGCCGTAACACGGCGGGCGGCGCGGCTTTTCACCGATGGCCGCTACACTGTGCAGGCGGCTGAAGAGGTGCGCGGCGCACAGCTTGAGATCGTGCCTTCCAATGCTGCCGTGACGGCTGTGCGATGGCTGGCGGCCCAATTAGCGGCGCAGGTAAGTGTTGGCGACGCTTCTCCAAAAATCGGATTCGATCCAACGCACACCACGGTAGCCGAACTGGAGCGGTGGAAAGCTGCGCTCCCGGTTGCGCGGCGGCGAAAATTGCTAGCGCCGGTGGGATCACTCGTAGAGCAGCTGCGGCAGATCAAAGACGACGATGAGCTATCCGTGATGACGGAGGCGGCCGCGCTCGGCGACGGCCTATTTGAACACTTACTTGCGTTCATCCGTCCAGGGATGGCGGAGGCGGAAGTAGCCGCCGAACTTGAGTACCAGGCGCGGTTGCGCGGGGCGGAAGGTATGTCGTTCGAAAGCATTGTGGCCTCTGGCCCTCGCTCTGCATTACCGCATGGAAGGGCGAGCCTGGCGAAGTTGCCGAAGCGCGGATTTCTCACCCTGGATTTCGGTGTTATTCTCAGAGGTTACTGTTCGGACATGACGCGTACCGTCTGCCTGGACAAGCCTACCGATCGTGAACGTTCGGTGTACGAAGCGGTGCTTGAAGCGCAAGAGGCTGCGGTCGCGTCGGTCACTGCCGGAGTCGCGTGTGGCACTGTCGATGAGGCCGCGAGGGGCGTCCTTCGTAAAGCGGGAATGGCTGATGCTTTTTCTCACTCGACGGGACACGGAGTGGGGTTGGAGATTCACGAGGGGCCACGTGTCGGCGCGGGACAGAAAGAAAAGCTGGCGTCCGGCATGGTCGTTACGATTGAGCCCGGAGCTTATTTTGCAGGAGAATTTGGAGTTCGCATTGAAGACATGATTGTTGTAACGCGAACAGGCGGATGCAGCTTGACGACTTCCCCAAAGGCGCTGATCGAGTTGTAGAACCGGCGGATTGCCGTTCTATGAATGGCCGGGTGCAGAGTGCATTCTGATTCCTGTGTTCCGAAACTATGAGCCTGGCGAAGCGCATTTTTGGCGGGCCGAGGAATTCAACTGCAGGCGTACCTCATTTCCAGAATCAGGACTGCCGCTGTATGCTCACTGAGGGGCAACAGCGCCCGCTAAACGATTGACTTCTGCGCTATTTCTGCTGAAGTACGAATACCCGGAGAGCAAGAGCCATCTATGAAATCCGATGACATTGAACAGCTGAAAGAGCTGATAGCATTTCTGAAAGAAAATGAGATCGCCGAGTTTGATCTGGACCGAGGCGATCTGAAGGTGCGCCTGAAATTCGCTTCGGCGGTTGCGCCGCCTACTGCGGCTGCATCGCACGTCGACCTGGCTGGGTTGGCTCGCCTGATGGGATCATCGACGGCAACGGGACTGACCGGGCATGCGCCAGTTGCAGCGCCGAGCCAGAGTTCCGAGGCCGCCGCAGCCGCGCCTGATTCCAAAGAACAAGACGAGGCTCTGCATATCATCAAGTCCCCCATCGTGGGGACGTTTTATGAATCTCCGTCACCGGGCTCTTCCGCTTTTGTTTCGAATGGAGATCGAATCGAAAAGGGCCAGGTCGTATGCATCGTGGAAGCGATGAAGCTGATGAACGAAATTGAAGCGGATGCCAGTGGCGAAATAGTCAAGCGCCTGGTCAACAACGCCCAGCCCGTCGAGTACGGCCAACCCCTCTTTGCTATTCGGATATCGTAATTTGCCCATGCTTCGTAAAGTTCTGATTGCCAATCGCGGCGAGATTGCGCTGCGTGTGATAAGTGCCTGCAGAGAACTGGGCATTCGCACGGTTGCTGTTTATAGCGAGGCAGATCGTAATTCACTCCACGTTCGCTTTGCCGATGAGGCGATCTGTATTGGTCCGCCGCGCCCTGCGGAGAGCTATCTCAATGTGCCGGCAGTGATCTCGGCCGCGGAGATCGCCAACGTGGACGCGATTCACCCTGGTTATGGATTGCTGAGCGAGAATGCGAATTTCGCCGAGGTTTGCCGCGTCTCGAATATTAAGTTCATCGGGCCTCCCCCAGAAGTGACGCGCCTGATGGGCGAGAAGGAAAAAGCGCGACAGGCAATGAAGAAAGCGAAGGTGCCGATTCTGCCTGGTTCGGATGGAGTTGTTGCCGACGCCGAAGATGCGCTGAAATGGGCAGCTGAGGTTGGTTATCCGGTGATTCTCAAGGCGAAGGCGGGCGGCGGCGGACGCGGCATGCGTATCGTTCGCTCTGCGGAAGAGCTGCCGAATCTGTATGGAGCCGCGTCTTCCGAGGCTGCGAACGCCTTCGGCAATGGCGAGCTGTACATGGAAAAATTCATCGAGCGGCCGCGACACATTGAATTTCAAATACTGGCCGATGAGCACGGTAATGTTGAAGTGCTTTTTGAGCGAGAGTGCTCCATCCAGAGACGCCATCAAAAACTCATCGAAGAGGCGCCGTCGCTGCAGGTAACGCCAGCGATACGCGAACATCTGAGCTCTACGTTGAAGCGATGCCTGACGGAAATTGGCTATCAGAACGCGGGTACAATCGAGTTCCTGATGGATGAGGATGGCTCCATCTACTTCATTGAGATGAATACGCGAATTCAGGTTGAGCATCCGGTAACTGAGGCTATTACAGGCATTGACCTGGTGAAGGCACAGTTGCGTATCGCCTCAGGCGAGCGGCTCGATGAGATTTTGCCAAAGAAAATCGAGATTCGCGGGCACGCCATCGAGTGCCGCATCAACGCGGAACATCCGAGTAAGTTCACTCCATCGGCGGGCAAGATTACAGTTTTCAATCTGCCGGGTGGTAACGGGGTACGCGTCGACACAGCACAGTACGCGGAGGGTGTGGTGCCGCCATACTATGACTCGCTGATTGCGAAGCTGATCGTCCATGGCAAGGATCGTGAAGAGGCAATCGCGCGGATGGAACGAGCGCTGGGGATGTTTGTGGTGGAGGGGATCGAGACTTCGATTCCGCTGCATAAAGAGATTTTTGCTGATCCTGATTTCCGCGTGGGCGACTTTGATACGAAGTTCATGGAGAGATTCCTGGCGAAGCGGTCGTGACTTGACTGCGATCGAAGAAACACGCTTCGGCCGCTTAGCACCTTAGTTTCTATACATGCGAAAGGTAGCCTTACCTGTGCACGCTCTCTATCGCGCCGATCATGTTGGAAGTTTCCTGCGGCCCCCGGAGCTTCTTCAGGCTCGCCTATCGGGTATGCCGGCGGATGAGCTGCATCTTCTCGAGAATAAACACATTCTGAGGGTTCTCGAAAAGCAGCGCGAACTTGGGTTTGAGATTTTTACTGACGGCGAATTGCGGCGCAGTAACTTCATGAGCGATTTCACCGATGCGGTGGAAGGATTAGATCTCGATGACGCGATATCACGCCATTGGGACGATGCGGCGAAGAATGTCTCTGACGGGCCGGCGGTCAGCAGCATCACCGGCATTGTGAAGTCACGGTTGAAACAGAAACAGCCTCTGACGAATCGGGAGCTGCCGTATCTTCAACAACATTCGCCTGGAGCTATCAAGATGACTCTGCCCAGCGCGACTCAGTTTCCAGCTATCTCGTACAAGTATGGCGTCACAGACACTGTGTACCGTGATCCTTTTGAACTGCTGGATGATATCACTGCGATCATGACTTCGGACCTGAAGTCGTTGGCTACCAGCGGTGTTTCCTATCTGCAGATCGACGCTCCTCGATACAGCTATTTTCTGGATCCGAAGTGGTGCCAGTGGATGCAGGAAGAGCTTCGCGTGGATACTGATGCGATGCTGACTGCTTCATTGCGTGCGGATAACGCATGCTTTGCCGCGGCGCGGCGCGAAGGAGTGACGCTTGCCATTCACCTTTGCCGTGGAAATAACCGCAGTCACTGGTACGCCGAGGGCGGCTATGACGCAATTGCCGAGCGGTTGTTTGATGAGCTTGAGGCCGACAGGTTTTTGCTGGAATACGACGATGAGCGCTCCGGGAGCTTCGCGCCACTGCGGTACGTTCCCAAAGGCAAGATCGTGGTCCTTGGCCTGGTGAGCAGCAAGCGGGCGGAACTCGAGCGCAAAGAGGACCTGTTGCGGCGAATCGACGAAGCGGCCGGGGTGTTACCTCTCGAACAGCTCGCGTTAAGTCCACAGTGTGGCTTTGCTTCCACTATGGAAGGCAATGATCTGGACGAAGCTGACCAGTGGGCGAAGCTCAAGCTGGTGGTGGAGACGGCGCGCGAGGTTTGGGGATAGCCTTGGCCGTGCAGATGCGCCGGAGCGATGTATAGTGAGTGTCTGGGTGTAAAGCAAGCTGACTCCGCAGGGAAAAGAAGAGGTCTCACTTTGAAACAATCGCGAAGAGATTTCGTAAAGACGAGCACTGTATCACTTGCATTGGGTTCAGCATTCCTGCGCAGCACGGCGCTGTATGCGAAGACGCTGGGTCTGCCGCTTGCCTTACAGCTCTATTCGGTAAGAGACCTTTTGCCAAAGGACTTTGCAGGCACTCTCAAACAGCTCGGAGATCTTGGATATCGCGAGTGTGAGTCGGCGGGCTACTACAATCACAGTGCGGCCGAGGTCACACAGGCGATTGGCAGCGCCGGCCTGAAACTGGTCAGCGCGCATTACCCGATGCCGATGCTCCGCACGCAGCTCGACCAGGTCATCAACTTCAGCAAGGATGTCGGGGTTCCGACCATCGTCTGCTCTTCGCCCGCACTTAAAGATCCCACGCGCGTAAAGGACCTGCCTCCCGAACAACGCCACTTCGCCTTTACTCTCGATGACTGGCACTGGAATGCGGAGCAGCTCAACTCGATTGGCGAAAAGGTCCATGCGGCCGGTCTGAACTTTGGCTACCATAATCACTACACCGAGTTTCATGTCACGGACGGTGTCGTGCCTTACGACGAACTAGTGCGCCTCACCGATCCTGCGAAGGTCACACTGGAGATGGACTGCGGCTGGGTCGTAGTCGGCGGAGGCAATCCTGTCGAGTATCTGCGCAAGTATTCCAAGCGCATCACCATGCTTCACATCAAGGACTTCAAGCCCTTTAACCGCGATAAAGGCGAAGAGCCATCTCCTGTCGAACTCGGCCACGGCACCATCGACTACCGTCCTATCTTCGACGAAGCAGCCAAAGGCGGCAACATCAAGCACGTCTTTGTTGAGCAGGAAGCCTTCACCGTGCCTCCGATGGAATCACTGAAAATCGACGCGGAGTATGTGAAGAAGTTAGGCGCGGCTTAGCCGGACTCAAGCGTCATTTGGAGAAACTTGATGAAGCGAATCGCTCTTGGTGTGATTCTGGCTATTTGTGTTTATCCGGCGGCGCACGCAGAAATTCCGCAGGCTCCTTCGTCCAATCCTAAAGTCAGGGCGATTACCGGTTTTGTGCGCCTGGATCGAGGCGACTACCAAAAGCAGATCGCCGACACACTTGTCGTGCTGCACAAGGTTCAGACCGAGTTCGAGTCTTCAGGGTATTCGATTGAGTCTCTGCGGATCACGACTCAACCGCTGGCTGAACTGGTTAAGGGTCTCGGTGAGGAGCAGGCTCTTGCGTTTCTCAAGCAGCTTGATGATCTTTCTGCGAAAGAAAAGTTTATCCCGAACGTCGGGCCGGCGATGCTTCACGATGGGGATGATCCTGCGACGATGCACCTGCTGGAGCGGGCGCTCTCGACTCTACCTAACATCGAGGCCAACACGATCATTGCCGATGAAAGCGGAATTCATTGGAAGACGATTCATCGCACCGCCGAGCTGGTGCGTTATGTCAGCGAACACAGCCCGCGCAGCCAGGGGACATTTAACTTCACTGCCACGGCGATGCTGAAACCGCTGTCGCCGTTTTTCCCGGGCTCTTATCACACAGGCTCAGGCAAACAATTCGCGATTGGTTTCGAAGGCGCTAACGTTGTACGCGATGTCTTCACCATGGACAAGGGGAACGCTGAGAAAGCAACCACCGACCTGACTGCGGCGCTTACGAAACACGCGTCTGTGGCCGACACGATCGGCAACAAAGTGGCCAAGGAAACAGGGTGGGAATACGTGGGTGTCGATCCTACCCCTGCGCCGCTTGGAGAGACTTCGATCGGAGCGGCGATCGAGGCCTTCACCGGCGCGAGATTCGGATCGAGCGGAACGCTTACTGCGGCACGCATCATCACTGCGGCTGTCAAGGCTGTGCCGCAGAAACAGACTGGCTACTCGGGACTGATGGTGCCGGTGATGGAAGATAAGCTGTTGGCGCAACGATGGTCAGAGTCGGCGTACAACATTGATTCATTGCTCGCTTACTCTGCGGTTTGCGGCACTGGACTGGATACTATTCCGCTGCCCGGAGATGTGAGTCTCGAACAGATGGAGCGCATGTATTCCGACGTTGCTTCGCTGGCGCTGAAATGGAACAAGCCGCTTTCAGCGCGTTTGCAGCCTGTACTCGGCAAGAAGGCTGGGGACCAGACGGATTTTCAAGATCCTTATCTCTTCAATACGACAATTCATCCTCTGCCTTAAGGCATGTTCGGGACGTGAGTCTATTCCGTTCTGAGCGCCTGTATGGGTTCGATTCTCGACGCGCGAATCGCCGGTAGAATGCACGCCAGGACGGCGGTAAGCAGCAGGCATCCCACCATTGCAATCAGTACAACAGGATCGAAGGCGCTCGTTCCATATAGGATGGAGCGGATCAGGATACCCGCCACCGCTCCGCCGGCCAGGCCGATAGCCAATCCAATGAAAACGGGACGCAGGCCATCGAGCAATACGAGGCGCAGAACTTCTCCCCTTTGAGCACCAAGCGCGATACGAATGCCGATCTCGACAACGCGCTGCGTGACAAGATACGAGAGAACTCCGTACAGCCCGACTCCTGCCAACACAAGAGACAGAGTGGCAAAGGCAACCAACAGAGTTGCGCTGAAGCTTTGGCTTGCGGTGCTCTTGCCGAGTATTTGCTGCATGGTAAGAACGTCGTAAACAGGCAGTGCAGGATCAAGAGCCGCGACCTGCTGTTGAATGGGGATAGAAAGGGCAACGGGATCGCCTGTTGAGCGCGCCACAATGGCGGCCGACCCAGTTTCAGTCGGGATGCCCGAGAGAATGGGGAAATACATCGTAGCCTTGACGGGCTCGGTAACGTCATAGAGCGTGTCGCCAACGACGCCGATGATTTCGTAATTGTCCAGCTTGCCGCCCCAATTTACTCGGACGTGCCTGCCGATGGGGTTATCTCCTGCGAAGAACTGCTCTTCAAACTTCCTGCTGATGATGATGAAGCGATCATTCATGAGGCGCTCGTGATCGGTAAAAAAACGCCCACGAATCAACGGAATTTGCATGACCGTAAAGTACTGCGGGTCAGCGGTGCGATTTAACGCATCGTTCTGCAGGCTAAAGCTCGACGAAGGATGTTCCGGGATGGTAAAGATGCGATCGCCTTCATAGCCGCCGCCCGGTGGCGTAGAAACAAGCGCAGCCGCGCGAACACCAGGCAGCCGCCGCACTCGTTCAAGCAGAGACTGGTGGAAAGCGAGCACCTTCTCACGGGTGTCGTATTGCTTATCCGGCAGACCATACTGGACGGTGAGCACACGATCGGTAATGCACCCGAGATCTGCCGTTCGCAGATGGAGGAAGCTCTTGAAAAGCAGCCCGGCTGATACAAGGAGGACGACGGTGAGCGCGATCTCCGCTGTCAGCATGGTCTTGCGAAGCATAGCTCGCGATGCGCTGCCGCCGATTGATCGAGAAGATTCCTGGAGGGCGGCAAGGACTCCTTCACCAGTCGACGAGATTGCGGGCACCAAACCGGCGAGCAAAGCGGTAACGAAGACGAGGCCAATGGAGAATGCAAGAACAGTGCCGTCAACGTGGATGGATTCCGCGCGTGGAAGAGCCTGCCAATGCCCTGCAAGCCAGCTTGTCGCGAGCAAGGACAGCAGGACGCCCAGCGCGCCTCCGACGAAGCAGATCAGGAGGCTTTCTGTCATCTGTTCCCGTATCAGCGTCAGCCGGCTTCCACCAAGGGCGCCGCGTACTGCGACCTCTTTTCGCCGGGCAGCGGCGCGCGCAACCAATAGATTGGAAACATTGAGACAAGCAATCAGCAGCATGCATCCGACTGAGCAGAGCAGCACAATCAGCGGCGTTTTCACATTCTGCACCACATCGTCGATCATCGGGCGGATAACCGCATCTTCTGCGACTGCCTTTGAGGCGTTGGCCAGATGCAGACGGTACTGAACGGCGCTCACTTCTTTGATTGCTGCAGCTGCGCTTACATCGGGCCTGAGTCGTGCAATGACATAGCTTTGATGAGTATCATGCATGTCGTAAATGTCGGGCGGAAAAGTCTGAGCATACGGCACCCAAACCTGGATGTGCGCGTCGGGATAGACAAACCAAGCGGGCAAAACTCCGACGATGGTGTAGGGGGTCGAATCGAGATGGATCTGCTTACCCAGAACAGAAGCATCTCCGGAAAAACGCCTTTGAAACAAGGACCAGGAGAGCATGGCTACGTGATTTGCTTCCGGTTGATCCTCTTCCGGCATGAAGGCACGGCCCAGAGCTGGTTGTACTCCAAGCACCGATAACAGATTCCATGAACCTGCTCCGGCCTGCACTACCTCGGGTAGCTCGGAATGCTCGCCAGTGAGGTTGAAACCGTAGTTGCGATAGGCTGCCATGTCCTGGAAGCCATGCGTCTGCTGTCGCCATTCGCGGAAATCCCCGGCTGCAACTACGTTGAAGCCGTCGCCCGATGTCGCTTCGCGAAAGTGTTCATAGATCATGACGAGTTTGTCAGGATCGGCGAAGGGCAGCGGCTTGAGCAATACTGCGCGCACTATGGTGAAAAGCGAGGTGGTAGCGCCAATTCCTAAAACCAGTACAAGGATTGATACAACTGTGAAGCCCGGTGAGCGGGCAAGCGTGCGAGCTCCATATCGCAGATCACGCAGAAGCTTTTCCATCCCGTTCCAGATCCAGTGGGAACGCGCCTGATCGCGGAGAAGCGTTGGATTGCCAAAGGAACGCATGGCTGCTGATCGCGCCTGGAGGGGCGTCATACCACGAGCGATGTTTTCCTTCATTTGTTGATCGAGGTGGAACTGCAATTCTTCATCGAGCCGCGCCGCTTGCGATCGGCGGCGGAACAACATCAATATGGACATTCGGATTTGTTCGAGAATGCGCATTCGCGCCTCCTACCTTCTACGCGCCTTCGACGACGAGGTTGATCGCCGTCGACAACCGGCTCCAGCTTTCCATCTCACGTTCAAGTTGAACGCGTCCTGCAGCCGTGAGCGAATAGAATTTGGCCTGGCGGCCGGTCTCTGTTTCACTCCATTTGGCTCGTATCCACCCCTGCTGCTCAAGGCGGTGAAGTGCGGGATATAACGAACCCTGCTGTACCTGCAATACCTCGTTCGTGATCTGCTGAATGCGTTTGGCGATGGCCCAGCCGTGCTTTGGCTCGAGCGAGAGCGTTTTGAGGACGAGCAGGTCGAGGGTTCCCTGAACGAGATCGCTAGGTTTTCCCATACTATGTTTATCTACACCTCTTGATTGTAGATAGTCAACAATACGTCTTTGCGGGCGGACGTATACTACTTGCTGATCGTGCGTTGCCTAATCCGGCGCACACGCGAAGACCTCGATGCGGATGCGATTATCTACAATTCTTGCCATGCTGGCCACCTTTGCCACGGTGCAGATGTGTTCCGCACAAAGCCGTTTCGATGCGGAGGCTGTGCGCCTCAACAACCGCGGCGTAGCCCTGATGGGTCAGCAATTGACGGAGCGGGCCGCTGCAAGCTTTGCCGAATCGGTCAAGAAAGATCCGAAGCTTGCGCAGGCGGCTATCAACGAAGGGATTGCGCTGCTCTACCTTCAGAAAGTCACGGAAGCCGAGACGGCGTTGCGGAGCGGTCTTAAGCTGACGCCCTCAAGCGCGCACGGATGGTACAACCTGGGACTTGCTCAACACGATGCAAACGAGCTGGAACCGGCTATCCAGAGCTTCGAGCACGTGGTCGCGATCGATCCTCACGATGCTGATTCCTATTACTTTGAGGGCGTCTGCTATCAGGAGCTGAAGCAGTACGACAAGGCGATTGCTCTTCTTACCAAGGCGCTCGAGATCAATCCTGTGCATGCTTCGTCGGAGTTTGCGCTTGCTCGCGCGCTGCAGCGTTCGGGGAATGCTAAAGACGCACAGCCTCATTTTCAGCGTTTTCTTCATTTGACGAATGCGAAGATTTCAAGCGCCGTCAGTTTGTCATACGGGGAGCGCGGACGGTACTCGCTGGCGGAGTTGGTGGCGGAGCCTCCGGCAAGCGCGCTTTCCTTCCGCGTGCCAGCGCTCGCTGTTCAGCAACTCGCTGTTGCCGGCAACGATGGTGGCTATACGGGCGGTGCCTGCATGCTGGATGTGACGGGCAGCGGAGTTCAGGACCTCATCAGCATGCGCGAAGGCGCTGCGGCAATCGAAGTACTGCACTGGAGAGGTGACGGCGGCGTAGAGGAACTTCGTCCTGAGAACACCGGGCTGGCTGCGGCGGGTCGCGCGATCGCATGCGCCGTGGGTGATTACGACGGAGATGGGCTCAATGATCTGGCCGTCGCCATGGATAATGCCGTCCTGATGTTTCACAATCTTGGCCATGGGAAGTTCGAGAATGTGACCGCTGCTGCCGGCCTCAGCGCTCGAAATCATCCCTCAGGTATCACGTTTGTGGACTACGATCACGACGCTGACCTTGACCTGCTGCTGACCGGTACGCCGCTTCAAGCGGGTGGGGTTCCCAATGTGCTATGGCGTAACAACGGCAACAAGACGTTTACGGAATGGACGGAGCCTACGAGGCTCGGTGGAAAAGGAAATACGTCCGCGGTGATTCTTACAGATTTCAACAACGATCGCGCTGTCGATCTTGCGGTGGCTGGCGACGGTCCGGCCCCTCTGCTCTATGTGAATCCTCGCGAAGGCAAGTACCCTGTTCAGCCGGTTTACGACCTGCCCAACCTGCCCGCTACGGTCGGGATCGCCGTTCTCGACTTCAACAAAGATGGATGGATGGATATCGCCGTAACGCACGCCGGTGCGCCAGGCGTTACGCTCTGGCGCAACGTCCCCGGTCCACAGGGCGTGGGACGGCGCTTCGAGCGAGTGGCACTGCCGGTCTCTGATGCCGAACGCGCATGGGGACTGACGCCAATCGACATTGACAATGATGGCTGGATCGATCTCGCGGCTATCGTCGAGACTAAGGGCGGACCGGAGGTTCGTGTATTTCGCAATTCGGGAGATGGCAGTTTTGCGGACGTCAGCCGTACTCTTGGCCTCGACAAGATCAAGCTGACTGCTCCACGAGGCCTTATGGCTGCTGATGTGCATGGCAACGGTGTGGCTGACCTGATCGTGACGCAATTGGGTGCTACTCCAGTGGTTCTACTGAATAAAGGCGATAGTCAGAATCACTCAGTGCGTATCGATCTGACCGGTGTGGCCGACAATAAAACTGCGATTGGCGCCAAGGTGGAAGTATATGCCGGGGATCATTGGCAGAAGTTTGAGATAGCGGGCGCCGTCGGCCTGGGAACGCAAAGCTCGCCACAGATTATCGCTGGGATAGGATCGGCGAAAACCGTCGATCTGGTCCGTATCCTGTGGCCTACGGGCGTGCTGCAGGACGAGATTGATCTCGCGCCCAAGTCTGTTCTCGCAATCAGCGAAGCCGATCGTCGCGGCAGCTCTTGTCCGGTACTCTTCGCGTGGAACGGGCATCGCTACACTCTGGTGACCGACGTGATTGGCGCAGCGGTTGTGGGCCACTGGTTCACTCCTACGCGCCGCAACACGCCGCGACCGGCCGAGTGGATCAAAGTGGACGGGGCGCAGCTCGCGCCTGTTGACGGGAAGCTCAGCCTGCGGTTCATCGAGCCGATGGAAGAGGTCAACTATATCGACCAGCTGCGCCTTGTCGCTGTCGATCATCCTGAAGACGTCGAGGTTAATCCCGATGAGCGCTTCCTTGACGATCCACCCTTCGCGAGCGGGAAGGTAATTGCCAGCAACGCCCCTCGTCTCCCTGCAGGAGCGTGGGACGGCGATGGTCACGATGTCACACGCCAGCTTGCGCTGCGTGATCATCAATTTGCAAGCGGATTCACGGCGTCACCCTATGACGGCTTTGCAAATCTTCATGCGCTGACACTGGAACTGGGCGAGATCAAGCCAGGTGCTCCGCTGCGGTTGCTGATGACGGGCTACGTCAACTATTTCAGCGCGACCTCGCTTTATGCGGCTTGGCAGGCTGGAATTCGACCGGTGTCGCCGTATGTGGAGGCTGAGATGCCGGATGGGTCGTGGCGGCGGATCTCGGATGATGTTGGTTTCCCTGCTGGTCTTGAGCGCACTATCACCGTTGATCTTTCCGGCAAACTTCCGGCGGGCGCGCATCGCATCCGGCTGATGACGAATCTTGAAATTTACTGGGATCAGGTGCGCGTCGACGATCATCCACAAGCGAAGGCTCGCAAGACTGAAGCTCCTATGGCCAAGGCGAGGCTTCACTTCCGCGGTTATCCGCGGCAGATCGATGGCGCGAGTCCTGGCGATCTCGACTACGACTACGATCAGGTGAGCCTCACCGGTCCGTTCCAGCACGAGCGTGGCAACTACACTCACATGGGCGACGTCACTCCTCTGCTGACGTCGGTCGACGATCGCTTTGCCATCTTTGGCAGCGGCGAAGAGATCGCAGTCGAATTCAACGCGAACGGCCTGCCCAAGCTGCCGCCACACTGGAAGCGAGATTACTTCTTCTACGCTAATGGCTTTGTCAAAGATATGGATTGGTGGGATGGCTCGCCGTTCACCGTAGCGCAGCTTCCGTTCCATGGTATGAGCACGTACCCATATCCGCGCGGCGAATCTTATCCAGACGACGCAGGCGCCGTTGCTTACCAGATCGAATGGAATGACCGTTTCGATTCGGGCGAGCCGTTGCGTTCGCATCGGTTTGACTATCGGGCAGCGCCGTCTACGCCATTCGACGATCTGAGGACTGTCGAGCAGAGGGCGCTTCGCCCATAGTGGGCGAGCATCGATTCTCGGAGAATAAATCGCGCCGCGGACAGCTCATGAGCCCTGTGTTAGCTCACAATGGCAGTATGAACTTCCGTCCCGCAGCCGTGTGGTCGATTGCTGTGCTTGCGCTGGTGCCGAGCCCCTGCTGTGGTGGCCTATCGAAGCAAAGCTCTCGCGCGCAGGAATCGCTGGTCGATGTGAACCACGCGTCCGTCAAGGAGCTGATGAGTATACCGGGAATGACATCGACCTGGGCAAATCGCATCGTGCGCTTCCGTCCGTACAGCTCCAAGCTGGCCCTGTTACAGCAAGGAATCGTTACGCCAGAGGTCTACCAACGGATACGCGACAGCATTGTCACGCATCGCGCAGCGCGTGGAGAGGCTGCTACTTTCCTTCCCGAGTGACCTATGCAACAGCCTCGTGTGTCTCCGGAGTGCGGGTCGGCGGCTTGCGCTTGAAGCGCGCCAACAGTGTGCTGAGAATCACGTAGAGCACAGGAATGAAGACCAGATTCAACACTGTTGACAGCAGCATACCGCCGACAATGGTGGTGCCCACCGAATGCCTGCCCAACGCGCCTGCTCCTGTTGCGAAGACGAGCGGGAAGACGCCGAGAATGAACGCAAACGAGGTCATCAAAATGGGTCGCAGACGTAGTTCAGCGGCTTCGATCGCCGCATCCGCGATGGAACGTCCCTTAGCGCGCAGCTGCTCGGCAAACTCGACGATAAGAATGGCGTTTTTGGCCGAGAGGCCAATCAACATCACTAATCCGATCTGACAATACACGTCGTCAGAAAGACCGCGCGCGGCCACAGCTCCCAGCGCTCCCAGAACTGCCATTGGGACAGCCAGCAGGATGATGAATGGCAGCGCAAAACTTTCGTATTGAGCCGACAGCGTGAGGTAGACGACGAGCAGGCCGAGCGCAAAGATGATGATCGCCTTGCCGCTCGATTCGATTTCCTCCTGCGTCAGGCCGGTCCAGCTGAAAGTCATGCCTGGCATCATGATGCTCTTTGCCAGTTTTTCCATCGACGAGATACCTTCGCTCGAACTCTTACCTGGAGATGCCGAGCCGTCGATTTCTACAGAGCGGAAAAGATTGTAATGGGAGATAACCTGCGGCCCGGCTTCCTCTTTAGCTGTTACCAGGCTGTCGAGTGGCACCATCTGACCGCTGTCAGAGCGCACATAAAAACCGTGCAGATCACGAGCGTTCATTCGGAAAGGCTGATCGGCCTGCGCATAGACCCGATAAGTGCGGTTGTTGTAGTCGAAGTCATTCACGTACTCCGAACCCATGAAGACATTCAGAGTGGTCGAAATCTGAGTAAGCGAAACGCCCATGGCCTTGGCCTTCTGGCGATCGATAGTGACCAGCAACTGAGGATCGCTGGCGGAGAAACTTGTAAAGAGGCCAGAAAGTCCCAGGTTCGGATTCTGTCGGCTGGCACCGATGATCGTGTGAGAGATTCGATCGAGATCTGCGAGCGTGTTCTTCCCTTGATCCTGGAGCACAAACTGGAATCCGCCGAACGATCCTAATCCCTGAACTGCGGGCGGTTGAAACATAGCGACAGTGCCGCCGGGAACCATGAAAAGCTGCGGGCCGAGGTTAGCGACAATCTCCGCCGCCGACTGACCTTTACCGAGCCGCTGATTTGAGGGCTTCAACGCGGCAAAGATCATGCCCGCATTGGGAGACGCGCCGTTCAGACTGAAGCCGGATACAGCGAAAGCGCCCGCGATATTTGCGTTCTGCGCCAGCACCAATTGCGCCCGGTCCGAAATGGCTGTAGTGTCCGAAAGAGAAGCACCCGGTGGCGCCTGAACGACGATCATCAGGTACCCCTGGTCTTCCTGGGGGATGAAGCCGGTTGGGACATGAACGTACATCCATCCCGTTGCAGCAAGGCCGGCGAAAAAGAGAATCAGCAACACATAGCGCAGTTTAAGCGCGACATGAATCAGCTTCGCGTAAGTACGGGAGATCCAACCGATTGAGTCATCGACGCCGTGCGCAAATGCCGCGTAAGCCTTCGAGAGTGGGCGAATACGCAGGAAATCAAGCTGCTGATACTTGGCTTCTTCTCCGCGCAGAAACAACGCAGCCAGGGCCGGTGAAAGCGTGAGGGCGTTGAAGGCGGAAATGGCAATGGAGAATGCAATGGTCAACGAAAACTGCCGGTAAAGAATGCCAGTTGTGCCGGGGAAGAACGAGACCGGCACAAAGACCGCGATAAGCACCAGCGAGGTAGCAATTACTGCGCTGGTAACTTCAGACATGGCTACAGAGGTGGCTTCGTGAGGCTCGCTGTGTTCCGCCGAGATATGGCGCTGGACGTTTTCGATAACCACGATTGCGTCGTCGACGACGAGACCCGTCGCCAATGTAATTCCGAAGAGCGTCAGGGAGTTAATCGAAAATCCAAATATCTTGATGAAGGCAAATGTGCCGATCAGCGAAACCGGAATAGTGACGGCCGGAATGATGGTCGCGCGCCAATCAAGGAGAAAGAGAAATATGACGATGATGACGATGATGATAGCTTCGCCGAGAGTAATCAGAACTTCGCGAATCGAGTCTCCGACGATGGTCGTGGAGTCGAAAGCGATGGCGTATTTCAGACCTGGCGGAAAGCTCTTCTTCAACTCTTCAAGCATCGCCTTGGCATTGCGATCCACCTCCAGCGCATTGGCATTGGAGAGTTGTTGCACGCCGGTTCCGACTGCGGTGTAGCCCTGGAATTTGAGATTGCTGTTGTAGTCTTCTGCGCCTACTACTGCGTGGCCTACATCCTTCAATTGCACCAGGCCGTTGGGCGTGTTCTTCACGATGATCTCGTTGAACTGTGCCGGATCGCTGAGGCGTCCAACGACCCGCACGGCAACCTGAAACGTCTGATTCTGGTCCGACGGAGGCTGGCCGAGCTGTCCTGCAGGCACTTCGACGTTTTGCTCCAGCAATGCATTCACAACGTCGGTAGCGGTAAGAGATCGCTCTGCCAGTTTGCTCGGATCGAGCCAGACACGCATGGCATATTTACGCTCACCGAAGACCATGACATCGCCAACGCCCTTGACGCGCTTTAAGGCATCTTTGACATATACGTCGATGTAGTTCGAGATAAATTCGTTGGAGTAGCGATTGTCGTCTGTGTAGAATCCCGCACCAAAAACAAAGTTACTGTTTGCCTTGGTAATGGTGATGCCGGCGGCATTGACAGCAGCGGGCAAACGCCCGGTAACGCTGGCAACCCGGTTCTGTACATCTACCGCTGCGATCGAAAGATCATAGCCTGTATTAAAGGTAGTGGTAATTGTGCTGACGCCGTTGTTTGTGCTGGCCGAACTGATGTAGTGCATCCCTTCGACGCCGTTGATCGACTCCTCGAGCGGGATGGTTACGGCCTTCTCTACGGTCTCCGCGTCTGCGCCGATGTAGCTCGTGGTTACCACTACCTGCGGAGGCGCGAGCGTGGGATAGAGCGAAATAGGCAACGTGGGAATGCACACCGCGCCTGACAGAATGATGAGCAACGCCGATACTGTTGCAAAGACCGGACGGCGAATGAAGAAATCTACAAACAAAACTATCTTCCTTCCTGAGCAATTACCTATCGGCTACTTGAGGACTCGAATCTGATCTGTTGAAAGCATGCCTCGGACACCGGCTGCGGTTACGTTACAGTGCCAGGCTATCCGTGGGGCATCACCGGCATGTTATCCACGAGAAACTGTGTGCCGGAGACAATTACCTTGTCTCCCTCTTTCAATCCAGAAGAAACGGAATACGAATTTCCTACTGTTTCTCCGAGAGTCACAGCAGTCTGGTGCGCAGCGAAGTGCCCATCTTGCTGCTGTTGCGCAACGAAGACGAAGTTCTGCCCTCCCTGTCTCGACACTGCCAAAATTGGGATAACCGGCATGGGCGCGGTCTTCCAGATAACGCGTGCCTTGATCAACTCAGCGGAACGCAAAACCTGGCCGGCACTGTGCACCGGGGCCTTGAGCAAGATGCCCTGAGTCTGGCTGTCTACCTGCAGCGAGAGAAAATCCACGGCAGTTGACTCGACAACTTTGCCGTCTGCGTCAAGGATCTGTACTGGGAGGCCGTTGCGTACGTCGCCGCTGCGTTCCGTCGGTACATAGATATAAGCTTCGAGATCCTTGTTTTCGTCCACCGTGGTGAGAACTGTCGTCGGAGTAACGTAATCGCCCAGATGCACGGGGACATCGCCCACGATACCGTCGAAGGGCGCCTTGATGTAGTAGTACGCGAGCTCCTGTTCGAGCGACTTGCGCGTGGCGATGGCGGCTTCCCAATCTGCGCGGGAGTTCTGGAAAGACTGCTCGGCCTGATCCAGAACATCGCGACTGGTTACGCCGGCGGCAAAGAGCTTCCTCTGTCTCTCGACCTGAAGGTTGTTGTAGTCGAATAGCGCCTTCTTCTGATTTTCGGTCGACCGCTGAGAATCCACCAGTGCCTGCTGACGCAACGGATCTACCGTCATCATGGGTTGACCGGATTTGACGTGATCGCCGGACCTTACCAGAATCTGGGTCAGATTGCCGCCTACCTGAGGTAGAACACTTGCAGAACGCCGCGATTTGATCGTCCCTACGTAATCGGAGCTTTGCTGAACCGGAGTAAGGGCGACAGTCTGAGTCTGCACAGGGAGCGCCTGCATTGCCGGTGCATTCGCTGCCGCCTGCTGCTTACAGCCCGATGGAAGAATTGCGACACCAGGAAGACAAAAACTTAGAAGTATCAGACGTCTCAACGATTTACCTCATTTGTTACTTTAGTCGCCGAAATGGCGGTTCGTCGCGCCCAGCTCGGACCCCTCAACCAACTTGCCACATGCGGTAATTTCTGTGGGCCGCCTCGGGAAAGCGCAAGAATTTCCAGACAGTATCTCTTTTTGGATGACTGGAATAGGTCTGCGTTACAAGATTTTTTCTGTCTTCCCTGGAATTGCGGCAAGTCGACGCGAGAACGCTCCCCACGAAAAAATCCGTCAGCGCTCTTAGAACGCAAACGGATTGAAATTGGTTCCCCGGTCAAACGTATCGACCCCTTCCACATGTTTGAGCCACCGAACGATGACGTAGGTCAGCAGTGTGGCAAGCGTTTTATAAACAACCTTGAAGCCTTAAGACGAAGCGATCATGGTCACGATCTCCCCATGAGACATCACGCTCCAAAATGCTATGAGAACCAACAGAACCGTGTCGACAAATTGCCGGGTGATTGTTGAGCCTAAAGTCCTCGTCCACAGGAATCGCCCCTTGGTCAGCACTTTGAGCCTGGCCAGCGTGTAGCTGTTGGTGAACTCCCCAGCCCAATATGCGACCAGGCTCGCGATCGCGAACCGAGGCACGAGGCCAAAGACGGTGGCGACTGCCTGCTGATCGTGCCATCCGGGAGCAGGAGGACGAGCCACAGCGATTTGACCCATGACCGCGAGCAGTCCCATCCCAAAGACCCGGCGCGATGCGGCGTATCCATAGACCTCCGTGAACACGTCGCCACAGATATAAGTGACAGGAAACAACAATTGTGCTCCGCTGACTACCAACGGCCCGATCTGACAGACCTTAGGGCCGACGAGATTCGAGACGACGAGTACAATCACAAATCCGATCGTCAGGGTCTCCAGATAGCGAAAGCGGGGAGCCACTCTACGACGATAGCCGAATGGAAATGGTCGAATGCGGCTCACAGCCATCGAAAGCGGTCGCCGCGTGCTTAGGATGGAGAGCCTCAAGTCGCGTCAGGGTTCATTACAGCTTAGGCTATTATCCTCGCTGAATTCTGTGTCGCGAGCCGGCCATGGGCTTTGACACCAGCGCCGCAAGTTGTTAGCCTCAAAGAGTTGCGCTGTTGCACCATGCCTCGGCCCAGCCACAGCGTCCCCGTCGTCTAGCCCGGCCTAGGACACCGCCCTTTCACGGCGATAACACGGGTTCAAATCCCGTCGGGGACGCCAATAGAATCAGTAGTTTTAGATAGTTAAAAGCAAAGCCTCAAAATGTCGGGGACGCTACGGGGACTTACGCGTGTTCACGCTGCCCAAGCCCATCCTACCGGGCAGTTTTATTTCGGTTCCTGCAGAACGTCGGCAAACACCCGTCCAATTTATTCACAGCGGCAGCCATGTAGCCGGGTGACGGGTGCGCATACCGTTGAGTCATACGCGGAGTCTTGTGGCCGAGGATCTGGCCCACTGCGTAGAGATCGACGCCTTCCATCACCAGCCAGCTTGAGCCGTGTGCCTGAGTGAGCGGAAGGAAGCGTCCTCGATCCCAGGGATGCACCAGATCACACCCGGATTGCCTACTGGGAGGCTCTTGAGGATCTGAACCGGCGAGCCCAATCAAGACCAGTACCCGGAGAGTATTCCCTCCCAGATCCCCAAAAGCGAGGGACCTAGGGCACTCCAGATCAGTGGCCAATTTTTCTGCTCTGATCAGGGAATTTTGCGATGTCGAGGGCGAGCGCCGCGGCAAGCAGCCCTGGAAAGGGATAAGGCGGAATCAACTTTACTCAGAGGAACAATAAAAAACTCCGGCTGCCGAGGCCCTGAGTGGGCGCGGCAGCCGGAGTCGGTTGGTTGTTGCTTTAGTTGCTGACAGTCACCACGATGGTTGTGGCTCTGGTGATCCCGCCATTGGCGGACATGTTCACATCGATCGCGTAAGTACCCTTCTTGGCGAAAGATGAGTTACCGCTTCCTCCGCATCCGGTCACGGAGAACGGCACGAGCACCAACGCGCCAATGATCAGCAACCACTTCAGCCGGCGGCGGCGTCCGAAGGGCACCAGCATCAAGGCGAATGCAATGGAACCTCCGACACCGATCAACGACTTGTTGGTTACCAGAGAGGCGGTTGTGTTGGCGTTCCCAACAACCAGTTTCACCGGCGCAACGTCCGTACCGTCAAGCGTTACCTTGGCGGGAGAGAAAGTGCAGGTCAGGTTAGCGGGCAGTGTTCCGCACGAGAATTGGATCGTCTGGGTGGATCCTCCAATAGGAAGAACGGCGAGGGTTGTGGCGGCGCTCTGACCGGGGCCGACGGTCAGAGTCGACGGCTGGGCCTGAACCGAGTAGTCCGAAATCGTTGCGGTGAGCGGGCCTCCCGATGATGCCTGAAGTACAGTATCGCCGCTGTAGTTTGCGAAGATGTTGTGCTGGCCGGGCGTGAGGGTGCTTACAGCGAATGTGGCCGTGCCCGTGGCATCGAGATTCGCCGAACCGAGGCTGGTGGTTCCATCAAGGAAGGTCACCGTCCCGGTTGCAACGTAGTTCCGGACATCCGACCCGATCTGTGCCATAAGGTTGATCGTGCCACCAGAAACCACACTGCTCACGTCCGAGCCCAGGCTCACATAGGAGTATGTGTTCGACTGGATCGGCGCCACGTAGGTGCTGGTGGATGCATTGACGTTACTGTCGCCGCTGAAGTCGACGCGGAGCGTGTGGTTGCCACCGGTCTTGAATATCACGGGAATGGTGAAGGAGTCGCAATACAGCTGGCTGGCAGGAGCCGACCCCACAACTACGGGCGTGCCTGAAGTGAGGTCGGTGATGGTGACTGTACCGCCATAGGGGGCGCAGCCGTTGTTGGCAAGGACGATCTGTCCTCCGAGGGTCACAGGGACACCTACGACCGGCGTTCCATACGGGAAGAAGTCGGCGACGAGCGAATCCTCCTTGGTCACGACAAAGCTGTACGAGGCCTGAGTTGCCTTGAAGCTGTTGTCGCCCGGATATGCAGCCTGCACCTGATGGCTACCTGCCGCGAATCCCGAACTAAGATTCGGAAACACGCTGGATTGTCCGGCTACGCTCGCGCCATTGGTGAATAAGCCGGATCTTTCGCCATAGTTGAGGGTCAGTGTCCCGGGCGTCTGAAAATCAGGCCCGACAACCGTCGCTGCGGATCCATCAACGAGAAGAGAGATGGTTCCCGACGGATGACCGTTGCCGGACAAGCCCGCGACCGCAATGTAAAGCGGTACCGGCTCTCCATACGCGAGGGTGAGTGGGGAGGAGATCGCCGAGCCTCCGGAAATTCCGCCAACCGCCATCTGGCTCGACTCCGGGCTCACTGTGACGCTGACTGCATTCGATGTGCCGGCGGTGTAGGTTCCGTCGCCACCGTATCGGGCAGAGACGTTGTAGGTTCCGCCGGGAATGGTTGAGGTTGTGATGCTGGCATTGCTGGTTGGAGTGCTCGGAGTGAGAGATCCCGAACCGACTCCGACAACGTCCCCTTTTGCGGATTTTGCCTGGAGAGCGACGCTTCCCGTCGGTGCGGTGCAGTTGTTGCCGCTGCAGGTTACCTCTGCAGCGAATGCGATGGGAGCGCCATGCACAACGTTTGTCGATTGTCCGCCGGCGACAGCCAGTGTTGTCGAAGCGCCGGTACCCGCGGTTGCCGAAGCCCAATTGTTCACCAGGGCGTTAGCATCCAGGGTGCCGAGGCCGGTCGCGAGATCGTAACCCGTGCCGGCGTCATAACCCACAGTGTATTCGCCGTTAAGATCGGGCACTTTGTTGTTGCCCTTGGTGATGTCGTGGTAGACGCCCGAAGTTGACGCCAACTTGTAGAAGGTGTAGTTTGCCAATCCCTGCGGCTGCCCGTTCATCTTCTGCAGGACAAGGGCCATGATGCCGGCCGCTGAAGGGCTTGAGGCGGACGTCCCGCCGACGGTGTAGAGACCCAAGTATTCGGGATCAGAGCAACTGGACAGGAAACAGAGCGCGTAGCCCGTGTGCCCGGCTGCGGCAAGGGAGATATCCGGAAGGTCGCGCATTCCATCGGTGGGTACGCCGGCCGCCGTCTGCCAGTCTGGCTTCGCATATACGGTGCTTACGCCACCACTGCCAGCCCACAGAGAGGTAGAGAACGGGTCGTTGCTGCTCTCGTTCCATACCATTTCAGGGATATAACCCAGTGCTGACTTCAGCGTGGCCGGATCCGCTGTGGCGTTCCAGTACTTGCTGGGGTCGTCGGTATCATCGAACTGCGTTCCACCAACGGCGATGTTGTAAGGAGTCGAAGCCATCCCGTTCACAGCCACGCCATTCTGGGAGAAGTAGCCGGAACTCTGGTCGTCGCACCCGGCACCGCCATTGTCTCCCGCGGATACAAAGACGGTGATTCCCTGAGCCGATGCTTGCTGCCAGAGGCCACTGTAGAAGGCATTCTGGACAGATCCGAGAACCTGCTCGCAACTGCCGAAGCTTACGCTCATGATCGGCGCAACATTATGGTCGACAATGTAAGCCGCCGACGCATCCACGCCGTCTGCAAAGTTGCTTTGCGATGCAACCGCCACGATGTGAGCCTTGGGAGCCACTGCCCCTGCCCAGGTGATGTCGAGCAACGCTTCGACGGTGTCGTTATACGACTCTGCGAGCGGATCATCACCGTTCACAATGATCTCCGGATCATTCGCTGGAAGTCCCATGACGTTGCGGAAGTCACGGATGTCCTGCACGCCATCGATCCCGTAGACCTGCTGGACCAGGCTGCTGCGGCTGACGATGGCAATTGTCTGCCCAGTTCCATCGATTCCGGCGTTCAACAGAGGCTGCGTGTTATAGATGGTGGCGAAATCTGCAGGTCCAAGATAATGCTGTCCGTAAGCGCCTTCGATTTTGCCTGTCTTCTTATCGACCGGGATCTTGTCGCCGATTTTCAGCGCCGGAGCCGCAGGATCGCTGTTCAACCGGACCACGCCCTTCACGACGGGCGCAAGGGCAGCGGGGATCCGAATGTCGGTGGAGTTTGCGATGAACTCCTGCTTGTTAAGCGAGTAAGAGTGCATCTGTGTCGAGAAGGCATTTTCGACCTGGCCCACGGTTCCGGTGAAGACGACGAAGCGCCGGCTCTGCGAGACTTCATTCACGCCGAATCCCTGGCTCTGCAACCATTGCTGCACCTTCTGCGCATCATTTGTAGCCACGCCAAACTTGTCGCCGTACTGAGCGGGCGTCAGCCACTTGTGGAATTGCGGAGACGATGAGTCCTGCTGCGAGGCCACCAGTTTTGCGGCTGCACTTTCCTGGTCTGCAGTTGGAGCGAGGAGCAGGACCATCCGGCCGAGCTTCTGGTCGGTCGAAAGCCTTCCTTTGTCCTGACTGCGTTTGACAAGGGCAGGCACCGACTGCTGGATAGTAGTGCGCTGCTCGTTGCTGATTTGTCCTACAATGCGCGGTTGTGTCGTCGATTGCGCGTATACATTTCCACAGAGCGCAACACCAATTAAACCAAGTGCTGTAAAGGTTCCTGCCGGTCGAGTACGGGTACTCAAAATACGTGCCTCCTGAGAAGAAAATCGCCCATGGATGGCGGGCGACGCAGTGGTGTTAAAGCGGCATTCGCGAGTATCTTCCACCTGACGTATGGGTAAACGCCACTTGGAGAACGCTACGAACTGGTTTGGGGGAATTCTCTTTTGGGGTGAGCTACTTTTCCCACAGATCATATGTCCGAAGCGAAGCTGCTCGCGCCGGCAGTTACCGACCCTGGAAACGGAACAACAGCTGAGGGAAAATCAGTCCATGGGAGCATGGACAGCGGTGAAGCGCATTAGAATTCTGACTTTTAGATAAGACATAGCCGGAGGCAGAGAGCTGTTCAGGATCATTCCAACCACTCGCATGGGAAATAAGCAACTTGATGCCAGATAAGTCACCTTTGCTGATTTGTTAATGTAGCGTGTCACACGAGAACTGTATGCGTCAAGAGCAGTCAAATAAGGATCTGTTTATACCTCCATGGCTTCCTCGGACTGGGGGCAGGGATGTTGCTGACTCGGGCGCCGCCAGGCAGCGAACGTGGGCTTTCTAGATGCCGATGAGGAGGTCGAAGTCGTGGGCGCCATCGCGGTTGGGGCAGGTTGGCAGGGAGGGTTTGGTCGCCGTTGGGTGATGCATGACTGGAAGGGATTCTCGTAGACACGGACCTAAAGATATTGGTTTTCATCGAAGAGTGGAAAACGCTTTGAAGCGAAACGGTAGACTTATCTCGCATGAAGAAAATAGGCTTCCTTTCATTCGGTCATTGGACATCTTCACCTCAATCAGAAACTCAATCTGCAGCCGATGCGCTCCTGCAGTCCATTGACATCGCGGTGGAGGCCGAACGCCTTGGGATGGACGGAGCCTACTTCCGTGTTCATCACTTCGCGCAGCAACTGGCATCACCGTTTCCACTGCTCGCGGCGGTTGGTGCGAAAACGCGAAAGATTGAGATTGGCACCGCGGTAATCGACATGCGGTATGAGAATCCTCATTACATGGTGGAGGACGCCGGAGCTGCGGATCTGATCTGCGGCGGTCGGTTGCAGTTGGGAATCAGCCGCGGTTCCCCCGAGCAGGTTATCGATGGATGGCACTATTTTGGCTACAGTCCGATCGATAGCAAGGACGATGCAGATATGGGGCGGCAGCACGCTGAAGATTTTTTCGAGTTGCTACGCGGGAAAGGCTTCGCGCGGCCTAACCCGCGTCCGATGTTTCCCAATCCGCCGGGGCTTCTGCGTCTTGAGCCCTATTCTGCAGGATTGCGTGATCGGATCTGGTGGGGGTCTGCTTCCAACGCGACGGCTGTATGGGCCGCGAAGCTAGGAATGAATCTGCAGACCTCAACCCTCAAATTCGACGAGACCGGCGAGCCGCTCCACATCCAACAAGCCGCGCAGATTCGTTCCTTTCGCGCAGCCTGGAAGGAGGCTGGTCACACCCGCATTCCGCGCATTTCCGTCAGCCGCAGTATTTTCGCGTTGGTCAATGACCGCGATCGTGCCTATTTCGGACGCGGCGGTCAGGAAGAGGACAAAATCGGTTTCCTTGACGAAAACACACGGGCAATCTTTGGCCGCGGCTACGCTGCTGAACCAGATGTTCTCGTCGAGCAGCTTCGGAAAGATGAGGCGATCGCGGAGGCCGACACCCTGTTGCTAACCATCCCAAACCAACTAGGCGTTGCCTACAATACGCATGTCCTCGAGGCAATTCTGACTACGGTAGCCCCAGCTCTCAACTGGCGCTAACTCGTCGATCCATTTGTTAGACAATAGAGGACTTTTGAGAAGCTAACATCGCGATAACTTGAAGCGTGATCGCTAGAATGCGCTCGTCGTGCGGTGTAGTGGGAATTATTCTTGACTTCGTCTCCTTTTTCTGAATAGATATCTGCGAATTTAACGAGTACCGCTCTTGCGGCCAATTCCCTTCCGCGTACGTTCGGGGCCTTTAGTTCTGGAGGCTATAGTTATGAGTGCAGCCGAGCACCCGCGTGTTAGTGCAGAGTCTCTTTGCGTTCTTCTTCGCCAGGCAATCCTTCAACCGATTCGAAGATTCGGGGCACTCTGGTGCACCAAGACGGCGCTGCGTTGGCCGGTTTTGATCACGGGTCTTGTCTGCTTTGGTCTATTCGCATCCAGCGCTGGTGCGACCACTTGGACGGTGTCCGACACCGTGGACAGTTCATCTGATGCCAACTCTATTCGTTATGCGCTCAGCCATGCTAAATCCGGAGACACGGTCACTTTTGCCAGCTCTCTGGATGGACAGGTCATTGTCCTGACCGGTGGCACGCTTTCAATTACGACTAACATCGCCATTCAGGGCCCGGGCGCAAACCTGCTGAGCATTTCAGGCAATAACGCCGCAACCGTGTTTTTCATCAATTCGAGCACTGTGACGATCTCTGGCTTGACTATCGCCAATGGCCGCGCCGCCATGAACGGGGCCGGCGGTGGCGTCCTGATCTCAGGCGGCACGGTTACGCTCACAGCCTGCATATTTTCCACCAATTTCGCAACCAGCGGGGGCGCCATCGCCAACGCCGGCAATCTGACCGTAAGCAACAGCACCTTCTCCGGCAATTCGGCGGGCACTCTTGGCGCTGGAATCCAGAATAGTGGCGCGCTCACAGTGACGAACAGTACCTTTTCCGGTAATTCCGCAGGAACGAGCGGGGGCGGCATCGATAGCAACAGTGGCACGATTGTGCTGAACAACACCACAGTCTCCGGCAATTCTGCGGGCACAAGCGGCGGCGGTATTTTCAACAATTTATCCAATTCGCCGGCGCCAACGATCACGGCCGTCAACACCATCGTCGCCGGGAATACCACAGGCGGCGTGCCTGGGTCGGATGATTGCGACAATTGCGGTGCACAAAGCTCAAGCAACTCGATCGGCGGCGCGCCTCAGCTTGGTGCTTTGGGCTGGAATGGCGGCCCCACCCAAACAATGATTCCGGTGCCGGGCAGCCCCGTGATTGGAGCGGGAAGCTACCTGGCGGGGGAGGCGGCTGCAGATCAACGCGGCTTCAAGCGTCCTTCCACGGCGAACTCAAAGATTGATCTGGGCGCGGTACAAACCAGTTATCTCACTGTAACTACGCTTGCGGATAGCTCGTCGGGATCCTGCGGAAGCACTTGCTCATTGCGTGCTGCTCTTACTGCGGTCAGCAGTGGCGGCTCGGCGGACATCGTCTTCCAAACCGGCTTGGTGAGCGCAACTTCCCCTGGCACTATCACGCTGCTCAGTCAGATGCCGGACATTGCGGGACATCTGAACCTCAGTGGGCCGGGTGCGAATGAGCTGACAATCGGCGGCGGAGACCCGTATGTAACCAACGCTCACTTGCTTATGGTGGACGCAGGAGCCGATGCTGTTTTTTCCCACATCACCATCAAAGGTGGAACCGTAGACATCATCAACTCGGGCACGCTGTCGGTGAACAATTGCAATGTCTCTAGCGCCAGCAACAGTACTGGCATCGAGAGCTCAGGCACGTTGATAGTCCTCAACAGCAGTTTTTCCGGCGATTCGTCTGGAATCATCAACTCCGGCGTGGGCATTGTGAGAGACAGCACTTTTTCCGACAACTCTACGGGTTCCATCGGCGGCGCCATCTTCAATGACAATATCTTGACGGTGAGTAACAGCAGCTTTTCCAACAACATCGCGACAGGTTACGGCGTCCCAACCGGCTTCGGCGGCGCCGATATCTACAATGCCGGCTCATTGAACGTAACCAGCAGTACTTTTTACCCGCAGAGCGGAATCTCCAACTTAGGTAGCTCGTTCACCATCAGCAACAGCATTCTGTCCAACCCGGAGGGTGGAGCGTGCGCCGGCAGCGGATGTCCGGAAAATGGGGTCGATGGAAACATGGTCGGCTCGGGCGAAATCGTCCTTTCGGTTCTGGGCGACCACGGCGGCGTCACACAGACCATGATCCCGGCGCCCGGCAGTTCGGCCATCTGCGCGGGTTCTCCGGCGCTTCTCCCCAGCGGTCTCACCAGCGATCAACGCGGCTTTCCACGCCTCAATACCAGTTATGCCGGATTCAGCAACAGCAGCCCGTGCCTCGATGCCGGCGCGGTGCAGACCAACTACACCTCCATTAACTTCGTGCAGCAACCAACAAACAGCGTCGCCGGCGACCCAATCACTCCGCCACCCACGCTGCAAGTATTGGAGACGAACCCTAACCTCGCCGCTCCTGATAATACCGACGCCGTCAATGACATTCCCATCACGCTAACCTTGAGCGGTGCTGGAGCGTTGGTGGGTACACTGACGCAGCTTTCCAGCGGCGGCGTCGCCACCTTCGGAGACCTGATCGTGAACCAGGCAGGCACGGGGGACACCCTGTCCGCAACTTTGCCGATCGCTGCCGGAGCTACGCAGACAGCGATCAGCACCCCCTTCAACGTAACTACGCTTGCCGGCAACCCTGCAACCCACTTCGTGATCACAGGACAACTTGTGGGGTATGAGGGCGTTGTGCGAGCAGGGGCGTATGCCGGAGTTCCCACCAGCATTACAGTGACAGCACAGGACTCAAGCAACAATACGGCGACCGGGTATAGCGGTACGGTGCATTTCACCAGCGGCGACGCTGCGGCGATGCTCCCCGCCGATGCTTCCGTGAGCGGCGGGGTAGGTACGTTCACCGTCACTCTGTTCGCTGAGAACGCCTTCGGGACCGTTACGGTCACTGATACGCTGCACCCAACCATCACCGGTACGATCCAGCTCTTAGTCCTTCCGGGGTTGGCTGAGAGGTTCGCCGTCTCCACGCCCCCCACGGCTGTCCCCGGAACGGGGTTCAACGTTACGGTCACAGCCTACGACGTCGGCGGCAACCTGGTTACCGGCTACGACGGAACCGTGCATTTCACCAGCACCGATCCTGCCGCGACTTTTGCCCGCAGACGGCGGGTTGTTTCAAGGGTCCGGTACCTTCGTCGCGACCCTGGCGACCCTGGGAACGCAGACCATCACGGCGACAGACAACCTCAACTCCAGCCCGACCGGCGTTTCAGGTGGCATAGCCGTGGCTTCGCCTTTCAATCTGGTGGTGACCACGGCTGCGGATGACGCGGGCAATGCCGCGAACTGCACAATTCAAAGCAAGCCGGGTGTAGGAACCGACACGGCTTGCAGCCTGCGCGATGCCATCGCGCATGGGAACAATATGAGCGGGGGCGTAATCACCTTCGACTCGAAGGTCTTTGCGGTCTCCAATACCGCGGCGCAAAACATAATCACCCTGACCGCGCCCCTGTCGATAAACGAGGGCATGACGATTCAGGGACCGGGAGCGAATGTGGTTACCGTCTCCGGCGCTAACGCAGTGAGCGACTTTCTTGTCAGCGGCCCAGGGTCCGTCATCATCTCCGGACTTACGATCGCGAATGGAAATGCCGGCTCCAGTGGTGGCGGCGGCATCTATAACGTAGGCACTCTCACAATCAGCGATTGTCTCTTCATCGGCAATAATGCCCCGTTATCCTACGTGCCCATCGGCACCGTTTTGTTCTCCAACGGCGGCGCCATCTACAACGGTGGAACGTTGACTGTAAACAACAGCGCCTTTACCGGCAATGGTGCCTCCGGCAATTCAGCCGGCGAAGACGACCTTTCCGGCAGCGGCGGGGCGATCTTCAACGCCGGAACCGCGATCCTGAATAACAGCAGCTTCTTCGGGAACACCGCCTCCCCGTCAACTGTCGGCACCGCTGTTGCCGGCGACGGTGGCGCTATTGACAACCTCTGCGGCACGATGACCATCAATAACAGCACTATCAGCGGCAATACGACGCAAGGTCAAGGTGGCGGCATCTACAACAACCAAAACCAAGGCATCTATTATGCTTGCCCAGTCCAGTTAACGCTGACGAACACGATCGTAGCCGGCAACCTGGCTCCCACCGCTGGTGACGACTGCGACGGCTGCGGCACACAGAGCACATACAACCTGATTAGCACTCCCGGCAATATAATCAATCCGTCGCTTAGCCTCATCGGCAGCTACGGCGGTCCGACCCCGACCATGCTTCCGTTGCCGGGCGGCGCGGCAATCTGCACAGGTTCCTCCGCACTTGTACCTGCGGGCATCACGACGGATCAGCGTGGATTTCCTCGTCTCAATACCACTTACACAGGGTTTTCCAGCAGCAAGCCGTGCGTAGACGTCGGCGCGGTGCAGACGAACTACCAGTCGGTTCAATTCACGAACGCAGGTTCCGGCTATAGCGCCGTGGCAAATCAGACTACCGGGCCGACGCCGACTCCCATCGTCTCCGTCACTGAAAGTGGCCAGAACACCGACGGAATTCCGGTCACACTCACATTCGCTGGAACTGGCACCGCACTCGGCTTAGGTCCGGTAGCCACCGTCGCCGGCACAGGCGCGTCGTTCGCCGGTATCCGAGTGTCCGCCCCGGGGAACGATATTCTTTCGGCCACAGTCCAGGTCACACCGATGTATTCGATCGTCACCAATCCGGATGCCAAACTGACAGTGACCGCCAACACACTCTCCGCACCGGCCTTGCAGATGGCGTTTGGTGCTTCGACTATTCCAGTCGAGGGCGAAACGAGCCTGACTTTAACCCTTACCAATCCGAACTCAACGGTGAAGCTGACCAATGTCGCCTTCAGCGACACGCTTCCTGCGGGTCTCGTCGTGACTACTCCGAATAGCTTGTCCAACACCTGTGGTGGCACAGTGGTCGCGATAACAGGCTCCTCGTCCATAGCTCTGACCGCCGGAAGTGTAGCGGCGAGTTCATCGTGCGCCGTGTCCATCAATGTTACGGGGACAACCGTCGGCGTGAAGGTCAATATGACGAGTCCAGTCACTTCAACCCAGATCCAGGGAGTTGCGGCTCAGGCAAGCATCACGGTAGTGGCCGGCACGGTGACCCATCTTGCGGTCTCGGCACCCGCCACGGCAACGGCGGGAACTCCGGTGTCTTTCACGGTCACGGCATTGGATGCAACCAATGCCCCTGTTACCAACTACACAAGCACGATCCATTTCACCAGTTCCGACTCTGCCGCAACTCTACCCGCCGATAGCCCGATTGCCAATGGATCGGGAACGTCCAACGCGACTCTTAGAACTGCAGGTACGCAGACCATTACGGCGACAGACACCGTCAATAACAGCTTCACCGGCGTCTCGGGTGGCATCGTCGTTTCTTCACCACCCAAGCCGAACCTGATAGTTACCACAAGCGCCGACGATGCGGGCAATCTAACAAACTGCACGCCGCAGACGACAACGGGCAAAGGCACGGACGCGGCATGCAGCCTGCGCGACGCGCTGCTCTATGCGAGCAACGTGGAAGAAGGAAACATCGTCTTCGACTCGACTGTCTTTGCCACGCCGCAAACCATTTCGCTGGGGAGCGCCGGGACGCTGATTCTTCCCTCGAATACCTCAATCGCCGGCAAGACTGCCGGCAATGGCGCAACCCTTACTAACCTGGTAACGGTAGCGGGTGGCGGCCCCACCAGCGACTTCCCGGTGTTCACGGTCAACTCTGATGTCGTCAACGCGTCCATTACCGCTTTGATTATTACCGATGGATACTACAGCACTCACAATACAGACTGGGGTGGCGGAATCCGCAACGCCGGCTCTTTGACGATAAGCGGCAGCACCATCGCAAACAATAACTCAATCATGGGTGGGGCTATCTACAACAGTGGCACGGTGGTGGTGAGCAACAGCACGTTGTCCGGTAACTCTGCGGGCTGGGGTGGGGCCATTTTCAACGACAGCGGCGACGATTACTATCCCCCGCTCAACGGCCCTAGCGTTGTCACCCTGACAAATAGCACGCTCTCGGGCAATTCCGCTGGCGTCGGCGGCGCTATCGCCAACTATGGCAATTCAGTAACGGCTGCTAACACCACCTTCTCGGGCAACTCCGGCGGAGCCATCTATGGCGGAGTCACGGTGAGCAATAGCATCTTGACCGGAGACACAGGAGGAGAGTGTGATGCCTCCGGAACCCCGGGATGCCCGGTAAATGGCGTCAACGGCAACATTGTCGGAGTCGCGACCAACCTTGCTGCCCTAGGCAACTACGGCGGCCCGACCCAGACCTTCATTCCATTGCCGGGCAGCGTTGCGATTTGCGCAATCAATCCTGCAAGCGCTGCGGGAACCGATCAGCGCGGTCTGCCGCGCATGACGACCTACAGCGGCAACAGCTGCCAGGATGCTGGCGCGGTGCAGACGAATTACTCAATGGCCTTTGTCCAGCAACCGTCGACAGTGATGCAGAACGCATCTATGAATCCGGCCCCCAGCGTACAACTGGACGAAAGCAGCAGCGCCTTTACATCTGGTGCGGTGATAATTCCGCTATCGCTGACCGGTAACGGCGTGCTTTCCGGCGGATCGGCCGTAACTTCCACCAGCGACGGCGTCGCCACCTACCCCGCTTTAAGCGTTGACCTGCCAGGCACCGGCGATACTCTTACGGCGAACCTGACGCTCAATGGAACGATTGCCATTTCATCAGATCCAAGCAAAAGCTTCGATGTAACTGCCACGCAATCATCGCAAACTATCAGCTTCACGTTGGCTAGTCCGGTCACGTATGGCGTGGCTCCTATTACGCTTTCCGCTACCGCGACTTCCGGTCTTCCCATTAGCTTCAGCGTGGTTTCGGGGCCGGGCACGATAAGCGGCAACACGTTGACCGTCGGCGGCATGGGCACAATTGTGGTTGCAGCGAATCAAGCAGGGAATGCCACTTATCTGAGCGCGCCACAAGTGGTGCAGACCCTGACCGTCAACCAAGCGGTGCTGACGATTACGGCAAACAATGCAACGAGAAGCTACGGCACTGCCAATCCTTCTTTCAGCGGGATGGTAACTGGCGCTCAAAATGGTGACACCTTTACGGAGAGCTTCACCACCGTCGCAACCATCACATCCAACGTCGGCACCTACCCGATCGTTCCCAGCGTGACTGGAGCCCATCTCACCGACTACACAGAGGTGATCAAGGATGGCACACTGACCATTACACAAGCCGCTTCGACACAGACCATCAGCTTCACCTTGGCCGGTCCGGTCACGTATGGAGTCGCTCCTATTCCGCTTTCCGCTACCGCGACTTCCGGTCTCCCGATTAGCTTCAGTGTGGTTTCGGGGCCCGGCATGATAAGCGGGAACTTATTGACCGTCGGTGGCGTGGGCACAATTGTGGTAGCGGCAAACCAAGCAGGGAATGCGGCTTATCTGAGCGCGTCCCAAGTGGTGCAAACGCTGGCCGTCAATCAAGCGGTGCTGACGATTACAGCAAACAATGCAACCAGAAT
>Ga0206962_1073_pt1 | contig 33609 bp, 28 predicted proteins | sample Alteio_BWOrgHeat_27_FD_153241 | JGI IMG/M metagenome (GOLD analysis project Ga0206962, IMG submission 153241) | Enriched cells from forest soil in Barre Woods Harvard Forest LTER site, Petersham, Massachusetts, United States -... | ecosystem: Environmental > Terrestrial > Soil > Temperate forest >...
CTTTGCGTGCTATTTTATCTCACGCAAAGGCGGTAAGGCCAAAGGGGAATGTTGAATTGTGAATGTTGGATGTTGAATGAAGGCAACCTGCTTTTTAATTTCTTTGAGTCTTGGTGCCTTTGTGGCCAATTATATCTCACACAAAGACAAAGAAATACAAAATTGGCGTGCTTCTTTTCTCCTCGCTCCCGCTCGCATCCTGCGAGTGTGTGCTACTGCGGCGTCTCGCCGATAATACATTCAATACCATAAAGAACGCTTGCCCAGCCGATGCCAAGGCATGATTTGGAATCAACTGCGCAATATACGTATTATTTGTCATATATCCAAATATTTTGGCGTGTTTTTTCGTATTGCGTATTGAGAATAGCGTATTGCGATTCAAATGAACCCGTAGGGGCGGCTTGTCTGTCGAAGACAGGGCCTCGCGTCCGCCCATGATCTTGCGCCAGCCCTCGCGAAATGTCTGTCTCGCGTCCGCCCATCTAGCGAAAGCAATCCATAGAAGCAAGCATGATGCACCGTCCTGCTTCGTCGAACTTTCACTTGGCTACTGGGAGCTGTGGAAACATACAGGCTTCAAGTTCTCTACATGGCAGTTCGACGAAGCTAAATACGGTCACGGTCAATCGCTTGTGGGATACAGCCCATGGGCAGAAGGAATGAATCCCTGGCCTGGTGGTAAGGATATGGTGGTAGCGGTCAGAGAAGGAAATGCAAGAGTCACGAATGACGCTGCGCTAACATTCGCGCCAGCAGAGAGAGGCAGAGAGGCCGTCGCATGTAGGGGTTCAAGATTTTGAACCCCTACTCGAAAAGCTTCTCGCCTATTTGGTTGAACCTGGCGAACTCTGCGGCTTCTCTCAGAGCCTTTGCGGTAAAAGAATAAACCGCAGCGGTAAAAAGGTAAAACGCAGGGTATGCAAGTAGGAAAACGCCGGAGCATCCTGCCGTTTAATTGACGGGACGCCCCCGAAAAGAGCGGGACAGGCTCCGTAGCGAGGTTTTTCACCCTCCCAAGGAAACCCCGTTGCGCTTTCATATCCTGCCCAAGAAGGATTTTTAGGTATTGGTCTTCTTCTAATACCCAAATATCTGTTCCAAGGTCAGTTCTTCCACTTTGCCGTATTTCTGCAATTCCTCCATGTTTATTTTGTCCTTGGCAGCAAGCACGCAATAGGTGTATTTTTTAGAAGCGCAGTTATCGGCATGGAATTTTGCCAGGTCATCAAAGCTTAGTTTGTCCAGTTGGTCATAGATGTCTTTGCGCACATCATGGTCATTGCCCATCCGCAGGGCCTGGTCATAGTTCATGAGGATGTCTTGGCGGATGATGCGTTGTGCCTCTATTTGGCTTTTCAGGCCTCTTTTGGCATTTTCAAGCAATACCCCAGTTTTAGGCATGTCATGCAGCAGTTCGTTCATCCCGGTTATGGCCTCTTTCAGCTTGTCTGCCTGGGTACCTATATAGGCAATGGTAAAGAATGGGTCGCTCCGGCGCTGCGGCACTTCAAACCGTGAAGTGGTGCTGTATGCCAACGCTTTGGATTCCCTCAGGGTCTGGAACACGATGGAACCCATGCCGCCCCCAAAATATTCATTGAACAAGGTGGAAACCGGCAGTTTTTTAGCATCATATCCACCCCCTTGTGCCACCCAGAAAATATTGGCCTGCACCATCCCGAAATTGGTGAAATAAATCTTTTCCTCGGTATTGATAGGGGTGCTGAAACTTATGGCCAGTGGGTATTCCTGCAAGGTTTCCGGGGTTTCATGTTTATGGTTCAAAACATCAACCAATGTTTTTTCTTCCCCGGGTCCGTAATAATAAACCTTATGATGGTAGCTCAGCAATTTATGCAGGTATTGTGTCAGTTCGGTCGCCTTCAGTTTTTTCAGCCCCTCATCGCTGATATTGTTGTTGAAGGAGTTTTTCGGGCCAAATTTGGCATAGGATACCATGCCCCGGTTCAGGATCACGTCCTTGTCCATCTTCTGGTTTTCGCGGTCCTGTATGGTATTGGCTATCAAGGCATCCAAGGCTTCCTGCTCGGGTTTGGCATGGTGCAGCAAGTGCTCGAACAGTTCCAAGCTGGCATCAAAGTTTTCCTGCAAGCCCGTGAGGTACACATAGGTACGGTCCGAGCCCGCTGAAACCCCGAAACTTGCCGCGAGCTTGTAAAACTCCATGCTCACCTGCTCTGGGGTATATTTATCAGTACCCAAGAACTGTAGATAACTGGCGGCAATGGGCAGGCGTGTATCGTTATCCTTGCCCATATCCAAGAAATAATACAAGGTAAAACGGTCGTTTTCAGTATTTTTCAAATAATACAGCGGTACGGCATGTGTTAGCTTTGTTTTCAGGATCTGGGTATCATAATCGAGAAACACTGGGGCAATCGGTGTTGGCGTTGCATTCAGGATGCTTTCAGCAAAGGGGGAAACATCGTCCCGGTTCAGTGGCACCTGGGTGATGGGTGGCTTCTGTACTTTTTCGATGCTTTTGTCTTCGCCCACCCTTTTGTACACCACGGTATAATCGTTTTTGTACCAAGCAGTGGCAAAGGCCATGATATCGTTTTTGGTCACCGATTTCAAGGCTTCCTTATCTGCAAGCACCTTTTCCCGGGAGCGGCCCGTAGCAAAGGCATCCATCAGGTTATAGGCCCGGGATGCATTGTTTTCTTGGTTCTGTATCTCTTCCAGTTTCAGGTTGTTGATGATGGCTGTAATAAGCCCATCATCAAAATCGCCTTTTTTCAGCTTTTCTATTTGTGCCATCAACAGGTCCTTCACCGCCTCCAACTTTTGGCCCGGTGCCGGCACTCCCTGTATCACTTGAAAACTGTAATCTTTGTAAGAAGCCTGGTACGAACTGGCATCGAGCAGTTTCTGGCTTTTCAATAGGTTCATGTCTATCAGGCCCGCCTTGTTGTTGTACAACAGTGAATTGGCGATTTTGAGCAATAGTGCTTCACGTGTACCTGCGCCGGGAAACCGAAAAGCGATATCCACTTCCTCCGCTTTTGGCCCAAGTACCTCTTTTATGATGGGCGCGGTATTTTCTGTTTCGGGTACAAATTTGAATGGTTATTTCATGGTTTTCTATGGATACCCATCAATAAGTTAGCACCAAAATCATTGTAAATGAAATAGTTGTAATTTGAGCGTCTCAATATATGGTTAAAAACCATAGAATCATCCTAAATGCTGGAAACGCGGTTTTTGAAATGAAAAGATTGAAGGGCGCACGAGGACTTTTTTATTAATGCTTTGATTGTCTGGTGTTTGAAATAATGAACACCATCATTGTTAATGTAGAAGGAAAAATGGGCTTGGAGGCGTAAGATTTTTGGTAGGCAGAGAGGTCTTCGCATGTAGGGGTTCAAAATTTTGAACCCCTACTCGAAAAGCTTCCCGCCTACTTGGTTGAACTTGCGATCTCCGCGGTTTCACTCTGGGACTTTGCGGTTAAAACAAACCGCAGAGATGCAGAGACAAAGCGCAGAGATCGCAAATGGGATCGGTAGTCTGGAGCCATTAAAACTGCCTTTACACTTTTTGAGGATTTTTATAAAGTGTAAAGACTTACAGGATTGATTATAAATATGTTGACGTGAATTGTTTCAAAAAAAGTGTAAAGGCATGTAAAGGCAGTTTCGGGCTTCGGCAAGCCCTTCGACAAGCTCAGGGACCTGCTCAGCCAGCGCAGCCACCTTGCTGCTGCTAGCCTCTGGCGAGTGTCGGTTGCTGGGGCCTCTGGCCGATTAACAAAGTACTTCAATCGGCGGGACGCCGCAGTACCTCACACTCACGAAACGTAAGCGAGAGCGGGCGAGGTATATTGGCTGAGAGGATTGCTTCGCTCCATCCCGAACTATGGTCAGGGACTCTGCACGAATGACTGAATTTTGGGGTTCCCTTTTTATCCTATATTTGCTTCTAGTATGGAAACAGCAGCTTATATCCCGAAAGACCCTCTGGTAGAGAAGGCATTGTCTTGGTCGTCTTGGTTTACGTTGGTCTTTCTGGCCAGTGGGGGCGGGTTTTTCTATGTGCTGTATGCCGGTTGGCCGTTTTTTGTGGATCAATGGTGGTGGGCCATCCCCATTGCCTTAGTGCCTGCGGTTTTGATCACCTGGTGGGCCTTGGTGCATTGGTTCGCCTATTGGCTGCCGAGGGTGAATGACCCAGACCAGCTATACAAACAATCCACGACCTTCCCGCACTATGCCAAGATATACCAGGATTTCAAGATGTTGCACCCGGTGGAAACGCATTACCGGAAAGACCAGATTCCGGAATACCATCTGCCCATCATCATCAAGCAGAGCCGGATCGCACCGCTCATCCTGTTCTTGTTTTTTGTGGCAGTGGGCATTATCGTACCCATCACCGAAATCCAAAAGGGCTACCATTTGGCGGACTTGATGCACCATGTTATAGCGGTGTTGCTTGCGCTGGTGTTTTGGTTGGGCGTGGTCACGTTTTCGGTACTGGCTTTCTTCTTCCGCAGCGTGGAGATGAAGGTCACCGACGAAGGGCTGCACCTGGACGACAAGGATTATACCTGGGATCAGATTGCTAATTATGCGGTCTTCAGCGAGGTGCACGGGTCGGGCAAGTCATCCACTACCTATTGGTTCATTACCGTGACCGATAAAAGTGGGAATGTCCAAAAATACGATATCGGCAACCTGGCACTGGGCCACCACCGGATAGACTTGATGATGAACGACTTTATGCTCAAGCATAACGGATAGCGCTACATGGTGAAGCAGTAAGCCCTGTTTTCAGGCTACCATGGGAAGCGTGAAACTGAACCTGCTGCCCTGGCCCAATTGGCTTTCCACATAGATCCGGCCGTCGTTCTTCTCCACAAACTCCTTGCATAGGTTGAGCCCGATGCCAAACCCCTTTTCGTTCTTGGTGCCTGGTGTGCTTTCGTTGGGGCTGCCGCTGAACACACTGTTTTTCATGGCATTTTCCATCCCCACGCCGGTATCGGCTACCACTATGGTCACTTCGTTTCCCGTGGTCATGGCCTGCACGGTTATCTTGCCACCTTCGGGGGTAAACTTCAGGGCATTGCTCAGCAGGTTTCGCATCACCACACGGGCCATGCTCAGGTCAGCATATACCATGGCATCTTCTGAGGCTTGCTCCACCAGCGCTATGTTCTTCCTTTCCGCTGTTGATTGTATGGAGGCGAGGTTCTCTTCGATCAGTTCTCGCACGTTTATTTCCCTCTTGTTTATCTGTGCACCTTTCAGTTGGCTTGCTGCCCAGTTCAACAGGTTATCGAGCAACTGGATATTGTCCTGCAACGTATCAGAAAGGGTTTGTGTGAACCGCTTCATCTTGTCTTCGCTTATCTCGCCCCGCTGCAGTAGTTCCAGCATGGCATGTGTGTTGTTCAGCGGGCTTCTCAGGTCGTGGGATATGATGGAAAAGAGCTTGTCCTTTAGCTTGTTCAAATCCTCCAAAGCGTTCCGTTGCTCAGCCAGCCTGACGCTCAGCCTTTGGGTTTTCCGGTAGTTCACATACCCGATGCCCGTACCCACCAATATCAGGAGGGCAAACCCAAAGCCGGCATAGATGAGGATGCCCCGGCGGCTGATTTCCAGGTTTTGCAGGTTGATCTGCTCTTCCTTTTTGGCGGTTTCGTATTTGGTGGCCAGCTCTGCTACCTGCTTGCTTGATGATGCAGAGTAGATGCTGTCATTGAGGGCGGTCATTTTCTCGTGCCAGGCCAAGGCTTCTTTGTAGTTGCCCTGTAGTTTTTCCGCACTGTACAGGGCTTCATAAAAGCGCAGATTCACATCGGGTTCCTTGTTGTTTTTCAGCAGTTGCATGCCCAGCATGGCATATTTCTTCGACTCGGCGTATTTCTTCATGCTTAGGTACACTCCGCTTATGTTCTGGTACAGCATGCCCCAAGGAACCGTATCGTGCACCTTTTCAAAATAAGGCAAGGCTTTCAGGTAATAGTCCAACCCTTCTTGTTGCCGCCCCTGTTTCACGCTCAGTATCCCCATTTCGGCAAGGGCCTGGTTCACGGCGTTCTGATCCCCCATTTTTTCCCCCAGTTCCTTGGCCTTGCTCCTATAGTAAAATGCTGAGTCATAATGCCCGCTCAGGTCAAAGGATCGGCCCATGTTGCTATATATATGACATTCTTCTGCTTCGTAATGTGTAAGGATAGCCAGAGACAACCCCTTTCGGAAATAATTCATGGCACTCGCATAATCCCTCATGTTTTCGAAAATTAAGCCAATATCGTCATAATCAATGGCCAGGTTTTTTGGCCGATGCAGGGAATCATGGATGCGCGCTGCGTTGAGCACATGCACCAAGGCAGTCTTGTAATCTGCCCTGCCCTGATATACGGCCCCGATATAAAACTGGCTGTTTGCCGCACCGCGCGGATAATGGATTTTCAAGGAGAGTGCATACGCTTCGTTGGCCAGCCTGAGCGATGTTTCGCTCTCGGTGGTTACCCGCTTATATGATTCCTTGTACAGAACCTGCACCTTCATGGTATCAGGTAGGGTGGAGATGGCCTTGTGCAGGCTATCATCACCCATTGCAAATGCCCCGACAGTGCTCCCCAACACCATCAAGACAACAAATAGATGTTTCATTGTCGTGTCTCTAAAGTCCCTAAACAAATACAATAATGAAAATAAATAAGCGCATTACAAAATAACGGGGCCTATTTTCTAAAAGAGGATTATTAGGTATCCCCATTATTCTGAACATGAAGGATTGACATCAATGATATATTGGTTTACCTAAACAATCCCGTTCCCAAATCCTTATTACAGCGACAACACACTAACTTTGTATAAAAACATGTGGGAAGAAAAAGATAACACACTGCAAAAGACCTTCAAGTTCAAGGACTTTTCTGAGGCTTGGGGATGGATGACCCGCGCTGCCATGGCTGCAGAGAAAATGAACCACCACCCAGAATGGACAAATGTGTACAATACCGTATCGGTAAAACTATATACCCATGATGCCGGGAACACGGTGACGGAGCGGGACCGGAAACTGGCCGCTACCATGGACAAACTGGCAGAAAACCTCTAAGCCCTGAGGCTAAGATAACTTCGCTATCTTTGCCAGCCAAATACGAGCAAATTGCCTAAAAAAGCAACATCCGAACAGAACATCATTACCCTGGCCAATGGCATCAGGATCATTCATCTACAGGTAAAGCATTCTGAAATCGTGCATTGCGGGTTCATGATCAATGCCGGTAGCCGTGATGAGAACACCGAGAACAACGGGGTAGCCCACTTTATAGAACACACCGTTTTTAAGGGTACCAGCAAGCGCAAGTCGCACCATATCCTGCGCCGAATAGAAAACGTGGGCGGCGAACTGAATGCCTATACCACCCGCGAAAAGACCTGCTATTATGCCTCTTGCCTAAAGCAATATGCAGCACGTGCAGTGGATCTTTTGGCTGACATCACTTTCAATTCCATTTTCCCGGAAAAGGAACTGGAAAAGGAGAAAAAGGTGATCCTGGAAGAAATTGACATGTATGATGATAGCCCCGAAGAAAGTGTGTACGATGATTTCTACACCTATATCTTCAAAGACCATTCGTTGGGCTTCAATATCCTGGGTACCAAGACAACAGTGCCAGCGTTGACAGGAACCTCCATTTCAGAATTTATCCAGGCGCATTATACGGCCGACAAATTGGTGCTGTCCATTGTAGGTGACCTGAGCAAAAGCCAGGTGGAAAGCCTGGGCAGACGCTTTATCGAAAAGATAACCCTGCCACAAAAGGATACCAGCCAACGGGTGATGCCGGTGATGGTTCCCCAATTTACTGAAGCTAAGGAAAAAGACTTTTCTCAGACACACGTGATGATGGGCACGCGGGCCTATTCCCGAAACGATGAAAAACGGTTCGGCCTATCGCTCATCAACAACATCCTGGGCGGAGCGGGCATGAGTGCCCGGTTGAACATGGAGGTGCGCGAAAAAAACGCCTTGGTCTATAATATCGGTTCCCACTACTCTTCCTATCAAGATGCTGGGGTGTTCAGTATCTATTTTGCGGCCGATGCCAAAAACGTGCGGCGATGCCAGGACATCGTTTACCGGGAACTAAAGAAAATGCGGGAAAACAAATTTTCGCCCAACCAACTGAAACAAGCCAAGATACAATTGCTGGGCCAGATGGCGCAAATAGTGGAAAACAACAATGTGCACATGCAGCACCAAGCCCGCAGTGTACTGGACTATGGAACTTTTTACGGGTTTCAGGATTTTATGAAAGAAATAGAAAACATTACCGCCAGCCAGATCCTTGAGATATCGAATGAAATTTTTGATCCTGAAAGGATATCAGTATTGATATACGAACAGGAAAAAAGCTGAAATTTGAATTCATACATTTGATCAAACTTCATAACCACTAATAACTGTCAACCCCATGGATTTCCTCCCCACCGCCATCAATGATTATGTAGAAGCACACACGCGCCAAGAAAGCGGCGTGCTGCAAGAACTGGAACGCGAAACCTATCTGAAGGTATTGATGCCGCGGATGCTTTCCGGACATTTGCAAGGGCAGGTATTGCGCATGTTGTCACAAATGATACAGCCAGAAAGGATCCTGGAAATCGGGACCTTCACCGGCTATTCAGCAATATGCCTGGCCGATGGACTGAGGCCTGGCGGCGAGTTGCACACCATAGACATCAATGAAGAACTACGGCCCATGGTATCTTCCTATTTTGAAAAGGCGGGGATCACTGAAAAAGTGAAATACCACACCGGAAATGCCCTGGATATAATACCCACCCTGGATTTTGCGTTTGATATTGTATTCATAGATGCTGACAAGGAAAACTACAGCAATTATTTTGACCTGGTGATAGACAGGATCCGTGCGGGATCTTACATTATAGCTGACAATGTGCTCTGGAGCGGCAAGGTACTTGATGCCAAGCCAGACAAGGATACAGCGGCCATCATCGCCTTCAACGATAAGGTGCAGGCAGACCCCAGGGTGGAAAACGTGTTGCTCCCTGTGCGCGACGGACTGATGGTGATGCGGAAAGTATAGAAACGGCCAAGAGATTGGGAAACAAAGCAAACGGTTTATGATAAAAAGGCTCATAGCACTTATTACTTTAGTTTTATCCTTTCAGCTTCCCTTGCATGCACAAGACAGCACCAAAACCCCGGAACAATATTTGAATACCTATAAGGACCTGGCCGTTGCAGAAATGAAACGGACAGGGATACCCGCGAGCATTACGCTAGCCCAAGGGCTGCTAGAAAGCGGATGCGGAAACAGTCGCTTGGCACGACAGGCAAACAACCATTTCGGTATCAAGTGCAAGAGCGGCTGGACAGGCAGAACGGTGACCGAAGACGATGACGAGGCCCAGGAATGTTTCCGGGCATACGATAGGGCGGAGGATTCTTACAAAGACCACTCTGACTTCTTGGTATGCCAGCAACGGTATGCTTTCTTGTTCAAAATTGCCCCCACCGACTATAAAAGCTGGGCATATGGTTTGAAACAGGCTGGTTATGCCACCGACCCAAAATATCCCGATATGCTCATCAACAATATCGAGAAGTATGGCCTGTACCAATATGATAATGGTAACAAACAGGTGCCGCCGCCCATTGCAATCCTTAGCCCCAAGAAAAAAGAGCCCAAGCACCAGGAAACCAGCAAAAACTTCCATAGCGAGGGTACACATCTCCAATACAATGATATAAAAGCCTATATCACCCAAGCAGGTGACAACTTTGCCACCGTGGCCGATGCCCATAATATGATGCGATGGGAAATACGGAAATACAATGACCTGCTGAGCAATGAAGAACTGAAACCAGGCATGGTGATCTATCTGAAACCCAAGCACCGCAAGGCGAAGGAAGAATACCATACCGTACAGGCGGGGGAAGGGATGTACTATATCTCCCAACTGCATGGTATCAAACTAAGGTTGCTGTACAAATGGAATCGGATGGCGGAGGGCCAAGAACCAGCCGTGGGAGAAAAACTATCTCTACGGCACAAAAGGGAAACCCCACCCAATCTTTTGCCCCCGGGCACTATAATCATCCGTAAAGGGGTCGAATCGCAGCAAGAAATCCAAAAGGAGCCAGAACCTTTATTGAACGAACAGCCTGAACAAAAAGAACCTCCAGTAAAAACAACAGAACCTCTGGTATCAAAACAACCCAAAGATAGTTTCATCTCCATCCCCAAAAACACCATTGAAAGTTACGAAGGGACGGATTCCATTGGTAGATATCATATCGTGCAGGATGGGGAAACCATTTTTAGGCTCACACACGAGTTCCACGTATCCTTTGATGATTTGGTAGCTTGGAACAAGATCTCCGGTAAGCTGACAAAGGGCCAAAAGATCTACATAAGTAAGCCAGTAAATTTCGTATCGAAGGAAGAAGCACCGGCAGATACCTCGCAAAAGCCACAACCCATTCAAAAAGCAGAATTTCATACCGTTACTGCCGGAGAAACCCTGTATTCCATAGCAAGGACCTATCAAGTAAGCGTTCAAGACCTTATTGACCGCAATGGCCTCACAAGTAACAGCATCAGCATTGGGCAGAAACTAAAAATCCGCTAATAGTAGCTTTATAGGTCTCTTTCTTGTTTTATTCTACAACCCATCCAAAAAAAATGAGCTTTTTTACCCATCTTCCTTTTTTTTTATTATATTTGGTGCAGGTAAAGAAAGATTCGAAACAATATATTTTTTAGAATAGCAAGGTCAATTCGCTCCAAAAGAGTGATTTTTCATGGGTGTTTATTTCACGAAGCCCGGTAATAAAGTTGCCGGGTTTTGTGTTTCTATACCTTGGGTATCATTGTAAGACTGAGCTACCCGGAAAATGGGCCGTGTCGCAATTATTTGTGTGGCTTTTTGTGCTCTTGGTGGCCGTAGTGCATGTTTTCAGGATTCAGATAGTTGAAAAAAGTATCTGCCCTAAGCCCCAGTCGCAATGTTTCCAATGGAATGGCTTCGTTGTAGGCGATATTTCCCAAATTCACGTTATTGCCAAGCAAATTGATAAACCATACCTGTTGTGCCTTGTTTGGTGCTTCCCAAATGATTTTTTCTGCAGGTATAGCGGTCAATATCTCATCTACTAAGCCAGAACGAACCTCACCAGTGCCTCGGAAAATGCCTACATTTCCACTCTCACGTGCTTCAGCAATCACTTTCCAGCTTCCAGCAGCCAATTCGTCTTTCATTAGCTGTATCCATTTATAGGGCGCGAAAATGATTTCTGCATCTTTAGAACCCACTTCACTTAGTACCACATAATCTTTGGCCAATGTCGCGATTAATGCGCATTTCTCTTCATGAGGGATGCTCAATGCGCCATCGGACACTTCCACATGCGTTATCTGAAATTTTTCCAATCCTCGCCTAAATTCGTCCAATTGGCCTCGGACCAAGAAGGCCTCCAACAAGGTGCCCCCAAAGTACACGGGGATGTGCGCTTCTTTATAGGCAGCAATTTTCTTTTCAATGCCCGGCACCACATAAGCAGTACCAAAACCGAACTTCACCAGATCCACATATCCTGATGCAACAGATAAGAAGTCCTCTGTTTCCCGAAGACTCAGCCCTTTGTCCATCACCATGGTAATACCTGCATCCCTGGGTTGGCTGGTGCGCCCGGGCATCTCCTCTAAATTAAAATTCATCCTCTTCTTTTATGGTTTGAAAAATGGAACAACTGCACTTTTTCATGCGCCATGAAATCCCGTGCAAATTTCCCTTAAAAAGAGAAAAGCGACAAGAAATGTTTCAAAGATTGTAAAAAGATTTATTGTTTGTATAACTGAATGATCTGCTGCACATGCACGTTCTCTTCCAGTTCCCAGAAATATGTGAACAATACCTTGTAAGATTCAGGATCAGCAGAAAGGGCGGCAATGAGATGGTCGTCACCAGGGCCAGGTTGCCCACTTTCATAATATAGCCCTGAAATGATAGACATTAGCCCTGCATCATTGTCAAAGTTCTTCAGTTGATTTTTGGCAAGGTTCAGTGCTTGTTCGTTTTTATCGTTCATGTACAGGGAATAGATATAATCCCAGAGGTATTCCAGGTTTTCCTCGTCCATGGTATAGGCATGGTGGTAAGCTTCCTCTGCGGCTATATAGTCATCCATACCTAAGTAGCAGTGGCCGAGGTCTGACCAAAAAGTATCTTGTTCTGGATCCAACCTAATGGCTTTTTTTATATAAGTGATGGCCTTTTGTGCCTGGTCTTCAAAATAATAGGTGAGCCCCAATCCATCCCAGGCTTCAGCGGAATCCTTGTCTTGCTCCAAAGCTTTCAAAAACGCTTTTCGGGCATCATCATAGCGATCCAGAAACTTATAGCAATTGCCCAATTGGCAATATATGATCGGATTGGTATCCTCTAGTTCAATATTCCGCTCAAATGCTTCTGCTGCTTTGGCATAGTCCTCCAGCAACACATATACATTACCCATGTTATAATAGACTGGGCCAAACTTGTCATTGATGATGGCTGCATAGTCATAAGCATATATCGCCTTTTCATACATTTCCATGCGGGCATACAGCAAGCCAAGGTTAAACCAAGCATTATCGGCAAACGGGTTGTTCTCAATATAATCCAAGTAGAGCTGGATACTTTTTTCAGGCTGTTCCAAATGATCGTAGCAAAATGCCAGCTCATAGATGGCTTGGAAATTGTCTGGGTTTATCTTCAATGCGGATTCCAAACTTTCGGCAGCTTGGTCAAACTTATCCCAGTTTTCATATACATATGCTTTTGAAAGCAATATCTCATCTTCGTTTATACCATAGTTGAGTGCCATCTCAAAATGCTCTATAGCTTCAGGGTAGCGTTCCATTTCATCATAAACAGTAGCTATCTGCATAAAGATCTCGTAGTTGGTCGGCTCGTACAGCAAGGCCTCTTCCAATAGTTCCAGGCTTTCGTCCAAACGCTGATCCATAGATAGCAAATATGCCTTTTTCATGCGTAGAGAAGCTGAATAGGGATGCTGGCTCATGGCATGTTCCACCACGTTCTGGGCCTTGCGGAAGGCTCCTGTGGTCATATAGTACTCTATGATGTTGTCATAGTCGTCCGAATCAAAAAAGACAAAATCCTTGTCACGCACCAAGCGTTCGTAGCGCTCTGTGAGTTCCTTACCTTCGTCATCGTAGCCGTTAAAAGATTCTTCCATTAATCCCTATAATTACACAAATTTACGGATAAACATCTAATTTATGGTTATTATACCTATCAAATACCCGGCAGTACCGTAGCTGCGGGCTAATATAGCTTTATTTCTTGCTTTGGCAAACATTATGGTTTTGTTATCCCTTTTGTTGGTTATCATTTATTTTTTTGTTGACTTGTGTGGATGAAGTTGTTGTATCGTGCCTCAGCAAGTGTTTCAACCAAAGGGGTGGCCGCATCAATAGGTACATCAGGGCAATAGTAACCAATATCAAGACCAATGGGGTCCTCGCCTGCACCCAGAGCGATCGTTTTTTTCGCACGGGAGGTTCTGGGCCAACATAGTCATCTTCTTGGGTAGGTGCCCGGCCATATTTCCCGAATTCATAGGAGGGGGAATAAAAACTCAAAGACCTAAGTTCCGCATCAAAGCGTTGACGTTTTTCTGGATGGGTGAGTACTTGGTAGGCTTCCTTTATCTCCAGGAACCGGGCCGCACCACTCTGCCCTGCCCGATTTTGGTCAGGATGGTACTGGAAAGCCAACCTGCGATAAGCCTTCTTTATTTCCGGTACCGATGCATAATCTTTCAATCCCAACACTTTATAATGGTTCTTAAAGTTCATTGCCGGTTAACTCTCCTTCGTTCCTTGGGGTGGTCACCCGCCCCGCTTGCGTAAAATGCTTGGTATAGTAGGCTTCCGTAAGGTCATTGATGCATACCCCCCGATGAGTGGAGGCATGAACGAATTTATGGTTGCCGAGATATATGCCCACATGCGAGGTCTTTTTACCTTCCACTATTTTGAAGAAGACAAGGTCCCCTTCCTGAAGGTTCGCCTCTCTGATGCGCCTAATGTCTTTGGCCATCTGGTCTTCAGTACTGCGCTGTAGGTTGATATGATATACCGCTTTGTACACCATCGCCGTAAATCCCGAACAATCCGTGCCTTGCTTACACATTGCCCCATAGCAATAAGGCACCCCCATCCACCCGTCAATTGTCTTGTACAATGCCAAGCTTCTCTTCATGCTTATGGGTATGCCAATGATGTCCTCGTATTTTTTAATGAGTGCTTCGTCTTTTTTCCTTTCTGCAGAATTTTCTGGGGCATGGGTACCACTGACGCTGCGGTGCGAAGTGCAAGATGCTAAAGCAATCGCCAACAGCAAGGCAAGACAAACTGTCCTTCTTGTAATGCTAAATATTTGCCCTGCCCATAACATGATACTAAACTAAGGCCTAAACGGCAATTAATGATCATTTGCAGGGGTTCTAATTATGCACCCATTTGTGCATTAAGCAGCTGGAATCTGGCCCTAAGTGTTGATAATTGTCCTAGCTAGGCCAGAAAACCCTTGATTCGATCATTTAGCCGTAACTTTGTGCCAATAAAACACAAAACCCATGGCATGCGACCCTGTAACCTTCAATAATATAGACCAACCTATTTTTGATGCTCTCAAAGGCAAACTTCAAGGCCTCGGCTATGACCTGCAAGGCACCAGTGGTACTATTAAGGGTCCTATGAGCATTGTCATTGATTTTGACTGGAACAAAGATGCCGCCACTTTGATGATCCATGTAACGGAGAAAAACTTCCTAATCCCTTGTGGCAAGATAACGTCAGAACTAGAAAAGGCCATTGCAGCCTGCCGTGTCTAGTTCCTATCCTTTTTAAGCAATTGGGTTCAGTTTAATGAAATATACTGAAATGGTATTGATATCCCTGCCATAATACAACTTGTCCAAAGCTCCATACATGTTTTTGGCCCTGAAATAGGAAGTATGAAGTTCTTGGGAATGCATGGTAGTCCACTGCATGGTATAGGAGTTTTCGCCGGGATAGTTCTTTTTCACATACTCCAGCATCTTCTTTAGTGCATCCACTTTATCTATGCCTTCAGCGGTATGGAATAGAAAGCTCTGGTTATGCCGGGGATTTACCGTCACTAGATCCAATTTCACGGTATTGCCTCGTTCGGCATATTCAAATACCAAGTTCTCAGTGTTCAGGCCTAGCAGGTCTTTTATCTCTTTTTGGTACCGGGCTATGGATACATGGGATTCTTGTGGTGCCATAACGTGATTAAGGGCTTTTAAAGGCATTTACAGCTTTTTTCCATCCTTTTTTTCTATGTGGTCGAAGAAGTCCTCCAATTGGCTTGGATCCAGTCGCTTGGCCAGTATCTTTTTGTTGGCATCCAGAATATAAAGCACGGGTGTACTATACACATCGTACATCTTGTTGAAATCAGTGACGGTATAAGAATCCCAGACATTGATAAAATCGCCTATTTTCTTTTCCTGGATATACTTTTTCCAATCGGCTGTTTTACGCTCATTGGTGGCTGCATATACGGCCATATCTACTTTGTCCTTGTACTTTTCGTAGAAATCATGCAATACGGGCATGGCTTTTTGGCAGTGCCCGCAGGTAGCATCCCAGAAGAAAAGAATGGTATATTTTTTCTTGACGCTGTACAAAGTAATCAGTTTTCCTGCACTATCCGTCAAGTACAGATCAGGGGCTATTTTGCCGATAAGGAGGTGTGAAACTATGCTGTCTCGTTTGCACATATTGTATTTCTGCACTGCTGTAATCCAAGTGGCCTGCCCGGCACAATAATATCTTTCCACCAAATGAGACGTCACCGCATCCATGCCCATGTACTGTGATTCTTCATAGTGATTGAGCACCCATGACAGGGTATATTTAAAGGCTTCCGTTCCCACTTTGGTCCGCTCTATGAGGCTATCCGCATCATTGATGATGGAATCGGGGGATGGCGGTACCAGGTTTTTGAAATAGCTTTCCAATTTGGTATCATAGAATGGGGTACGCACTATCCTGTCATCATGGAAATCAATATTTTCGAAAAAATGTCTTTTATAGTACCTGTATGGGAAAGTAGAATCCTTTTGACCGCTTTTGAGTAATGGTGTTTCTGGTACTTCAGGTTCGCGAGCGGCCTTCAATAGATGCACGGCAAAACTGGTTGGGTACTTAGCCAAGAAATACTTCCGGAAAGAATCCACGTTTTTGTCGATTTCCCTCATCTGTGCTTTCAGATTTTTTACACTATCAGCGTTTTTCCTTTTTTTGAGGATCTTGTTGAGAGAATCTGCCTTGCGACCTGCAACATTCGTGAACCTCCTGAATTCATAAAACTCTGTATTCTCTTTAGAACCCTTTACTTTCATGTGCATTTCCAGGTCAGCCGTATCTGTTTCCATGGAGAAGGATTGTTCTGTGACCAGAAATTCGAAATAGCCCTTAGGCAAGAGGCAGATGTATACCCCTTCAGGCAAGTTTTTCTTGCCTTTAAACACAAGCTCCCCTTTGCTATCAGCTTTGGCCGTATCCTGCGCATTATAGCGGTTTTTCCCATAATAGTAGCCGATACGGGCCGTGGAGTCTTTAGGGAAACCCTTTATCCGGATTCGGATATCATGGCCGTCTTTGGCCTGCGCGCCTGTTGCGCAAAGAATAAGTAACAGTAGTGCGTATTTCAGTTTCATAGAATGGCAAAATTCAATAACCACAAAAATATAATTTCTTTGAATGAAAACCCTGATCAATATAAACCTTTCCCGCCAATAGGCAGTCCTTCCCTACCAACCCAATTCCGTGCCAAACAGTTCGATAATTGGCAATTAAGCTAAAGTTCCAAGCTCAGCCTCGATCAACTCGACCAAATGCATATCCGGTGAATAGAGAAACGCGCAACGCCGGTTGTTGAATGCCTCAGAATGGAACACGCTCAAGAACTTGAAATTCATAGTATCCAACTCAGCCAACGCGACATCCATATCTGCCACCATGTAACCGATATGATAATAGGTAAACCCTTTTCGTTTCAACCGCGCGACTATTGAGTCTTCATCCACGGGTTCCACCAATTCCATCAAACCCCCACCCGGCATTTCGATAAAACACACATACACCCCTTGAGATGATATGAATATCTTATCAGATACCGGAGCAGTTTGGTACAGTTTGGTATAGATTCCAAGAGAATCCTCAATATTCTCGACCAAGCAGCCAATGTGGTGAAAAACCAACATTAGCTCAGTTTGCTTTTCACGGCATCAGCGAGGTCACCCACATTTTGAAAATTCATGATCTCAGAAGCGCCGAAGCGTACTTTGAATTTCTTTTCGGTAGCCACGATGAGCTGTATATTGGTAAGGGAATCCCAACCATCCACATCCTTTGCAGTGGTTTCAGGTTGCAGGGTCACATTGTCATCATCCAGCTCGCGGCGCCAGATCTGCGTCAGTTCGTTAAGAATATCGTTTCTTTCCATACTAGTTCGTTTTTATAAATACTTTATGATCATTAAAATTATGAAGGTCAAGTTCCCAGCCGGCATCAGTCTCTGAAAAGCCCAGGCCGGCATAATGGTCTTTTACCAGTTCGTTTTTGGGTGTGGGTATATATTCACCCTTAATTTTAGTGGCCCCCATTGATTTAGCCTGCGCGGCTATAGTGTTCAGCACAAAGTTTTCCATGCCTCTTTTCAATACGCGGCAGCTCATGAACCAAGTATCCACAAACACATGGTCACTTTCATTTTTCAAGATGATAACACTTATCAAGCCATAGTCCCCGAATTTATCCTCCAAGCTAAAAGTAAGCGTCGTATAGGCAGGGTCTTTCCCGATACGATCAATATCCTGCTCAGTATACCGAATGGTTCTGAGATTAAATTGGTTGGATCGTTGACTAAGTTGTGCCACCCTTGGGGTATTGAACTTGTCAAAAGGTTTCACCGTGCATACCATCTCTAGGCTCTCCAAGAACTCTTCTTCATTGGCATAGGCCTTTTGAAGCGTCGCCCTTTTTGCCTCTTCTTGATATTGCTGGGTACGGGCACTGTCTTCCTCGGTGACCGTGGCCGTTTCAAAAAGGTTCAGTGTCCTCAGATATAATAGATACTCTGCGGGGTCTTCAGGAAGTTCGGGGATGGTTAACGCCTGGATTTCCTGGCGAACCATGTTCCGTTCAAATGGGTTGTCATCCAGGTACACCATCGAATCGAATCCGATATTCAATATACTCTGTATATGCCTGATATTATCCACTTTGTTCTCCCAGTTGGCTACAAATACAGCAATATCATCGGGTCGAAGCACCATATCCGGATGCTTTTGAAAAGGCTCCATGGCGATGTGTTCATAGTTTTTGCTGCAAACAGCGAGGATGATTCCTCGTTCCTTGAGTTGCTTCAACCAAGTTTGCAGTTCTGTAAATGCCCTGCCTATGCCCAGTTCGCCAATCTGTATATTTTCCAGCCCATCATCGCCAATGATCCCGCCCCAAAGGGTATTGTCCAAGTCCAGCACCACCGCTTTTTTGAATTTCCCTCGAATGGACTCAATGATATCAATGAAGCTTTTTGCGACCGAAGGCCAGAAGTTTATATCAAACACAATCCCGGTATTTGTATATGTTGCAGGCGAAAACGCCTTTTCCACACCTGCCGCATTGTACAAAGAAGCAATATCATTGATAAAAAGGCTCTTGGTAGAAGCAGCGAGATCCATGAGGCCCAAGTTTATTTTCCTGAGCTGATAGAGCAGCGATAGGGCGGTTTTGTTGGAATAGTTGCCATAGATAGTATCATTTATTTCAGCCAAGTTGCACCAAATGATCTTACAGGGATGGTTGTCCCCGATTACCTGTACCATTTGGGATACATAATCAATATAACCTGCAGCATACCCTCTTTTGGCCTCCGGGCTTTTCTTATAAAACTTGGAAGCTATCTTTTGTGTGGCTTGGAATACCAGAACATATTCTGGCTTAAATTCATAAAGCTCAGAGCTGGCATCCATGATCTGCATGTCCACCTGGTCATAATCAGCCTCGTATATCTCGAAGTTTATCCCAAATTCATACCCATATCCTTTCAATGCCTGGTTCAGGAGTTGGGTTGGGGTATCACCAAGGATTGCGATTTTTACAGAAGGGGAGCCTGAAAAGTCTTTTTTCAGGTTTTTTCTTAGCGTTGAAAATTCCATAGTAGGGCGAGAGGCACTTATTTGGCGCAAAGTTAGGACAAATAAGCGGCTTATGGATTTACCATTTAATTCTTGAGGTCCTGAAAGTAGGTTTTCACTTTTTCGCGATAATATGGGTTCAGCCCTGGCGGCACCGTATTTAGCAGTTCCACTTCTTTCTGCTTCATTTGCAGGTATTTCTCAAGCAAAGGTGGGTTAGGGTTGTTTTTGTTTTCTGCAGTGTGTGATTCGCGTTGTTCATCCATTTCCTGCTTCTTTTCGGCTTTTTCGCTTTCCAGCATCCGTACCATGATTTCTTGTTGGCGTTTCACGGTCTCATCGGTGATGTTTTTGTTCACGAGGTCTTTCTCGTTTTTGTCCATCAGCTTTTTCAGTTCGTCCATGTTGTTCCCACCGGGTTTGTTGCCGCCTTCCTTTTTCTCGTCGTCCTGCATTTTCTCTATCTGCCTGCGAAGCGCTTCCTGGCGGGCTGCTGTTTCTGCCAATTCTTTGCTCAGTTGTGGGCCACCCTTGCCTTGCTTCCCATCCTTCATTTGCTGAATCTGATCGCCCAGTTCTTTTTGCATTTCTTCCATTTTCTTCATGCTCATGCCCTTTCCTTTGCCTTTGCCTGATTTTGGCTTGTTGCATTTCATGCCGGGCTTGCCTTCTTTTTGCTGCTCCTGCATCTGTTGCTGCATGTTTTCCATGGTTTCGCTCAGCATCAGGGCAAGATTATTCAGGGATGTCATGGCAAATTGCTGGTGAGACCGGGCTTCTGGAGTATTGCGCTGGCCAAGGTCTTGTACGGCATTGTCCATGTTGAAATTGATGGCCCCTATTTCCTTGTTCACAAATGTCCTTATCTGCATTTGCCTTTTGCTCAGTGCCAATAGGCTGTCTTCTATTAGTTTGGCATCGTCTTTCAGTTTGCGCTGTTTCTTGGCCAGTTCCACATAGTGTGGGTTGTATTGGGTAGTGGTCTTGAATTCGTTCATCACGTCTTCCTGTTCAAAGCTCACATGCACCAGGTTTTCCAATATCTGTCTCAAGCTCTGGTAATCCTCTTCATCTTCCTTTTCCTTCATCTTGCCGGCCATGTCTTTCATTTTGTCGCCCATTTTCTTCATTTTCTGGGCTGCAGATTTTTGGCTTTTGGCTGCTTTTTTGTTTTGTTTTTTGTCCAAGCTCTGCTCGCTGTTCTGCATATCCTGGTCTATATCTTTCTGGTCCTCATCGGTTTTCTCCATATCGTTCTTCCGATCCAGATCTTCATTCTTCTTTTGTAGGTCTTCAATGTCTTTCTTGATGTCCTCAAACTCTTTTTTCAGATCTTCCTGCTTGTTTTCGAGGTCCTTTTGCGGATCTTGGCTTTCCTTTCCATCCTTACTGTCCTTCCCATCTTTGCTGTCCTTGCTGTCTTTACTATCTTTATTGTCCTTACTGTCTTTCCCGTCTTTATTATCCTTGCCTTCTTTGTTATCTTTCCCTTCCTTGCTGTCCTTTTTGTTGTCTTTCTGTTCTGTTTGCTTGGCCAGGTCGTCTTGCTTTTGGGATAGTTTGTCCAGTTTGTCAGCCGTTTGCTCCAATTTCTGCTCAAATTGAAGCTGCTTGAATAGCGACATCATCCTATCCAATTCTTTCTGCACTTCCTTGTCATCAAATTTCATCTTATCAAGCTGCTTCTCCACCTGTTCTTTGTTGTTCTGCTCCATGAGCTTTTGCAGCTCTTCGAACATCTTTTTTGTTTTGTCGTCCATCACCTCATCAAACAACTTTTGCAATTCCTTGTGCTTTTCGAGCAGCTCTTCGTTCATTTTTTTGAACTCGTTCTGCTGTTGTATGCTCTTGTTGAATTCCTTCTGTATGTCCTCTACGTTCTGCTGCAGTTCTTTTTGCTTCTTCAGCATATCGTCCACGGCCTTCTTGTCCTGCCAGTCCATTGTTTTTTTGTCCATCAGTTTCATGCGGGTGTCCTGCATTTCTTTCTGGAGCTGGCTTGATTTTCGGATGGCATTTTCCATCTTGTTTTCCATCTCCTTGTTCATGGATTCGGTGTTCTGCTCCAGTTCTTTTTCCGTGGGTGCCTTGAAGAAGTTCTTCTGCGAACGCGTGAACTTGTTGCCCATGCCGTCATTGTCCCATACTTCAAAATAGTACTCTATTTCGTCGCCTGGTTTTATGTCCACGCCATTCATGTCCCAGGCATAGTAAAAGGATTGCAACAACTTGCCTTGTCCGATAGGTACCTGCACGCTTTTCTCAGATTTGCCCCCGGTAGAACTGTCCCCGTTTTTGGTGAACCTGTATTTGAAATCCAATTTGGTCAAGCCATAATCATCAGAAATCTCTCCAGAGAAATATAGGTTTTTGAGGTGGAGCGAATCTTGGGCCTGTTCTACCTTTATTTCAGGATAGGCATCCGGGATTACACTGATCTGATAATGGATAGAATCTGAATTGTGTAAGTATTTATTCGCAGTCTTCAGTATATAAGAATCGTCTTTGGTAAACCTACTTTGATAGGTATAGAGGTTCTCTCCTTCCCGCTTGGCCATGCCCGAGCCGCTATTGAACACAAACTGGATATCGTCCGTGTTTTCGGTATAGAATTTCCAGTTTACCAGCGTACCAGCGGGTATGGTCAGGTCGCCAGTATTTTGAAGCGTTTCTTCTTTTTTATTCAGATAGGCCGGGTACTTTAGATCCACTTCAAATTTCTGCATTGTGGGCCGTGGCAACACCTTCAGGTCATAAGGTTTGGAAATAAACCCATTGGCACTGAACTGCAGTACCATGTCTTTTTGTACACTCTTGAGGATATAGCTGAAATCTGTCTTTGATTTCAGGTTCATCTTATATGGGTTACCGTCAACCACCAAGAATGCCTCCGCAGGAAGTTCAGAACCGTTGATTTGCATTTTTACCGTGAAATCCTCCTGACGAATGGCTTTCAGGGAATCGTTTTTGAGCAGGAACTTAAAGGGCGCATCGGCTTCAAAAAAACGGTTATAGGCTACGATCCTTTTTGTGCTTTCTGATAGGATAAGGGGGGAACGTGCCACAATGGCCAACAATATGACTAAGGGGATCACCGCAAACTTCAGGTACTTGCGGTTTTTCCTGTAATCTACCGCGCTCACAAACGGTACCGGTTTCAATTCTTGTATTTTCTGCTCGATACTTGCCTCTATCAAGGCACGTTTCAGTTGGTCCTGTTGGGCCAAACTGGCCTGTTCTTTGAGTTGAAGGGTATTGATGAGCTTATCCTTTACCTCATTGAAATGTCTACCAATAATCTCTGCTGCCTGGGTATAAGATAGGCTCTTGCGCATGCCAAATAGGCTGAGCAATGGCCAAGCGATATACCGTGCAAGGATAAAAACATTCGCAGCCAAAAACCCATAAAACATGAAACCCCGCACGGCGGAATCGAACCTGCCAAAATATTCCAAAACCGATACCAATAGGTACGAGATCAAAAAAACGGCAGAGAAATATATGGTCCCCTTCAGGATCTGGTTACGATAGAACTTGCGCTTGAAATCACGCAGTTTCTGGAGTAGAAGGGTGTAGTTGTTATCGTAGTTGTTCATCGTGCAGGTTCAAATATAACGCGCAAACCCATTAAATAGCGCCCGAAAACGTAAATTAATCAGTTGGTATCCTAATCCTATGCAAATTCCGTACCTTGCTTTCGTATTTTGATACCATGAAGGGAAAATTTGTAAACAGAGGAAGCAAGGGGAAACCTTGGAAAGGGAAAAACAGCACCAAATGGGCAGCAATCCTGTTTTTTTTAGCGGCTTGTTTTTCTTTTGGCCATTGCGAGGCCCAGACCAAGGAAGACATCAAACTGGTGTCCAACCTTATTGAGGCACCTCAATATGCAAACCAGTACCATGCCCAAAAACATGAAAAGAACTTGGCCACCGCGGTGGCCCGATGGTTCTTTGTGATCTATAAGAACTATGTTTCTAGCCAGGATGGCAACCACTGCACCTTCTCGCCTTCCTGCTCAGAATATGCATTGCAATCCGTGAAGAAAAAAGGACTCTTTATTGGCGTGCTGGCTGCCTTCGACCGGTTGACGCGTTGCAACGGATTGAGCCCTGACAAATATCCCATAAGAAAAGGCACAAACCTGCTCTATGACCCCGTGGAATAAACGCTGGGGATACATCATTTGCCTAATGGCTTTCTTTTCGCCACACCGAGCTATGGCCCAAGACCTGTATGATGTGGCACATACTCAAAGATATGCCGCGCACCTGTATGACACAAAGCAATATGAAGCAGCTGCGCAAGAATACAAAAACCTGTTTCGGCTGAATACAGGGAATGACAGTGCCATCCATGGGATTTTCATTTCGTACCGGAAATCAAAACTATATGATTCTACCATTCACTTCATTCACCGGACTTGGCCAATAGCAGAAAGATCACCCCTGTATGTCAAGCATGAGTATATCAAATCGCTGATCCTCTCTGGTAATTATGTTTCCGCAGGCGATTTCCTAAAACAAGATTCTGGAGCCGGATTTGCCCAGAAATATGATCTCTATTACTATGCGCTTTCCGGCCAATGGAAGGCCATATCCCCTCAAACCTTGCAAAACCTATCCATGACCAGCAGAAACGCCGACGCCTGGCAGAAACTGGTAGAAAAGCAAAAGCATCTCAAGTATGCAAAGCCTGGTATTGCCTTGGCTATGTCAACCCTTGTACCTGGTTCAGGTAAGTTTTATACACACGACTGGAAGGACGGTGTGCTTTCTTTCCTGACCGTGGGCAGCTTGGCCTACGAAAGTTATATTGGGTTCCATGCCCGGGGCACCAAAAGCGTATTAGGCTGGGTATTCGGGGGGCTTGCGGTCGGGTTTTACAGCGGCAATATCTATGGGTCTTATACTTCGGCGACACGATACAATAAAAGCCTGGACAACAGAATACACAATGAGGCAGAGAAGCTTACCATTTCTGATTTTTAGCCTGTTTTGGGTTGGGCACTTGAGCGCGCAAACCGCCGCGGCATGCTATAGAACCGCAGAAGGCTTGGAGCAATCGGGGGACTACAAGGGTGCGCTTCGGCAATATGAACGCATCCGCTATTTTAAGCCCGATACCCTGCTCATGGAACTGAACATGCACATAGGCAACTGCCAATTGTACATTGGAGAATACTATCCCGCCATGGCAAGTTTTGAAGATGCCTTGATCGCTGATTTTCATCATGCCCACCAAAACGAGATCAACCTGCAAAAGCTAAAGGCTGAAGTGTTGGCACGCAACATGCGATATGCTGCCATTACCATCCGGGAAATTGATACACTACATGATGAGGCTGCCAAAAAGGAAGTCTATTTCTACCAAGGGGTCATTCATTTCTTTACCGAGAAATATGCCGAATCAGAGGATTGGTGGCTGAAATTGGTACCACATGATACCCTGAAACGAGAAAGAATACAGGCACTGTTCCTAAAAAATGACAAGATAAACCGCCTGAAACCCGGTGTTGCCATTGCCTTGAGCATCGTATTGCCCGGAGCCGGACAGATCTATGCAGGTGACTTCAAGGAAGGAATTAACTCATTGCTGCTCAATGGGTTTTTCTTTTTTCTCGGATACAATACCGTAGTGGCCTATCAGTTGCTGAATGCCGTGATTGCCGTGGGCCCATGGCTGTTTAGGTACTACGAAGGCGGTTTCCTGCGGGCAGGTGAAATAGTGAAAGACAAACGTGCCCAGCGCCATCAAGCAGTTTATAAGCAGGTCCTAGAAATCCTGCAACCTTAGCATTACTCGTCCCCTATATTGTACAGCTCTACCTTATCGTCATTGTAATAATTTCTCATTATGACATTGTTGTCCTGCATCCTGAAGTTCATGGTTGAGTAATCACCGCGATCATTTTTGTTCAAGAACTTGCCTAGGGCTGATTTATCACCAGGTTTGCGACAAGTACCTAAATCTAAGGTGGTTACATAATTTTTGAATGTGTTGGAATAACCAGTCAGGTATTTGCCTGTCTCTGGATTAATCTCGTAAGTGGCTACATCCTTATCCATGAACACTTGGTAACGTAAATTTCCTTTTATTCCAATATCAAGGTATGATTCCCGACTAAGGAAGGAACTTTTGTTTTTAAAATTATCACTTGCCGAAACGAGTTTCCCTTCAAGTTTCCATGATTCTTTGCCGTCTTGGTCAAACTTGAATAAATAATAGTTGTTCACTTTGCTATATTCTTTCTTATGAAAGAGTCCTTTTTTTTCATTTGAAGGGAGTTTACCCGATAGTCCTGTAATATAAAAACCATTGGTCTGAGGATCAAAGCTAATATTAACAAATGCCTCGGGATTGGCTGTATAGGTAATTACAGTAGTGGTTGTCCGCCCCGTACTATAATATGATACGTGTCTAGTGAATTTGTGGCTGTGCAAAATCTCCGAACCTGCCACATTTGACACTTGATTGCCTGGCACAAAGTTCCCATCCTTTATATTTACACTCATTTTGAAATCATCCAGCAATTTGCCTTCATCATCAATTACCGCGACCCGATACACTGCTTTTTGATCATTTTCTATTTTCAAGCTTGCAAAATAGGACACTTCTGTGGTATTGCCGATGAAAGACCATTCCGTTGCATCTTCTTCCGGTTCAGGCACTGCCACATCCACCTGTGTATAGGAAAAATCTTTGTTGCTGATTTTGCCAAACTTTATCTGAGGATATGCATTCTTTTTCCCACGTCTGCCTTTTGCAGTATTCTCTTTTAAAACATAATAGAGATATTCGTCATCGGAGAACACTGCATTTACATTTTCAAATTTGAATTTATGCCGTAGTTTGCCCTGATGATAAGTGCCACTACTATCAATCTGAATTATGCTGGCATTCACTTTCGAACTCCAAAATGCAGGACTATAACGGATAAAATATACACTGTTTCCAGTTGGGGACATTACCAGACTGCTGCCACCAAGCTTGGCGTGTTTAATAGGCACTTCATATCGTAGGGTCAGATTTGGATTGTAGTAGGTAAGTTTCCATTCTCTATTGAAACTATAAAGAAATTCCCTACCTGTCAATATCACAAGTCCATTGTTCACGCCAGTAATGTCCAATACCTGACATCCCTTTTTGAGCTTAAGTGTCTCGTTTTTTTGAGCCGATGCTGACAAACTAAAAAGCCCTAAACAACAGCAGATTAGAAATATTTTTTTCATCTCAGTAATTTGTTTTTATAAGGTTTGCTCATTGAAAAATCCCTTAGCAGGTAACAATAGCTAACGAAAATCGTATTTGGGGATGTTTTGGCACCCTGTAAATCTGGGGTAAAATTTGAAAAACCAATATGATATCTCAGACTTATTCCATTGTTGTCACCAAGCCAGTAAGTACCACCTAAGCAAACCCCATAATCTAATCCAGCAAAAAGATCTGAATTATAGCTGTTGTTTTTGGCAGGATCTATAAGAGAATAACTAGATGGTTTATCAGAAAGATCGATGTGCAAAAGCCCTGAATACCCAATAAATCCCTCGGCACTTATGCTTATCTCATTGGGAACCAGGTCATAGTTAAGTCCTAATGCGTAATTTACCCCTTCATAAAAAAAATTCTCAACCGAAGGAGACCAAGTAGGCGTAGTAGTCCCGTTTGGATATGGAAGTGCCCATGCCCCAATGCCAGTACCTCCGAAATATATATTGAATTCTGACATGATTTCAAGTTTACGAGTGAGGTTGGTTCTCTGCGTGGCACCTGCCTGTAGCCCAATTCCGGGCAACCCACTTATTTTATTGGATAATAGAAGGATGGAAGACAATCCAGCTGAGTAATTCCAACTGGTTTGCTGAGCCAATGTCACCAATGGCATCCAAAGGAGCAAGCCAATGAACATTATCTTTTTTAACATTTTCATAGCGATCTCGTTAGATGGTTTAAAACTCCACTTTACAAAACTAACAATCCCTTTCATATCACCAAAACTTATATGAACTATTTCACGTTAAGTTTGTTCAGCGAGCTTTGGTTGGCATCATTTTTCGAGGTTGGATCGTTCTATCTTTGCTCTCCTAAAGCCTCTTGCCCTTCAAATCCACAACACCGCTTCTCCACCCAATCCATAATGGTTCTTGCCTCAAAAAATCTTACGCGCCTAAGGCCCAATCTTCTCCTCCTGTTTTCCCTATAATAACAGGCGGAAAAAATTTTTTCAAATTTTCATATATTGTTATTCAGGATGTTACACGTAACTCATTGACAAATAACAGGCGATAACAATAAAAAAACAGGCCCATTTGCTGGAAACGAGGCTTTCTTCTTTTTATTTTGGGCTGCCCGGCAAAAAAAATCTGACGCGCCTAAGGCCATTTTTAATCCCATTAACCGCAGAGATGCAAAGAGAAATCCGCAAAGCACGCAAAGCATTCCCGGCCCATTTGCGGCCTCCGCGTGGCTTTTCTTTGCAACTCTGCGGTAAAAAAACTAAACTGCAAAGCTGCTGAATAGAGCTTTTGCATACTTATTACCTAAAGTTTACTCAATTCAGTACCGTAAAGAACGCTTTCCCGACCGTTGCCGGGTATGATTGGGAATCAACAGCGCAAGGTACGTAAAATTTGTCATATTTCCAAATATTTGGGCATATTTTTTACGGATGGCGACCGAGTATGGTGGATTGCGATTGAAATGCGGATTATATCTCTCGGTTCAGCCAACGCGCCAAACCCGACAAAGCGTTGATCGTTGGGTGGCTGAGCCCCTTCGACCCTTCGACAAGCTCAGGGACCGAAGGGGCTCAGCCACCGAAGGGACTCAGCGACCGAAGGGGCTCAGCGACCGCCAAAGCGGTCAAAGGTTTATAGCACAAGCGGGCCGCAACCCCCTCCCGACCGCCAAAGCGGTCGAACACTGGGCAAAGCTAACCACCCGGGTACATATCAACCATGCCAGATTTTCCGTTAGCTTTGAAATGATGAAAGGGAAACTTGTACTGTCGCTGATTTTTGTCTTCATTGCCTACATCCCCGGCCATACCCAGGAGGAGCGGCTGAATGTGATCAAGATAAACCCATTCAGTTGGATTGTGGGCACAACTTCGCTGTTTTATGAGCGCGGGCTTACTCCCAGGTCTTCTGTACAGCTTGGCCTCAGCTACATGAACCTAAGCGGCTACAAAGTCCCTGTTTCTGGATTTGTGGCCACGGCAGAATACCGATGGCATGTTCGCAAAAAAGACGATAAAACACCCCGCGGTTTCTACCTGAGTCCTTGGGCCAGGTACCAGGATTTCTCGTTTTCCCAACCTATCGCCTTGAATGCTTTCAACAAAAAACCTTGGGTTGAAGCAAAGGCCGGGTTGTCTATGAGCCAATATGCCATCGGGTTTGATATCGGTACTGAGGTCATCAAAAAAAAGGGATTTACCTTTGATATATATGCCGGGCCTTATTACAATACCACCAGTTTTGGGGTTTCTGCTGGATATTCTGTTATCAGCGTACCCGTTTGGAGTTTGCCGCTAAGCTATGTTTGGCTACGGTCAGGGATCGCCTTTGGATATGCTTTTTGAGATAGATTTAGGCCTGAAACTGCAACCGCTCCCCTATATGGGAATCAATGATTTTTCCTTGGTCAAATACCAGGTTGCCATTCACGAATGTAGACACAACCGATGAAGCAAATGCATGCCCCTCCAACGGGCTCCATCCACATTTGTAATATATATTGTCCTTGGCCACCGTGTGGCTTTTGTTTAAGTCCACCAGCACCAGATCTGCCTTGTACCCTTCCCTTATATATCCCCGCTCCTGTAATTTAAAACATGCAGCAGGGGCATGGCTCATTTTCTCGGCGATTTTTTCCAGGCTTATTTTCCCTTCCTTATAAAAATCCAACATCATGAGCAAAGGATGCTGCACCAGGGGCAGGCCTGATGGGCACTGCAGATAGGGTTGTTGCTTTTCCTCCCAGGTATGCGGGGCATGGTCCGTGGCAAGGATGTCAATGGTATCGTTCAGCAGGGCTTCAAGGATCGCTTTTTTGTGCCGTGCTTCTTTGATGGCAGGGTTGCATTTGATGAGGCCTCCAAGGGTATCGTAGTCAGATGCATCAAACCATAGATGGTGTACGCAAGCTTCTGCGGTTATCTTTTTGTCAACCAATGGTATATCATTCCGGAACAAGGCAAGTTCTTCCGCCGTGCTGATATGCAGGATATGCAGCCGGGTACCATAACGTTTCGCCATATCTACCAACTTCTCAGAAGATTTGTAGCAGGCTTCTATGCTCCGTATGGCTGCATGGGCTTTGAAGGGGATATTTTCTCCAAACTGTTGTTTGTATACCTCCAGATTGTGCCGGATGATGGGTTCGCTTTCTGAATGGACAGCAATCAGGTTATCGCATTCGCCAAAAATCCCTTCAAGGGTTTGCTCGTTGTCCACCAGCATATTACCGGTACTGGAACCCGCAAATATCTTGATACCGCAGATTTGCGCTTTATCCACCCGTTTCAGTTCCTCGAGGTTATCGTTTGCCCCGCCCATGAAGAAGGAATAATTGGCCAACGAACCCATGGCTGCAATGGCATATTTCTGCTCCAATAGCTCAATGGTGGTGGCAGGAGGGTTGGTATTTGGCATTTCCATAAAGGAAGTTACCCCTCCGGCCACGGCGGCACGGGCCTCGCTATGGATATCAGCTTTATGGGTAAGGCCGGGCTCCCGGAAATGCACTTGGTCATCAATCACCCCGGGAAACAAATGCAACCCATGGGCATTGATTTCGGTATGGTTGAATGGAAGATTAGCAATAGTCGGGGCAATATTCGCTATCCTGCCATCCTGTATCAATACGTCAGCACCAAAGATGCTGCCCTCGTTCACTACTTGGGCATCTTTGATAAGTATAGCGGTCAAAAGCGCGGGAAATATTAGAAATTGATCACGATAGGCATCAACAGCATCAGTACTTCCTCTCCTGGGTTTTGGTCCAAAGGACGCAATACGCCGGGGCGGTTATATTCTGACAATGACATCACCACATCGTCTGATTCCAGGATACCAAGCATGTCTATCAAGAACCGTGCATTGAAGCCGATTTCCATATCCGTGCCTTCAAAATCGCAGTTCAGCCTTTCTTGGGCTTCATTGCTGAAATCCAGGTCTTGGGCCATGATCTGCAATTCACTGCCCGTGATCTTGAAACGTACCTGGTTGGTGGTCTTGTTGGAGAAGATCACCGTACGGCGCAGTGCATTTAAAAGGTCGTTGCGGCTCACACGCAGTTTGTTGGGCGTATCTACGGGTATGGCAGCGTTATAGTCAGGGAACCTTTCATCAATCAAGCGGCATACCAAGTGTAGGTTTTCAAAAATGAAATGGGCATTCAATCGGTTGTACTCCATTTTCACTGGGGCATCATCACCGGGCAGCGCATTTTTGAGCTGGTTCAGCGCCTTTTTTGGCAGGATGAAAGCATCTTCGTTTTCACTGCGGATATCGGTCCTCTTAAAGAGCACCAGTTTGTTGCCATCCGTGGACACAAACCGGAGTTCGTCTTGGGTCATTTGGAAATAAAGCCCGGTCATGGCTGGCCGCAACTCGTCATTGCCGATAGAGAAAGCCGTAGATGCAATGGCGGTGGCCAACGCAGAGGCAGGAATGCTTACCGATGAAGCGCTTTCCACGGTTGGGAATTTTGGGAAATCATCAGCGCTCTCGCCGGATATTTTATACTTACCGTTGTCGCTGGTGAGCTCTACGGTTTTGTTTTCTGCATTTATGGTAAAAGTGACCGGCTGCTCGGGCAGGGTCTTCAATATTTCGATAATAAGTTTGGATGGAACCGCGATCCTTCCGTTTTCTTTGGCTTCCACGGTAAGGGAACTGCGCATAGACACTTCCAGGTCTGTGGCCGTAACGGTAAGGGTGCCGTCTTCTACTTCAAAAAGAAAATACTCGAGGATGGGGATGACGGTCCTGGTGCCGATAACCCCGTTGATCATCTGCAATTGCTTGAGCAGGGTGGCTGTGGAAGAGATGAATTTCATACTGGGTATTGTTTGACTTATATATTAGGCGGCAAATATAATTAATTCAGTTCAGGCGCAAGGGAGTTCTCGGGGAATTATTGTGGAATCGGCCTTAGTCTTGGGATGGGCCACTGGGGAAAGCCTACTACCAAGCAGTGCGATTTCACATCATCAAAAACCTACTCATACCGCAATGCATCAATAGGATTGAGCATAGAAGCCTTGCGTGCAGGATAAAAGCCAAAAAAGATGCCGATGGCCGTGGCAGAGATAAAGGCTACCAAAATGGAATTGCCGCTAATCACTATCGGCCAATGCTGGGTGTTTTTGACTACCTGGGCAATAAAATACCCCAAAATTATCCCAATGATACCTCCGATAAAACTGATGACAATGGCCTCGGTAAGAAACTGCAAAAGAATAATACTGCCCTTGGCACCGATGGCCATGCGGAGGCCGATTTCTTTGGTGCGCTCGGTGATGGAAACCAACATGATGTTCATGATGCCGATGCCACCTACCAACAATGAAATACTTGCAATGATGAGCAAGAGTACCGACATTACATTGGATATGGCCGAGAACGCATTGCTCAGGTCGGCTTGGGTCCTGATGGTGAAGTCGGGATCTACACCGGGCAATGTTTTGTGACGTTGCATCAATATATCGCTCACTTCATCGCTGGCTGCTGCGATCAATTCCGGGGTTTTGGCTGAGGCAATGATCTGCTGGGCATACGTGATTGACAAAATGCGGTGCTGCACGGTGGTAAACGGTGCCACGATCACATCGTCCTGGTCTTGCCCGAAACTGTTCTGGCCTTTTACTTCAAGCACGCCCGTAATCTTGAATGGGATATTGGTGATCCTGATGGATTGGCCAACGATATCCTGAATATTGGCACCTTGGCCCCAAAGGTTTTTTACCACGGTTTGGCCAATCAGGCATACTTTCGCCGCATTTCGGTTATCCGCTTCGGTAAAGATATCGCCGGCCACGGCATGCAGGTTTTTGATAGGGAAATAATCAGTATTAGCCCCATAAATCTGGGTACGCCAGTTCAGCCCATTGGCCAACACCTGACCGGAACTCCGCACGATGGGGGTAGCCATGGTGATGGAAGGACAATTTACCGGAATGGCATTGGCATCATCCACGGTAAGGCCCTGCGCGGTACCTGCGCCCGATGCCACACCTCCAAAACTGGTGGAAGCCGGATACACAATAATCATATTGGTACCCAAGTTGTTCACCTGAGATTTGATGCTTTCGCTGGAACCCTGCCCAATACCCATCATGGCCACTACCGAGGCAACACCGATGATAATGCCCAGCATGGTGAGTGCCGTCCTGAGCTTGTTACGGTTCAGGGCTCGCAGGGAAATACGGAAAATATTGAATATGAGTCCCATGGCTGATTATTTTTTGTCGGTTTCTTCTTTGGTTGCCGTAGTGTCTATGGGCGTATTGATCTCTTTTGGCAGTTTTGCAATTATCGCAGCCGCATTTTTGCGGTCTTTTACCTGAGCATCGCTGATGATCTGCCCATCCTTGAAAACCACGGTGCGCGTGGCGAACTCCGCGATATCCGACTCATGTGTAACCAGAACAATGGTAATCCCCTTTTCGTTGAGTTTTTGGAAAATATCCATTACTTCAAAACTGGTACGGCTGTCAAGGTTACCCGTAGGTTCGTCCGCAAATATGATCACGGGATCGTTTACCAATGCCCTTGCAATGGCTACCCGTTGCTGCTGCCCACCAGAAAGCTGATTGGGCATGTTTTGCATCCGCGTGGCCAACCCTACTGACTTCAAGGCATCCGTGGCGCGCTGTGTCCGCTCTTTAGAGCTTACTTTTTGGTTGTACAACAGTGGCAGTTCCACATTTTCTAGCGCAGAGGTACGTGCCAGCAAATGAAAGGACTGAAATACAAAACCTATTTTTTTATTCCTGATATCGGCCAATTCGTTTCGGCTGCTTTTGCTCACGTCAATACCATCAAGGGTATATGAACCTTTGGTAGGGATATCCAGACAACCCAATATATTCATCAGGGTTGACTTGCCAGAGCCGCTGGTGCCCATAATGGCAACAAATTCTCCTTCGAATATTTCCAGGTCTATTCCACGCAGGGCAAATACATCCACATCACCCATGGTATATATTTTTTGCAGGCCCTTAACCGAAATGATTGTTTTCATGGCTTTAATTTCCCTTTCTGCGGTTGCCGCCCTGGAAACTCGGCGTAAATGGGCTTTTGGCCGGGGTGGCATTAGGATTATCCACCGTGGATATACCCG
>Ga0206962_1084_pt1 | contig 33308 bp, 24 predicted proteins | sample Alteio_BWOrgHeat_27_FD_153241 | JGI IMG/M metagenome (GOLD analysis project Ga0206962, IMG submission 153241) | Enriched cells from forest soil in Barre Woods Harvard Forest LTER site, Petersham, Massachusetts, United States -... | ecosystem: Environmental > Terrestrial > Soil > Temperate forest >...
TATATCTTTATCAACAACTGACTTACCATTGACAATTGTATCTGAATAAGATGACCCTTTATAAAAATCTTCACTCATATACAGAAATACATAATTAATTCTCTCCTTAAAAGTAGTGGTAAACCCATAATCCTCCGAAATCAATCTGAAAATGTCCAAAAAGTGACCAACAGATAGAATATCATCATATTCATCATTAACTTTGCCATCAGATTCAATTTCCGGGATATTGAATGTACCAGTGATCAAGTTAAGGTGTGTCACTGTATACTTGCTGATCGAATCATTTTTCAAAGTTAAACTGTTATTATTTATAATTTTCAACATTGTTATTAACTCAATTCCTCTAATTTCTCGATTATTGAGTTGGGCCGCTACTACATCTTTACTGAAGGTCACGTTGAATACTGATATGATGCTGTTACCGATTAAAATGTTGGCCCCAACTAACACCTGGGTACCTAATATATCTTCCATACCTGAATCCGTATTAAGTTCTGAATAAATAGTACTTATAATAGGAAATTTACTAATTATTATGTTATGAATAATTTTCTTATTTTTATTACCTATCACTCTTTCTCTAGAATCAAAAGATTTTTCAATCATGTGAATGGATAGACCATGTGAATGACCGTGACCCTGTTCATGACTAAATCTATGACTATGGCTTGTCGGTAATATATTGTTAAATGGTGGAGAATAATAATATGTCAGGTTATTGACTAAACAGAATCTTTTAAACTCCTCAACTAATATATTTAATGATACAATGTCATTAATCTCTTGTAAATTGATAATGTCAATACTCTTATTATAATAATTACTAGTCATATATGAAATGACCTCTTTTATCTTTTTATCTAGGTTGACCGAATGACTTAAATTGATATTATAGGAAATCATTTTAATTAATGTGTAGTCCTTGGGTATCTTAACCTTCTCATAATCATCAATTGTTATCCTATTGACTTTCTTATCTTTATTATCTTTTTGTTTCCCCTTTTTTCTACTCAAGCAACTAAACATGTATATATATACTTTAACAATATATTTTTCTCTTTATTATATATAGAGGTTTGGAGCTTGCATGCGATATCCCAAAGAAAAAGAAAACTATTAATTTAGAGAAAAGTAAACAGGATAAGATAAATAAGAAATTTAAAAATCTTAACTTAAATAATATTGATAAACTGACTGATTTTGTTGAGTTAATGAAGAATGATATGTATAGGAAAGTTTCTATTGACTTCTTAAAACAATATTATGAAGAGGCGGAAGTTGATGCAATTATGGTTAATTCTCTTCTTCAAGCCTTCTGTATTGCTAATTTCTCCAATGTCATATTTGACTCGTATAAAACTAGATTCGAACAAAAGCTGATTCTAAAGGCTAATAAACTTGTCCTAACTGTTAATAAACTGCTGAATAATGAATTAAATAATGATACATTAACAGAATTCTATTTGGCTATGGATATTTACCTTTCTTTATTTAAAGTATGGAATGAAGGTCCTCTTATTAATGAGATTACAAAGTTGTTTGATGAGTTGCAAAGTGAAATTAATATAGTGAGAATTAGGAATAGAAGGAAATTATCCATAATTAATTATGGAAATAAAATTAAGGATCTAATTGATCAGTTATTTAATAAGAATCCAAAATATTCTATAAGAATACTGTTAAATAATTATGATATTTTTAAGGACTTGGATGACTTGGAGAAATACTTTTGGTTATCCGTTGGACAAGTCTATAGTCAGTATAGGGAGACGTTGTTCATTACTTTGGTTTCAGAGTTGAAAATAAAATTAATTAACAAACTTAGTCGACCATATGACCGAAAGAAAATCTATTATTTAATTGATATTGAGGATTTAATTAGTAAAATTGGTTCAGGCCTTTTCGATAATGGAACTATAGTAAATATTTTAAATATAATCGGTAATAAAATTAAAAAGAATAATTCTGATTTTTTTTTCACAACTAAATATGAACAAGATTTAACAGATAAAAATGTAATTGATTTGTTTGAACAATTTTATCATGCAATTTTGTGTTTATAAAATAGCCTACAATGGAGAGTATTCATTGTAGGCCCTATAGTTTAAATGTAGAACGCGTGACTTCTAATCACGAGAAGGGGGTTCAATACCCTCTAGGGCTTCAAGAATGAATAGTCAATTTGATTATTCATTTTAACATAATATATTTAATTTTATTCAATTTCTCCCTCTATTTCTCCCTCTATTTCTTCCTCTATTTCTTCCTCTATTTCTTCCTCTATTTCTTCCTCTATTTCTTCCTCTATTTCTTCCTCTATTTCTTCCTCTATTTCTTCCAATTTACCTATTTTTTCTCTTATTTCTTCTATTTCTTCTGTTTTCATATTTTTCTCATATCCTTTTATCCATTTGCGAATAGTCTTATCAGTAACCCCATATTTTCTTCCGACTGCACAATAACCACCATCTGCAACTGCTTTTAGTAATGTTTCATATGATGGTCTATCAGCAACTTTTCTTTGCGCTTTTGCTGAACATGGCACACATTTTGTAGCCTGGCTAGTTTTCGGATTACCACATTCACACAGTAGATTTACCTCTTTTTTAGGTAAATTATCTAGTCTAGTTAGTTTTTCCATATCTAATTTTTCATAGCCAGATTCTTCATATGTTTTTTTGCGATGACAATAGCAACATAATAATTGGCATTTTTCTATTTCTTCATAAATTTTATCTTGGTTATATTGAATTAATTTAGAAACATCCATTAATTTAGTCTGTTTATCAATGTGATCAAAATCAAAACAACATGCTGTTTCAACAGTGACTTTTCTATCACATTTTATACAGCCACCAATTTTTAGTTTTATGTTTATGATATATTTTCTATTTTCAATACGTTTAACTAATCCGTTGTATCCAAAACATTTAATACAAAATGACTTTACTACATTTTTACTGATATAAAAATATTTCAAATCTCGTAATCGTCCACCACAAAAAATACCATTACAAGTCTTAGAATTATCAATATCAATAACCTCATCATTTTGTTCTTTTGTATAATCATAATCTTCTTTTGTCATTATAGTATTTTCTTCTATTTGTGTTTTGGAATGTAATCTATGACACCATATGCATAAAAGACGGGTCTTTTTGCTTTCTTCAATAGTACTTTCAACTGAATGCTTTTTACCAATTCTGAAACTTTTAGTATCTTGATCAATATGATCAAATTCCAACATATCTATGTCATCACATCCACAGATTTCACAAGTTTTCCCTAATTTCAATTTAAATTTGATTCTCTTAAAGGCCGGTATATTTATTGTTTCGGATCTTTTCCTACTTTTAACATTACAAGATAAACATAAATTTTTATTCTTACAAAATTGGTCCAATGATTTAATAATACCGTTGCACCATTCGGTATAACAAATATTTTTGCCGATTTCTTTTAAGAAAGCTCTAATCACTTTCAAAATGCTACCAGGAGGTCTATTTAAAACATTCACTATCACTGGGACTGTTCTAACTATTGTTGGGACTGTTTTAGCCACTGGTCCGGTCTCTGGTATTAATTCCATAGTTTCATCATCATCAATGGGGACGATCACATTCTTCTTATCATCAATATCTTTCACTTTTCTTTTCTTAAGTTTCTGTTTATTATTATTATTATCAATCATCTGTTGAATACTTACGGGTTTGCCATCTTCATCAACTACGATTATTTTTCCTTTCTTAACTTTTGGTGTCGTATCATCTTCAAATAGTGAATTTATATCTCTTAAATTATCACTTCTTACTGGTTTCTTCAAATTATTGCTATTATTTCCTTCATTAGACATCAATAACCCGAACAACTATATAATAGTACTATATATTTTTTAAATGTTTTTTAAACGTAATTTTTGCAATATAAAATTAATCTATTTATTTGAATCTACTATTGTTACATTATATGTTTTCGCAATATTGATATAATTAAAATTGAAAATTTGAGGGGAGCATAACCCTCTAGGGCCTGAAGAATGAATAGTCAATTTGACTATTCATTTTTATTAACACAGTCCCAATGAAGTTAGACAATGTTGTGATCGCCCTCTGACTAAATAATAATGAACAATAAATTTATAATGGAATATCGTACAATATTAAACTTAACAGAATCAGGTACATTTGAACTAGCAACATTTACCATAACTTTTATAAATGACATCATCTGTAATAAAGATTATTATAATACTTCAATCGGTCCAATTCAAGATATCATATCCAAGAAAATATACTATTATCTATATTGCAATCAATATAAAACAAAATATGGCCTGAATATTACTTTATCAGATCTATTTATAAATCATTGTACAGAAGACTATTCAGTAATTGGGCCGGCCTATCTTCTCAAATTTGCAAATAGTACTTTGACAAATATAAATGATAATGATCTAACAATAATTTTAGCATCTTTAGATTTCCTCTATAAATTAGATAAAAAGACTCTAACAAAAGTAATTTACTTCAATGATTTAGAGAAAGAAATAGAAATAAACAATCATTACGAAATAATAATAAATAAAAATAATAAAAGCTTAAGAAAAATCATTAAAAAGTACTTAAAGATTTGATCATATGGTTAATTACCCTGACCGGTCACTTATGGAAACCCGTAATTGTACTCCCCGAAAACAAAAAAAATGTACATTGATATAGCGGCTATATTATTATTTATTAATATAGCTTTATGTAAACATAGTTTTGTAACTATCATTACCTACTTCCTTCTTCTTATTGTTTTTGAACCTCTCCAGTCCTATCTCGATATCCTCCTTAGTGAAATTCCTCTTATTCTTCGGATGCTTTCCAAAAACTCGCCTAGAATGCGCAAATCTGCAAACCTGAATGAAATTGTCCACATCCCCACCATAGTACGGAAATGCATCCTTATTCTCCTTAAAAAACTCAGTTAACTCAGTATCAGTAAAACCAGTATTGATGCTCCATTTTGCATCATTAACCTTTTTCACAAAAATATCTTTAAGCTCGTCTGAAGAATATCCATCAATACGGAATCGAAAGGGGAATCGGCGGGCTAAGCCAGGATTATATGAGAAGAAGCATCTGTCAAGCTCGTCCGGATAACCAGCAATTATACAGATAAATTTCTTCTTATTTTCTGATAAATTCATATTCAATGTATCTATACATTCTTTTGAGAAACTGTCCTTTTTATCCTCATTTCCTAAAGAGTATGCCTCATCAATAAATAGCACACCGCCATCCGCTTCATCAATTATCTTTTGAGTTTTCGGAGCCGTATGACCCAAATATTCACCGACTAAATCAGACCTTTTAACAATCTTAAATTTGCTACTGGGTATTACGCCTAATGCCGCATATAGTTCAGCAAATATCTTCCCTAGCTGTGTTTTACCAACTCCTGGTGGCCCTTCAATAACAGTATGAAGCATATTATTGTTCTTCTTCTCAAAGTTTTGTAAATAATACAGAATCATGTCTATTACAGCATTCTTGACTGCGACTAAACCGACCATTGACTTCAACTTTGTTAATGGCTTGATCAACTTATTCAGGATCTGCAAATTGATACTGTACTTTTTGCCATCAATGACACATGTCTTCTCTGGTACTTTTGGTACTTCCATAATTACCGGTAAAACAGAAGGACCTGCCTCATTATCAATAGACAAGTTATCTAAAGGGTTCACTTGGACAGATTTAATAATTTTCTCATCCTTATTATTGTTTTTGATGGCCTCTTGTACCGCATCAGCTTTGATAGATTGTGCTTTTTTATCTGCTGCTCTTCTAGTACCCATAACTGGTTTAGTTAACGGCTTAGTTGTCCCATCTCTCATCAGAATCTTGTCAAAATTAAATTTAACTTGATTACCAGCCTGTTGACCATTTCGAACAAAAGTCTGTTCGGCTTTCTCTTTCTCTAATTGCTCTAATTTTGCTTTCTCTAAATCTGCTTCTTTCTGCTTTTCCAACTTTTCCAATTCTTCTTTCGCTTTTTTCTCTTTCTCCAATGTCTCATCATAAAGATGTCCCAATTTGATAAGATCATCTAAAGTATTGATTTCAAGTTCCAATTCCTCAAACTCTTCATCTGATTCATGATCACTGACCTCAGGTTCTTCACTGGTTTCAATATTAGTATTTGGATCAGTTGAACCAGTTCCTTTCTTAACTGCTCCTCCTCCTCCTGCTACCCCAGTAAACATATTTAATAAGGATCCTAGAAGACCAAAAGGATTTGCTGCATCAGAAGCATTTTTAGTATTGGTTGTTGCTGGTGGAGGCCCAAATTCATCGAATTGAATAATGAATGTCGGTTCTGAGGTTGCTTCAAATGTTTTCTTATTATTCTTATTATCTTTGTCATGTACATCCTCATTTTTCTTATCATCCTTCTCTATTTTCTTTTTCGGAGTTGTAAATGGATCAGAATAATCTACAAAGGTAAACCCCTGATTCTTTTTGGGTGTTTTGGATAATCCATCTGCTAATCCTGAATTAATGTCAGTAAATTGGTAATCTTTGTATTGTTTATTATTGTTATTATTATTTCTATTATTATTCTTTCGGCCCTGATTATTATTATTCCTAAAAGGTGTTTTCTCTAATGAATTTGTTATAGATAATTTCATATCGAAGAGCTTCACTTGTTCGTTAATCAGATCTATATTCTTGTTCATTAGTTTAATTTGACTAGTCAAATGATTTACATCCTGTTGGAGCTCTATACATTTGCTACAGTTTATGTCAATTGGCTGATTCTGTTGTACTCCTTGTGGTCCTCCTATCCCGTTGTAAAAATAAGGAGGGAAAAAATGATTAGGTACCTGATTCGAATAATAATAGTATGGTTGTTGACCTCCTCCTACAATAGGTACCTGACAACAAGTGTTTCTTGGCATCGGTGATTGGGTTGGTGGTGCATTCTCATTTAGATTATGATCATGCAAGTTCATTATATTATAATATTATATATTATTTATGAGTCTTTAACCGATAATATTGTATAATCAATTTTTTGGACCCATAATATGCGTTCAAAAACCCAGATAATATATAAAGATACAATATATATCAATCTTATAAAAATGACCTATACTTTAGTTGATAGGAATATGCCTTTATACAGGTACTCATCTGACAACGTATATGATGTATATCATGAAATGTTAGTAAAGATTGACACTGTTTTATCTTTTATGAAAGATTCAGGTCTAAATTCTGTACCTATAAATTCTCTGAATTTTAACAATTTAGAATGTATTGTAACCCGTGATCCTTTTAATGGAAATAAAGCTACAGTTATCATAGTCGCTGTTTACCGATTCAATCTACAGGATCTAGCTTTTATATCTGACCAAGGTGATAAAAAAGTAATAGATTCAGATGAAGCTAAAAGCAATCTAGGTTCTATTGTGAGACAGATTAAAGAGAAACGCGAATGGTTAATCGGAGATGAACCTTTGGTAACAAGTAATACAGGTAATCGTAATAGACCTACAAATGTCAAGAAACAAGGATCTAGAACTAACCCTATAGCAAAACTCTTTGAAGACACTCATAAAGTGATAAATGAGCTATCAACTAAATCTGTTACTCCTTCTATTAATAGTCAACGGGTAATACCTACTGTTGAATCCTCTGAGTCAGAATCAGAGTCTGACACAGAAGACTCAGAAGAGTCAGAGAAGAATAAAACTATTAATGTTGTCAACCCGACCAATTTACCTAGACCTATGGAATCAATCTTGTTTAAGGAGGAAGAAGAAGATTTAAATCAAACTAACTTTGAAAATCTCAGTCCTGAAACTTTAAGGAAAACAATTGATGCTTTAGAAACCTTAAAGAAGGTTGAAGAGGATGAGTTAAAGAAAATTGAGGAAATTGAGAAAAAGGACACCCATAACTTCTCTAAATTCTGTAACAACTTGGGTGACGTTAAGCGGGAGTATAGAAAGAATAAGGAGAAGGAAGAAGAAAGAAGAAATAAATTTGAGGCTAATAGAAATGCATATAGAAAAATCAAAGTACATTTAGATGAAGGTAAAATTACAGAGGCTGGCATTTCACCTCTGTTTAGGGCTGAATTCCCAATATACAAATTCATGGATGAAAAGGGCTTACTAGGTTTACCAGATGATTATCTAGTCTATTTGAATATGTATGATGAGTTGTATCCGGAGAAGAAGGAGAAGGAAAAAGAAAAGACTTCTAGTGATTACATACCTCATAATATCCATTATCTATCTGATGATGAACAGGCTAAATATTTAAATATGAAAGAAACCAGTAAGAATATAATTGAAGAATTCATGGTCAGCCAATGCAATAAAAGTAATAATAATACGGAGGTTAATCAAACTAATAAAAAGTATTTACCTCTTGATAAAATATTAGAGCAAGTAACCGATAATGATGACAATGAGTCTTTTGAGAATATCACCTTTGATACCAAGATTGATACAGTATCTAATGCTTTATTAAAAAGCTTGCAAACATAATAATTATTTATTATGATATCTACTCATATTTTTTTTATTGGATACCTGAATATGTTTCTTGGAGTTTTTCAGTTCTTCATACATATGGTTGATGACAAAAGATATAGTATTGATTGATTTTTGTATTTCTTTATCTTTTTCTACTTTTTCTACTTTATTCGTACTATTATTAGTACTAATATACTCTCTTAAGGAAGTTAAATCGGCATTTACTAAATTATGTACATAATGTTGTGAATTACAGCCATTCTTTCTATCTTTATTATTTATTTCCTTCTTATTCTTATTATTTTGGTAATTGAACTCACATTTATAACCTAAATTACAAAACTTATAAGATGACCTAATAATAAAAAAAGAATTGCCTGTGCTCTTATGTTTAAAAAGTGGCGAACCAATCTTCTCACTCAAGTATTTTGATGAAGAGATTAACCAATCAATCGACCGACAGGTATCATTATTATCCATTAATGACTTCCCTTTATTCTCTGATCCTCTTAATTGACTTATTACTGTATTTTGATATTCCAATATTTCAAGATCTGATAATGTTTTAAGATCCAAAGAAAATATATTTATATCTTCTTTATTATCTTTTAATTCTTCTATCTCTTCTTCTTCCTCTTTATCCGGTTCATCTACTGGCTGATCTAATTCAGCTATCCAGGACAGACTCTTTAAAGTATTTTCATCAGTATCCTGATCTAATGAAGAAGTAGATGTAGAATTAGATAAATTATAATCTAAATCAGTAACATATATGGATTCCATCAATATATATTACTTATAAAATTATTTTGCTAAACTATTATTTATCTATTTTATCTTTATAAAAAATCATTTGTTGCATAATTTGTCAGTGAAAATACTTGGCTAAATACTGTGTTAAATGTATTAATGGATTGTTTCCATGTTTTAGATGTACGTGAGTGATCTAACCATATACATTTCTCAGCCATAACCTTATCATTATCCGGTACCCAAGAAGAAATTATACCTTTCTCTTTTAGCTTGGTAACACCATTATCAGAATTAAGTATATTTAAGGCTCTAACATATTCTTTAAACTTTTCTCTTGTAAGTATATTAGTAGGAAATTTGTGTTCTTTAACTTTTTTACACCAGAATACAAATTCACCATATTTTTTCAAATAAGGATGAAGGGGGAATACATCGTAATTATCTCGTATAATTTCTAAAAAGCATTTACTGATCTTTTTTAATTTATTATCATTATCTAAATGAGGTAATAAGTAAGAACATTTATTAGATTTAATTAAATCCTGAATAATAATTTTATCTTTGATAGTGACTATTTTTTTACATAGATTCTTGCCTTCTTTTAACTTTATAGTTAGTAACAAATTATTGACTTGATTATCAGGTAATGAAGTGATCAGAATAGTGGTTGACCTACAACAATTATTATCAAAGTATTTATTGTCTTTAAAGTAATCTTGAAAACATATTTGTTTAATTGGCATACCTATTACTTTATAACCTAACTCACTTAATTCTAGATCTATTAACAAATCATAAATGTAGTTAGAAAATGGACAACCAATAATAACAATATTATGATATTTACCAGTTTTAACAATCTTTACAAAATCAGCAATGTCATCTTCTGGAAGCCAAGATACGATTAACAGTTTATTATCCTGTAATTCTTCCAAACAATAATTCAAAAAGAATTTATTTGTCACATCATAGTACTTCTTATTATGGCTTGTTTCTATCCATCGACAGCCATCTGTCGCTAATACTGAGTAAGTCGGATCATTTAAATGATAATTAAGCATATGGGCCAATAATCCTTGACCGGAACCAATTTCTTCAATAGATCTTATGTTAAGAGTTTCACAGATACATTTCAGAACACTGAGTAATTCGTAAGTGGGTAATTCATAGATCGCTCTTTGCTTATTACTCTCTAAACCTGTTAATCCTAAGAATAAGTCAGCAATTACTCCATTATTAGATTCAATGAGTTTTAGTAAGTTGATCAGATGATTGTAACTGTAATCCTTTTTTAAGAATGAAGGTAATTGGTCCCTATCATATTTGAGTATATAAGTTAACTGTTTGTCTTCACTCTTATCCATAGTGTCTTGTAAAAATTATTTATAATTATAATAAGATATGGTAATTATAAATCAATTTTTTAATATATTATGTGTGTCAAAATGCTTAAATAAATATTCTTTATTATTATTATTATTATGTCTAGTTCAACAAAGTCATCTGGCTCATCCGGATCCCAAGGTTTCGATGAAAGTAATTTGGTAGGCAAAACTTTGAACAATAAGTATCTGATCATCTATAAGATTGGTAAAGGTACCTTTTCAACAGTCTGGTTAACCATGGACTTGAAGACCAAAGAGTATTATGCCGTAAAAGTTATCTACCCAGAAGATTACAATGTTGGTATGGCTGAAGCTGATCTGCTTAAAAAGATTAGGAAGGCAAACTGTAAATACTTCAATAATCTAGTTGATGACTTTACATATAAATTTGAGAATGAAAATTACTGCTGTTTAGTCTTTGAGCTGCTGGCCGGTTCTGTTTATGACTTGATAAGGGTCGGGAAGTATTCTGATGGATTACCTTTACCGATTGTTAAATCGATCATTTACCAGCTCTTTGTATCTTTGGATATTCTGACAGGTAAATTTAACATTTTACATACGGATATTAAGCCGGAAAACATTTTAGTAGTTGGGACCAGTAATCGGATAAGTGAGATTATAGGTATATGTAATAAGAGTAAACAGCTGAAAAAGAAACCTTGTCGGAGAACAGTGACAGACCTTTATGAAAAGTTTAATGAGGTATCAGATCGGTTTAGGGATTATGGGTCGGATGATGATGAATCGTATGACTCGAATGGTAGTCACAATAATAAAAGAAATAAGGATATTACATTAATAAAAGAAGAACATATTGCTAATATTATTGTTAAATTATCTGATTTTGGTAACTGTCTATATTTAGACAAAAAGACTTACAAGATTCAAACAAGGTATTACAGAGCCCCAGAAGTTATTTTGGAATGTGAATTTTCGGATAAGTGTGATACATGGTCTGTAGGCTGTTTAATTTATGAACTTTTAACAGGTAAGACTTTATTTAATCCGAGAAGAAAGAAGAGATTAAATACTGATAGAGCACATTTATTATCTATTATGTCTATCTTAGGACCTTTGCCGGAAAAACTAATTAATAAAAGTGGCCGGAAAGTTGAATTATTTAGGAACAATGGATTACTAAAAGGATTAACAGAGGAAATTAAATATACATCTCTTGAATCTAAATTAGCTAATTTTCTACATGATGATAAAGATTTGAAGGAAACCTTATCACTTCTTAAATTATTGTTACAATATGACCCGAAAGATAGGCCGGAAATAAAAACTATTTTAGCGGACCGTTGGTTCAAAAATTAAATAAGATTATTTACAATTATGTACAACTAAAGTATTAGATACCACTTGCTCTTGCCACAGAATTACTTTTAAAAGAGGGGGTAGAAGAAGAATTAGATCCATTATTATTTGAAATTCTACCTGCCGTCATATTTGGACAGGTTGAGCCTTGACAATGCATTGGTAAACCAGGACCTATACCTGGACTGCCAATGGGCCCATATCTTTGATTTTGACAAAGAGTTGGTCTAGATGCATCAATTAATCGAGCCATTCCCAAACTTACAGGTTGAGGATAGCCGGGTCTATACACTCTACCGGTATAAGGCTGTTGTTGAGGTAAACCTGTGAAGTTGGGGAAAAAGCTCATCGGATGGATAAATGGACGGAAAATTATAGTGTTTTTTAATATAAAAGTGAGTATAACAGTATATTATGAATTCAATTTTTTATGGTACAATTACTATAAAAAATATGACTGTTTGGCATCTGATATACTTTTCTACCCTTATAATTGATACCTGTATAGAATTGTTTATGATTAATATACTGATTACTCAGTGAGTTTACGAACAAGTCGTTAGACCGGGGCCCTCCACACAAAACAGATTCACAATAAGGATTAAATCATAGTAATAACGATATAGAAAATACATTTGTTTAACAGTAAAACAAATGTGTTCAACAATATGGTTTAAATTATGATGAAATCCATATTGTTTATCCGTTTTGTGATAAGGGTCCCGGTAACTATATAAGTAAACCTACTTAAAGAAATTATACTGGTATCAATTAAAAGGGTGGGAATGTATAACAGCCGACGAACTATATTGAAATAGTCGGCTGTTATACTTTTCCACCCTTCTAATTGATACCAGTATAGAATCGTTTATGATTAATATACTGATTACCGGGCCCCTTCACACAAAACGAATTTACAATAAGGATTAAGTCATAGTAATAACGATATAGAAAACACATTTGTTTAACAGTTAAACAAATGTGTTTAACAATATGATTTAAATTATGATGAAATCCATATTGTAAATCCGTTTTGTGATAAGGGCCCCGGTAACTATATAAGTAAACCTACTTAAAGAAATTATATTGGTATCAATTAGAAGGGTGGAAAAGTATAACAGCCAACGATTTCAATATAGTTCGTCAGCTGTTATACTTTTCCACCCTTCTAATTGATACCAGTATAGAATCGTTTATGATTAATATACTGATTACCGGGCCCCTTCACACAAAACTGATTCGCAATATGGATTAAATCATAGTAATAACGATATAAAAAACACATTTGTTTAACAGTTTAGCAAATGTGTTTAACAATATTGTTTAAATTATGATGAAATCCATATTGTGAATCCGTTTTGTGATAAGGGCCCCGATTCTAAATAAATCTACTTAAAGAAAATTATACTGGTATCAATTAGAAGGGTGGAAAAGTATAACAGCTGACGAACTATATTGAAATCGTTGGCTGTTATACTTTTCCACCCTTCTAATTGGTAAACAATATATAATCGTTTATGATTAATATACTGATTACCGGGCCCCTTCACACAAAACGAATTTACAATAAGGATTAAGTCATAGTAATAACGATATAGAAAACACATTTGTTTAACAGTTTAACAAATGTGTTTAACAATATGATTTAAATTATGATGAAATCCATATTGTAAATCCGTTTTGTGATAAGGGCCCCGATAACTATATAAGTAAACCTACTTAAAGAAAATTATACTGGTATCAATTAGAAGGGTGGAAAAGTGTAACAGCTGACGATTTCAATATAGTTCGTCAGCTGTTATACTTTTCCACCCTTCTAATTGGTAAACAATATATATCATTTATGATTAATATACTGATTACCGGGCCCCTTCAAACAAAACGGATTCACAATAAGGATTAAATCATAGTAATAACTATATTGTTAAACACATTTGTTTAACAGTTTAGCAAATGTGTTTAACAATATTGTTTAAATTATGATGAAATCCATATTGTTTATCCGTTTTGTGATAAGGGCCCCGGTAATTATATAAGTAAAACCTACTTAAAGAAATTATACTGCTATCAATTGGAAGGGTGGAAAAGTAATAACAGTTGACGAACTACTACTATATATAATTAGTTGTTATGCTTTTCCATCCTTCTAATTGATACCAGTATAGATCGTTTATGATAAATATACTAATTTTGATCGACATATTTATTTTATTTGTTTACCAAGAAACGCAACTGTATTTATATATTTACTGAATAACTGATAAGCAATCTAATTTTTTCCTTTAATAATATTATATAATGGGTTATGATGATAATAGTCATATATCTTATACAACACAAGGCCAATTAAAAGTAAATAATAGGAACAATTACAATAAATATTTTGAGAAGTGCCAACCTGATAATATTAGTAATAATAGTAATTATTCCTGGATAACTCTTCAGGGTAAACATGTATCTCTATTTAGTCCAAATAATCCATGGTACATAACTAAAATATCAGAACAGGAGGAAAAAGAGAAGGATAAAAATAAAGATAAAGATAAAATTAAATTATCAAAAGTACCCAAAGAAACTTTTGATAGAAATAATAAAGATAAAGATCCAGTTACAGAATCAAAAGTTATTGATTATAAAACAATTGTTTCGTCCCTTCTACTCTTAATAACAGTTCTCATTATTATAAGATATTACTATTTCCCTAAAAAGACTACTATTTGAGCAATGGAACACGGGATTTTCTATATAATAAGACACGGTATTCATTCTTTGGTCCCCGACTAGATCCAGGTACTCCACCCTCCTTACCCTTCTTACTCTTTTTCACTAAAGGAATTTCTTCAATCATCTCTTTATTATATAAATAGCTCATTGGATCAATAATATAATAATCATTATCAAATGGATTATTGCTGCTATATAATCTATCCATCTTGCTTATTAACATATTGACATTCACACATTGGTTTTTAATTAGCCACAAATAAAAATCAGCAATATTCTGTTTATCTTCAGCCACTTGTAATTTGTATATTTTTTTATAAACCTGATACAGCTCATCTCTATCCTCCTGGTTCAACACAGTGATTATATTTGTCACTCTCATCCGATCTAACTCATAATAGCTGAATTGTGATTTTACATCAGTTGTTCCCACATGACCAAATCGCCTCTCTTTCTTATTCAGATACCTATAATAATCCAAACAATAGTTACCTCCTCTACTTCCAGACTTTATCCCAACCTTCGATATCTCAGTACCTATGTCACATGATTCATATTCTGCATATAGTACTATCTTCTCAATCCTAAAATAATAAGCAATCTTACTAATAAAATCAATAAAATCAGTATCCTTCATTACTTTATTAGATCCCGATGAACTAAACCTAAAATAATAATTCACATACATATATGTCTGCTCATCTTCCTCCCCTAACTCAATAAAGAATAAAATATAGTTATCTTTGATAGTGTAAAATGAAAACCCATTATTAGTGGTTGCCGCATAAAACTTCTTATAAGCATTTGTACTATCATACCACTCGACAATTATATCATAAGAGTTAGATCCTATATTAGTCTTAAATTGGTAAATCTCATTTACATTAGTATCAACAAACTGTTTAATCCTTTCATAGACCGTGAAGACATCAATATTAGGTAAAGTCAAAAAATCAATAGTATTATTCTCCTTTTTAGGTATATCGGGTCTATCAACAAAACTCATCTTTTCCTTACCCACATAAGTAAATTCATACCTAGTCTTAATATTGGATGCATAGATCGCATCAGTATGGTAATATGGTGCATTCTCATCTTTCCTTTCTAATTGTAACTTTGTCAAGGGGCACAATATTATTTCCTTTTCTTCCGGAAAATGAGAATATGACTCAACACAGAGGCCCACACCAATTACATCAGCCGGTATCCTAATTTTAATCAGAATGAAACCAAATTTATATGTTTCAGATCTGTAAAAAGGATCCCTTGTTGTACTGATGAAAGAAGAATCAGTATATATATCACCGATTTTCAAATGCCTCAAATATGAATCATCTTGAATGAATCTGTATAAAATATATGATTTATCAAAGGGTGGTGAATTAGCAATTAGGTGCCACATTGACTTAATATTCTCTTCTAACAGTTCATTCCTATATTCATAATTTGATTGGTTCCTTAGATACTGATTTATAAAGTAGGATCCCTGTAAAGAATAATATTGAATGATTCCTATTTTATTCTGATCTATAATATATTCTTGATGATTTACTAAAGTGGTTGCTGTAATATCATTCTTTCTGATAACTTTGCATAACTTCATGACTTCTTCTTCATCATAATATTTATTGGAAGGTTGAATCAGTTCCATATTGAGAGCTAAATTAATTAACTCACTACGACTGTAATAGGGCTTGATATGTCGAAAATAGGGTGAGAAAGAAGGACGGCGACATACTGTGATATTCTTACCGACTTCATTAGCAAAAGAATAAAAAACTTTGACATATGTATCATAGAGAATGGATAGGTCAAAAGATTTTAAAAAGTCTAACATTAGACCCAGTTTTCTTCTTTCTCTTATCAAACTCAAATTTTTTAATTCTTGAGTTAGATCAGTAGTTAGATTAGCTAACTCATCCTTCCTTTCTTTCAACAATGAAACTAACCGTTTATCTGGAAATCGATATGATTCATAAATAACTTTCCTATAAACAAACTCTTCTGATATCAGTAATAAATTTTTGGTATATTCATCATATAGAGGTATTTTATTATTTATTTTAGATATTTCCCTTCTTATCTCATCAATAATGACTTTCGGTTCTTTTGACTCCAGAATTTTCTTTATTTTAGGATCAGAACCATTCTTGATATAGTCTGTTATATTTTTCTCAGTTGGAAGACTGGCTCTCAAATAGTACAAGTCATCCAATACATTTTCGAATTTTACTTTCTTAATAGTTTTATCATCATTATAATAAAGTAAATACTTACTCATATATATTAATAATATATATAATTAGAATAAAATTACATATAAATCTTTAACAATTCGAATAACATTGTATATCTACTTTTAAGGGTTATACTATGGTTTTTAATTATATCTGGTGAGTTAGACCAAGTGAAACTTCTCCAACCTTTAAAATATTTAGAATTGTGGTACTCAATTGCTCCTTTAATTTCATTTAATTCTTTATTTATTAATTCGACAATTTGCTGAACTCCGATAATAGCAATTCTTACTGGCTCACTTACCTCTTTGTCAATCCAATCCTTAACAAGTTCTTCGATTATTTTAATTGTAAATTCTAAATCAAGAGAGATTAAAATACTACTGATATCAGAAGGTGAACTTTTATTAGTTGTTAAATATGAAATTAGATTAGTGACCGATGAAGTAGTAGCTATTAAAGACCTTACAGCAATATCTGAACCAACAGACATAATACTCTGATAAGGTAATACTTTAGAAGAAAGAATAGCGGCTCCTACTAAAGTGGCCAAACCTATATAATAACAGAATAAAATAAAATCTTATATGGACAATAAATTATAAATTAATATTTATCCTGTCTGGTTCCTCATTAATCACATATGGTACAGCTGTCCATTCTTTAGCTAATCCTTCTATATAACTGTGAAGTGAACCCCAATTAGGTTTTTTCTTATTACCATCATAACAGAAAAATTCATCAGTATCCGCTCTCATAATTTCACCAGTTTTGTAATGAGGAAAGGTAAATGTAGTTATATCATTGATATTCTCTGGCTTCTTACATATGATACCGTTTAATGCAAGTACTGGATGTGTCCAAATAATTGAGCCCTTAGTATATAAATTATAAACATTTAACCTAAAAATAACAGATGGATGCATAATTATTAATATTTATTACAGAGGTGAACCAGCTAGATAAATAAAGGTAAAAATAAGAATATTGTATATATTTTTATTTTCAATTTTTATCCTATCGGATTCACTGTCGTTTATAGAGACTTCTTCGTCGTCGTTCGGTCGCCCCAATACCAAATTGACTGAATGGGCGTGCCTCTTGCGTCCTTGACCAACTCGGTCTTCATGACGTAGTACTTCTTTGTTTTCTGGCTGCCATCAGAATACTGTTTGGTCACCTTCTTGACTGCTCGTCCGCCACTGTCCTTCGTGAAACGGACAGCGATAATCTGACTTGTCTTGATCTGGACAGGAGGAGAAGAAGGAGCTTGCCAAGCCGGATGAGCCACCCGAAATGATAGGCCCATCGTTTGACCCTGAGTCGGAACCTGAATGGGTGCCTGGCCCAAAGCATATGTTCCTGTCGGCGTCTGAACATAGGTTCGTCCATTTGAGGCTACTCCAATTCTTTCTCCTGACGCATTCCAAGGTGACCAAACTGCATTTGTCGATTGAGCATACATTTTCTAGTATTATGTGACCTAAAAGATTCCCTTCAATTATTTTATTATTGAAATCTCCTTAATGGATTTCTCAAGTACTTACTTTTTCAATTTTTTAGAATAATAATAATACAAAGATATAATAAGAATAAAGAAATTATTTTTATTATGTCTTCATACAAAGACTCCAGGTGTCCTCTTCTGGAATGTGATTCCAGTGGTAGGATCCCGGAAGGTCTGTACAGACCAAGTCTGACCGCCCACCTGTTCGTAGGTAGAGCTGATCAGCTGAGGACCAGAAAGAGAAGGGGCGACGTACCTAGCCTGAGCAAAGACTACAGGCTGATGGTACGTCGGCTGAACCTGATAGACAATTGCCTGCCTGGTCTGAACTGGAACTCCATAGCTTACTGGAACTCCATAACCAAAAGTATAAGGGTATCCACTCATAATTTTTTTAGCTTTCACTAATATTTTCTTGTGATAAATATCCCTCTTTAATGGATCTTCCAAGTACTTCTATTTTCAATTTTTTATAATAGCCTTTTTCTTACTATATATATAGGATAAAACCTTTTTCAATTTTTTATAATAGGCCTTTTTCCTTATTATATATAGGATAGAATCTTTTTCAATTTTTTTTATAATAGGTCTATTTCTTTAATATAGGTCATAGTCTTTTAATAGGTTTCTGGGTTGTATTATAGAACGGGCGTCGGCCAACAAAGCTGATTCACAAAACGTATTCCAGAATAAGGTATCTATTTTGTATATCAGCTTTGTTGGCCTTTCAGTCTATGACTGAAAGCCCGTTCTATAAGATTATATCATTTCTACTAGATTGTATGATATAGCGGGCGTCGGCCAACAAAGCTGATTCATAAAACGTATACCTTATCCTGGAATACGTTTTGTGAATCAGCTTTGTTGGCTGACGCCCGCTATATAGGATTAGATCATTTTAACTGGGTTGTATGATAGAACGGGCGTCGGCCAACAAAGCTGATTCACAAAACGTATTCCAGGACAAAGTATCTATTTTGTATATCAGCTTTATTGGCCGACGCCCGTTCTATAAGATGATATCATTTTTACTGAATCAGATGATAGAGCGGGCGCCGGCCAACAAAGCTGCTTCACAAAACGTATTCCAGAATAAGGTATCTATTTTGTAATCAGCTTTGTTGGCCAACTCCCTTAATATCTATGATTCAATATAAATGATATATTCATTTGTCTATATAATTTTTACTATGAAGCGATATCTGTCTTTTCCTTTTTTATAATAGGCTCTATCATAAAAAAATATAATCATAAATAAATGAAGTAAACACTTTTATAATAATCAATCAATTACAATTATTTATCCAGCTCGTTTACCGGCTCATCCTTCCCATCATTCTTAAACCGAACCCCATATAGATAATTCTTGTCCGTCTTATAATTATTATTACTTAAATATTCAAATAAATCCTTCTTTGCATAAGGACAACGGCCCGCATAAGATTCATTATACCAATATTTGAGAGCCGCATATAGAACATCATGACTCTCAAAATGTTTGTTATCTTTTGTAAATGTTAAATTCGAATCCAGAAATTCAAAGAATAGATCACTCTGTTTCTTATACTTATTTGTAAATTGAGTAACCTTAGGTGGCTCCGGTAATCCATTCTTCAAGAACTTTGGATAATAAACTTTGAGCAAATACCATAAGAATGCTTTTTTCCATAACTCAAACTTTTCTAACAACTCTGGATCTTTCTTAAACTGATGATCGTACTTCGGCACATCCGTAAATTCAGATTCCCAAGGTGACACCCTCAATCGTCGCCAAGTACCTCCATCAGAACTGGGAATAAATGGCAACTTGTTACAAGTCAGCAATAACTTAAATTGTGGCTTATATCTAATTGGATCTCGAAATAAGGGTCTCGCATAGATCCAATCACCACCAGTCAATTCTTTCATAAAACCCACTTGAATCTCATCAGTATTTTCCGGTTCCTGAAAGACAATGAATCGTCTTCCTCTTTGTCCAGCTAATTCTGGTGTTGCTGCTCCACTACCAGCTCTCTTCCTCGTTAGAACAGTGACCGGCAAAACACCACAATAATCACCAAAAGCCATTTGGAAAAATTCAACAGTTTTAGATTTACCATTAGAACCTGTACCTGTCCACAAAACGAACTGTTCTGATTTTGTATGACCGTTCAAATAAGACGCTAATAGAGTCAAGATATATTCCCTCATATCCTCATCTCTTTGAACTTTAGAAAAGAAATCTTTGATGCCTACAATATACTCATGGTCAACAGTATATTCTTTCCAATCATAACCGACTGTTAAACTGACTAAATCATCTGGGCAACCGGCTCTAAATGTACCAGCGATAAGATCATAGACTCCATTATTAAAACCTATCAAATCTCTATTCGAATCAAGTTTCTCTTCAAAAGTCGTGTCATAAAACATATTCTTACATTCCTTAATGACCCGATCCTTGAATCCACTCTTTTTCAAATTGTTCATAATCCTCATAACATTGTTGGCCCTTTTGAGTTGTCCATCCGTATCTTGACCCTTATTCTTAGACATCTGCTTCAAATATAAAGAGTTGAGCATAGCAAATTCTTTTGTCAGCTCCTCAGATATCTTTGTGCTTAAAGTATATCCTCCTTCAACTTCTACCCATCTATGTTCTTGAAATTCATACCAAATGTTATTACTGATTGCCGTACACTTATATTGATCTTTATAAAGCTCAAAGACGACTTTGGCCACATCATATTCGGTACCCGATTCAGCTTCAACCATCAGTTCATTGACTGAATGTGTTAACAGCTCATCATAAGCGTCCGGTGAATCGATCTTAGCCCAATGTCTTAATGAAGCAATCGTTAGACCTCTATCTTGAGCCTTTAACCAAACTTCATCACAGGATTTCTCATTATATTTCTTACCGGCTTTCTTAGAAAACTCTTTAAAGACTGGCAATAAGTTTTCAGATACATTATGAAGTGCCCAACCGACCTTTATCCAATCATGATAATTGATTGCTCTTTTATCTGAAAGTATCTCAGCTAAACTTCTTGCTAATTTAATCTCTTTACTCTTATTCTTTTTATTTCTTAATTTTGTCTGTTCCTTCCTTCTATTTAATATTTCGGTTTTCATACTTTTAATATCTTCATCGATGAATTCTTCTGTTTCATCATCATATATATTATTATCTTCTTCTCCATCCTCATCATCACCTGCTTCCTCTTTACCCTTATCCCCTTTATCTTTTTTCTTCTGTTGTTGCTGTTCTTTCTGATTTCTAGGGTTTGCTCCATACTTCTCTAAAACCTCTTGAATTTTATCCGTTAATGCCTCTTTATCTACTGTATCCTTCAATTCAAGACTATCTGTATCAGAAAATTTTCTATTGCTCAAGATTTTAACTAGGTCCCTATGCTTATATTTTGTTATATCTCTTTCTTGAAAACTATAATCATAGATATGTTTCAATTTATACCAAGGACCTGCATCTTTCCTAGAACCATACATCATCCATCCATTTCTCTTAATAATACTCATATCAAATACTTCATCGATCTGATTTGTAAAAGGAATATGTCTGAATCCTTTACTAGACTCAATTTTACTTTTAACTTCATGTAAAATCAGATACCTCATTTCTTCTGATACAGGTAAATAAGGATATATGATATGAAATCCATCCTTAAACTCTTTCTCATCTGTTGTCTTATTGACTTTAACTGTTGCCTTATCTTTTTCTAAACTAAAGGCTAACAAGTTTTTGGTATCACATTTAAAATATGATTTTATAATACTGTTGATTGTACCAATTACATACTTGATATCATCTTCTTTATACAACCTTTTCTCTTCTTTATCTATATCTTCTTGTTTGGGCAAGTCAAAGTGGAAATCAACATCAATCAATAATGGTCCTACTTTCTTTGGCCTCTCTGTAATATGTAAGTCAGCTCCAACCTGTAATGCATTTCCATAAAGTTCAAAAAACTTTTCTAGTTCTCCTTCTTTCTCACCTATGTTAAATTTTCCCCAAGGGAAGCCGAATGCTGTATGTGTGTAAAAGACTCTTTCACCTTCCACCTTGTGCTCTTTTAAAAAAGTATTAAACTCTTTAAGTGCCTGATTTCCGCTGGGTAAGGGCATTGGATAATAATAACTACTAAAAATATTTTATTTTTTATATATTATAATTAGTAATTTTCTATAATAAAATCAATTTTTTGAGCTAAAGAAGGCGAAACCGGGTAAAATCGATGAACAGTATTTTTGAGGGCTTAAAGAAATTAGGGAATTCGAAAAGTTGAATAAAAGAATATATAAGAGAATACATATAAGAATATATTAATAAAATAATATTATAAAAGTATTGTATAGATGTATTTCTGTCCGAATTGTAATAATATTTTTGATATAACTAAGAATCCAAAGGAGAAACAAGTTGGCGGCCAAAGAAATAAAACTAATGATTATGCTGAGCTTATAGGTAAGATTTTAGAAAAAGAAAATTTAACAAAGGAGGATATTGAAAGCCTATCTGTTGATGATCTTATCAAAGATCCAACTTATAAAGGCTTATCTAATGAAGAGAAAGTGTTTGTCTATAATATGGCCTCCGACTTGGTGCCTAAGAATGTTGAAGAGATCGAAGAAAAGGCTGGCACACCAACTTCAGATAAAGCATACTTCATTTGCAAGAACTGTGGCTACTTGAAGCCGATCAATGAACAAACTCTGATATTTAGTCGGGTCTCTTCTGAGTTAGCTCAGAGTTATGTTTCATCAGATATTGTTGAGTTAGCCCATAGTGATATATTACCGAAGACTAGGAAATATATCTGTTCAAATAGCAAATGTGTTTCCCATACTGATAAGGAGAAGAGGGAGGCATGCTTTTTCCGGCTTAATAACTCTTATAAAATTAAATATATATGTTTAGCCTGCAAACAAGTTGTAGCCTAAACACATATACATGTATTTAGACTGCAAACAAGTTGTTGCTTAAAAATTGATTTATGAATTCTATTTAAAGATATAACTATTATAAGTAATAATAATTATAATAATTATGAAAAAGACTGCTCCTAATTCTAAGAAGAAGGTGGTACCCTCAACAGCTGCTAAAGCAAAACCGAAAGCTAAACCAAAAAAGAAAGTAGTTGAAGAAGAAGTAAGTGATAGTGATGATGGTATGCCAACAGAAAGTGAAGTGCCTAAAGAGAAAGAAGAATTAGAAGGAGAAGAAGAAGGAGAAGGTGATAGTGCTGAGCCTGAGGAAGGAGAAGGTGAAGAAGGAGGAGAAGGAGAAGAAGCTGATGATGTAGATGTTGAAGATGAAGTTGATGAAGAAGTTGAGGAAGCTGAGGAAGGCGAAGGGGCTGCTGCTGAAGAAGGAGAAGGAGAAGGAGCTGAAGTCATGGAGCCAGTAAAAGAATCATGCTTATACAACTATGCTGATGACAATTCAGATGCTGAAGATATAAATGAAGTTGTCTTTGATGATGATGCATTAGAACAGATAGTTGAAGTGTTAGAACCAGATAAAAGAACAACTAAACCATTTTTATACAAATATGAAAGGGTCAGATTATTAGGTGATAGAGCACAACAATTAACTCTTGGAGCTAAACCAATGATAAAAAATGTTGAAGGGTTGACACCAAAAGCGATTGCCGAATTAGAAATTAGGGAGAATGTAATACCATTAATTGTTCAAAGGCCCTTACCGAACGGAAAGAAAGAAAGATGGTTTATAAATGAACTAAAACATTAATTTATTATTTTAAGTTAGACAGTATTTTGTTGGTTTAACTGGACCAGCGCCAACATTATACCCCTCACTAAAACTTGCTATCAAGTCTTCATGATTAAAATCAAAAAGACTACCATTAAATTCCTTTACCGGTTTATAAATGTACATTGGATAAGTGTATTCTATTTCTTTATTCTTATTACATGATCCATACAGTTCATGGTTAAATAATGCATTTGATAATATATCATAGGTTCTTTCTGCAATACCTATGATAGTAGAATCTTTAATTATATCATTCGTAATATTTTCTATTGGTTGAGAACAGATAATGGTATCAATAGTGATATTGTCATTGGGATAACCGTTGTCCAAACAATAATTTATACCAGCAATAATTAACTCATTGCTAAAAGTACCCCCATCAACGTAATATTCATCATCTAAGAATATAGGAGGGAAAATAGAAGGGATGGCTGATGATGCAAGCATAATATTTGTCGTTCTAATTGCTCCTTCCTGAAAATCTGTCATATTAAATAATCTCATTAAACCTGTATTCAAACTTACAGAACCAATAATTATATCTCTTTTGATCGGCCCAAACTGATTAATCATAGTATATATAGTATTGTTGAGTGGAGAACTGTCTAAAATCGACTGATCGTAAATCGGATTCCAATTATAATTATAGACATTTTTTGACGTAATGTTTTGCCATAATGATTCCATCAGCTTAATACCTAAACTCTGGTCTTCTTCCTTGAATAAAGAGATGAGACCCGCATTAAATGAACCAGCGGATATACCGGTAATGATTGTCCATCTATTTCCTTCTTCATGCAATCTTTTGATAACACCAGCTTGAAATGCTGCATGAGCTCCACCACCACTTAGGGCCAAGATTCTACATGCATTAGCTAAATATATAATTGAAAGGAATACCAATTTCATTCTTACTTTTGAATTACCGAATAATATGATAAATATCATTCGATATGAAAATTATAAATCAATTTTTTAAGGTTTTTTTAACGGTATATTACCTGGAATTTTGGCCCCAACTGTCTTTACTGGTACTTTTGTTACAACTGTTTTCACAGGTACCTTTGTCACGACTGTTTTGACCGGTACTTTGACTATAACTGTCTTCATTGGTATCTTCGGCTCAACTGTCTTTACTGGTACTTTGACATTTCCTATTTTCACTGGTATCTTTGGTACAACAGTTTTTACCGGTACTTTAGACCCAACTGTCTTCACTATTGTATTGGCTACTTTAACTACTGTTCCATTAGCTGGTGCCTTTGCTGATGCATTAACTGATGCATTTGCTGGTGCTTTAACAGGAATTTTAACTGGTGCCTTAGCTGGTGCCTTAGCTGGTGCCTTAGCTGGTACCTTAGCTGGTGCCTTAGCTGGTGCCTTAGCTGGTGCCTTAGCTGCTCCTTTAACTGCTCCTTTAACTGCTCCTTTAGCTGCTCCTTTAGCTGCTCCTTTAACTGCTCCCTTAGCTGATGCATTGACTGATCCTTTAGCTGATTCCTTAGCTGGTCCTTTAAATTTTTGTGAAACAATCTCCACCACTTTCTCCACAGTCAGATCCTCAATAACTTCATCTTTAGACATATTCGCATTAAATGTCTTACCTGATTTCTTATCAGTTACCTTAATATATTTTCCATAAAGGCCTTCCAAAACAGAATAATTTTTAACCTCAGTATCAAAACTGGCCAAAACTTCTTTCCCCTTACTCTTTAACATTTTTATCGCTTCATCAACAGTCAATTTCTCTAAATCATAATCATCGGTAATACTACATTTACTTTTACCCCAAGTTAAATAAGTACCAAATTTGCCCCGACATAATAATACTTTCTTCTTCTCCGAAACTCCGATCTCTTTTGGCCATTCGAACAAACTTGTTGCTTCCTCAACCGTTATTGTTTCAACAGTCATCGGTTCCTTTATTGGTGCATATTTATACTTACCTGTATCTGACATCATTTTAACAGTTGGACCATACGGACCGACTAAAGCATACATATTGGATTCTGTATTTGGGTTAACCCCAACAAGTCTTAAATCAGCGGTCTCTACCATTGTACCTTTCTTCATTAAATCAATTACTAATTTATGGAAATCATCATAAAACTCTTTTAAAACTGTAGACCAATTCAGGTCACCGATTGCCACATCATCCAACTTATCTTCCATTAAAGATGTAAATTTGTAGTCCATAAGCTTAGGAAAATTAGCAACTAAGTAATCAGTTACAGTAATCCCCAAAACTGTTGGGACAAATTTATTCTTTTCCTTACAAATGACTATCTTTTCTTTCTTTTCTTTGACATTAGTCTTATCCCCTTTATGCCAAGATAAGGTCAGTTTATCAACAGTTATACCTGCATTATCAGCAATCTCAACATACTTTCTAGTCTTAATCTTTTCAATTATAGAACTATATGTTGCCGGTCTACCAATATTTAGATTTTTAGGATCTAACTTGTCAATTAAAGATGCTTCATTATATCGACCTGGTGGCTTTACATGCTCTTCTGACCCAATAAGACTTTCTAAAGGTAGAATATCTCCAACTTTGGGTATAGGTACATCTTTATTTGTAGTACCTTCTTCTCCTTCATCCCCTTCTTCTTCCTCCTCTTCTCCCTGATTATCTGCATAAACTAATAGGAATCCATCGAATGTCAAATTCTCAATAGTTGTCATGAAGAAATGAGCATCATCCTTACTTATCAAAATTTGTATAGATGTTACGTTATAGGTAGCCAAAGCCATTTGTGAAGCAACAGTTCTCTTCCAAATCAAGGAATATAACCTAATCTCATCTGGTCCCATCTTATCATCATCGGATACATCCGTAACTACTATTTCTGTCGGCCTGATCGCTTCATGAGCCTCTTGTGTATTCTTGGATTTAGATTTATACTGCATAAACCTGTAATATTCAGGACCCCAAGTTTCCAAGACATAATTCTTAATCTGGGTCATCGCATCTTCAGACAAAGTAACAGAGTCAGTCCTCATATATGTGATATGACCGGCCTCATAAAGCTTTTGGGCAACCAACATTGTTTTCTTAATTGAGAAGCCACATTTTCTACTTCCTTCTTGTTGTAAAGTGGATGTTGTGAAAGGAGGAGATGGGCCTCTAACTTTGGCTTTATCAAACACATGGGCAACTTTGAATGTCGATTGAGAACAGGTTTCCATAAATTTCTTCGAGGCAATTAACCCAGGAATTTTGGCTACTTCCCCCTTTAACCCTTTTATATCTTTTGTCTCCTTCTTATCTTTGTTTTTGATCAGATCATAAGCCGTCGCCATAAATAGTTTTTTATTCGAAGTAAATTGTCCTTTGAATTTAAAATATGATTTAATAGGGGATGACAAGAATTTCTTAATTTCAGTTTCCCTATCAACTATTATACGGACGACAACAGACTGAACTCTACCGCCCGATAAATTTGTACCACTTCCTAAATTTTTAGCCAATAAAGGACTCAACTCATAACCCACAATTCTATCTAAAATTCTTCTAGCTTTCTGTGCATTTACTAAATTAGTATTGATTGTTTTGGGAGCCTTTATCGCATTTAGAATTTCCGACTTGGTTATCGCATTAAATGTTATTCTCTTTGCTTTCTTAACATCTAACTTCAAAATGGTGGCCACAGACCAAGCAATCATTTCCCCTTCTCTATCTTCATCGGTAGCCAGCAATATTTCCTTAACTTTCTTAAATTCATTCTTAATATTATTAACAACTTTCTTTTTATCCTCTGAAATGATGTAGATCGGGTTAAACTTATTATCAAAATCAATAGACATCTTATTTGGGTCTAAGTCCATGATGTGGCCGACAGAAGCGACTACCTTATAGCCTTTACCCAATATTGATTCTATCTTTTTAATTTTGTTAGGTGATTCAACAACTAATAATGTTGTCATTCTTATAATTATCAGAATAAATATATATAATAAGAGTTATAGGTTTATGTATTAGTATTATCAATTTTTATAATACTCCTATTTGAAAATAAAAAACCGATTTTCCCCTGTCATTTATAACTTATCAATGTTCATATTCTTTGAGATAGTGTATCACATATTACAGATAAATCGATTTTTTATTTTCAATTGGGCGTATGGTCATATATGTAGCGGGCGTCGGCCAACAAAATTGTTTTTCAATCGTTATTTCTTATTCTGGTATAACGATTGCAATACTATTTTGTTGGCCGACGCCCTCTCTATTATACAATAATAGAAATGATACGATCATATATAACGGGCGTCGGCCAACAAAACTGTTCTTCAATTGTTATTCCTTATTCTGGTATAACGATTGCGATACTATTTTGTTGGCCGACGCCCGCTCTATTATACAGTAATACAAATGATACGATCATATGTTAGGGCGTCGGCCAACAAAACTGTTCTTCAATTGTTATTCCTTATTATGGTATAACGATTGCGATACTATTTTGTTGGCCGACGCCCGCTCTATTATACAGTAATACAAATGATACGATCATATATTAGGGCGTCGGCCAACAAAACTGTTCTTCAATCGTTATTCCTTATTATGGTATAACGATTGCGATACTATTTTGTTAGCCGACGCCCGCTCTATTATACAGTAATACAAATGATACGATCATATATTAGGGCGTCGGCCAACAAAACTGTTCTTCAATCGTTATTCCTTATTATGGTATAACGATTGCGATACTATTTTGTTGGCCAACGCTCGCTCTATTATACAGTAATCATAAACGATAAACCCATATACCCATTTGAAAATAAAAAATCTATTTTCCTCTGTCCTTTATAACTTGTAAATGTTCATATTTTTGTAATAGGGTGTTAAATATAACAAATATAAATCAGTTTTTTATTTTCAAATGGTTGTAAATAAAAGATGAAAATAAAACAAAATAGAACAAAATCACTTAAAGAAGCATTCAATATACTTATCCATAATAAAGTTAATGGATAACCTTATTACATTCTTAGTTGATGGCCGTACTTATGTATTATTAAGGGATACATTTAGTAAACATCCTGATTCTCTTTTAACTAAAATTATTAACTTTGAGGTAACAGATAAAAGTGTTATTTATTCGGGTAACCATTCTCTAACTACCTTCTATGTAAATAAAGATCCGAAATCATTTAAATATGTGGTTGACTATTTGAGAGGATATCCGGTTATCATTAATAAAATTAAGAATGAAAACCTTAGAAATAAAGTATTAATGGATTTTAACTATTTTGGTTTGAAAGAGGAAATCACTTTGGGAGTAGAAGTAGTAGAAGATAAAGAACTTTATGGAAAAGAAGCTCTAGAAAATATTCTGAAAACTGATACTGATAGTTATGAGGATAAAGATACGCCATTACTAACACAATTTAGCCACTTACTTTTTCCCAAAGGATTAGGATCAGAACAATCAGTAAATAATAGTAGTAATACTACAAATATAGTAGACCTTGTTACCAATCTGAATAAGAGCCTAGAAGATGGATCTTTACCTGATCATAATCTGATTAATGAGTTATCGTATAATAAAGATCTTATTGACTTTATTAGGTCATCACAGAAACAACAACAGGATGATATAAATGCCTATTCTTCTGATACAGACTCTGAGAAACTTAATTCAGATGAATCATGATTATGCCTAAATCCACTTAAAAAGATGATAAATAATTATAATGTATATTTATTTATATAAAAGATCCTAACAAATTATTAAGTTATGGAACAATTTCAGATATTTCAAGTTGAAAAGAACAGTGAGGACATTCGTAGAACAGTTCTCCTTAATACAATTAAAATGTTAGTTGAAAGGGGTACCATTAAAGCAATAAATCAAGAAAGTATTTTAAAAAAGTTATATGACACAGTTGCTGATGATGGTATCTATATTATCAATAAGGATAAGTTTAATGAGGGGAATAAAGAGAAAAGTAAGATTGCGATTAAAATATTTACAAACAAAATTACTTCAATTAGCAAACAATCTCCTGTTAATGACTTTTTGGGAAAACATCAAGCATATCATAAGATATTAATTGTAAAGGGTATTAATACAAAATCTGGTCAGTACCTAACTACAACTTTCCCAGAAACTGAATTGTTTTTAGAACATGAGCTTATGATTAACTTAATTGATTCAACATTAGTACCAAGGTACGAAGTATTGGATCCTAACAGTAGTGATTATAAAACTTTTTGTGAGTTGTATCAATGTAAAAAAAGGAATATCCCAAAACTACCTATATTGGATCCAATGGCCAAGTACTATGGTCTGAAAAGAGGTGATATTGTTAGGGTTATTAGACCATCAGACACTTCTGGTTATTCTTCTTATTACCGAATTGTTGTCAGTTAAATTTTAAATGCATTATCAAAAGATGCATACTTGTCATCTGATCCATCATTGGAAAATGGGGAAACAAAATCATTATTATTCTTTTTATTACTTTTACTACTTTTATAAATATTATCATCTTTCATCTTATTAATCTCTATATCATTATGGAGCCTATTCATTAAATTATTATTGGTTCTGTCTTTAATATATTCATTTATCTTTGTACCATTATACATGTTATTATTATTATTTGTATTATCATCCTCTTCTTCTCTTGTTTCTTCTGGCTCAATGAAATCAGAGTTTGTTAAAGGATTATTTACGGATTTATTCCTATACTTCTTTTCTAACTTCCTCTTAATCTTTTTAATTTGGCTCTTCTGATATTTCTTTTTTAAATTTCTTTCTAATTCTTTATTTTCTAAATGTTGCTTATATCTTAGCATCATTAGATTCCTAATGATATACTGCTTGACTGGATCAGAACAGTTTGCCAATTCATTTCTCAATTCAGCAAAAGTCATTTTATTAACTTCATTAATATGGTTATTCATTATAATTATATAAATAAAAAAACTTACACTTTATACTCAGCTAGGATCTCATCAACATAATCTTTATCTCCTTTAATATCCTCATCATCGGAAGAAAAATCATCATGATCAAATAGAGCACGAACAGCTGGTAACACATCTGGTATTTCATCAACATCAGGAACATAATTAACTATCTTTATTTGATCTTTATGTTCTACTAAAAACTTTTTTAATTTAATATCATTAGACCGAAGAATCATTTGATAACTTTCCTCCATTATCCTTTTACAAGTCAGAATCATTATTTTGAGATATTTACACTGGTACCAATGATGTAAATGTGTATCAATAATTAGTTTAACTGTATACGGTGTAATTTTTATTTTGAGTGTATCAGTAATACTTATTAAGGAGTCCAGAGATATATCTCTTCTGCTAATCATATTGTGTAATTCTTTAATTGTTACAGTAAATTGATGCTTGTCAACTAAATATTTAGTTAGAACCGGATATCTATTTTGAATTGAGGTTAAGAATAAGTCTCTATCTGGTAAAACATTCTGTTCCTTAAAAAATTCAAATATTGGTTCAAAATATGATGAATCATGCAAATATAAAATTGATTGCCTCAAATGATCCAATTTTACAACTATATTACCCTCTTTAACAAAATAGGTTAGAAGAGGTATTAATTGTTGAGGATTAGAAGAAGAAGCAATAAGTTCACATAACCTAGAAAAGTTAAATGTATTAGTAAATTCATTACTCTTGAATATATTGATACCCATAACATTCTTCACATATTCAATATAATCAATAGTTTGTTTACAGTCGATCTTATTAACCCGATTAAATCTTTCGAAATAAACTAGAATAGCTGAAATTGTTGGTTTATATCCATAATATTTATGTAATAACATTACTAGATCATGGGATCCATTTTTAGCTAGGAAATTTATACTGAGGCTATCATTTGTTGTACATCCTAAATCAATTAGAAAGTCGATTTGTTTGGTATCAGTAAGTAAATATCTATCTTTCTTACTCCGAAAGTAAAATCGGTAATGAAACACATTATTTCTTGAGTTACCAAATCTTATAATTTTATCAATGTAGTTTCTTTTCTGTATTTTTGTACCTGAATTTAATAATTTTGTAATAAGATTATACTTTTTACAGAGTATCGCATAATCAATTACAAATGATGGCATAATATGCTTACCATCTTTGATTAAATCCATAATTATATCAAAACGGCCTGCCCTAACAATACTTTTTATCAGTTTGTTATCGATTGGGTACTCTAATAAGACCAGGTTCTTAATAAATTCCTTTTTATTAAGAATTCTGTAACCATTAAAATGTATGTGCATATTGTTCCCACAGACCATCTTTAAAGTTTCATTAAAATATTTTATTAGGGTTGTCGAATTAGACATTATAGCGATATCCATATTTTTATTGCCAGAGCTTACAGTTATAGGTAAAACTATTTTGCTTTCAAATAGTTTTAGTAAGGTAATTAAATCATCATCCCTAATTATATCATGAATTAATGTATCAAGTAAATCTTTGGTCAAATGGTACTTAATGTCATATTTTAATTTATTTGCTAATAGGTTTACCAGTTTGAAACAATGAGCATTTAGAAGCCAAGTTAAAGAATTTATGAATATATTGTGGAGGGTTTTCTCCTTAATTTCTTTAACATTCGATATAATTGTAATCATATATTCTTCATAATTAGATATTTTCCTAACCTGTAATCCTCTCTTTCTAGAATTATGTTTATGGATCCAGGAAGGTCTAAGTCTTCTAACCCTTCTTTTTAATCCTCTTCTTCTCTTATTTTTATTCTTCTTATTATTATCCAAGAAAAATAGTTGGTTTAATACATCTTCATCAATTACAAATTCATAATTATTGAATAGGTAAATGATAACTTCAAAATTTCTATTAGAAATAGCTAAATCAATACATTCATTTGTTACTATGAATGATCCATCATCGATTATAAACTTAATCAGAGATAAAGATGATTTACTAAATAATTTAACTATTATATCTTCATTAGCCTTATTTTGTATCATTTCTTTTTTAAAGCCAATTTTATTTAAAAAAGTTTTATCATATATGCTATATTTTGAAATGAAATACAGAATTGTTGGTAAA
>Ga0206962_1083_pt1 | contig 33120 bp, 23 predicted proteins | sample Alteio_BWOrgHeat_27_FD_153241 | JGI IMG/M metagenome (GOLD analysis project Ga0206962, IMG submission 153241) | Enriched cells from forest soil in Barre Woods Harvard Forest LTER site, Petersham, Massachusetts, United States -... | ecosystem: Environmental > Terrestrial > Soil > Temperate forest >...
AACATTCGCGTAAGCAATATAGAGCCGGGAATGGTGGAAACGGAGTTTTCGATTGTGCGTTTTAAGGGCGATAAGAAAAAAGCTGAATCTATTTATGCGGGCATGAAACCGCTAAGCGCCAAGGATATTGCCGACTCAGTGCTCTATTGTCTCTCGGCGCCACGTCATGTGAATATCAACTCAATTGAAATCATGCCGACCGAGCAGGCTTTCTCACCGTTTGCGGTGCATAGGGAAGCTGATTGATTGCCCCTGCAAAAGCCTGCTGACTTTTGCAATGGGCCCAACGCCTTCGGCGACTAAAGTTTTTCGGCCTGCTGGCCTCTTGAAGGAAATCCCTTTACACCAAGCCCTGATTTGTTAAAACCTCCACTCGGTAATAATTCGCTGTGCCAAGTGAGTGCAAGGCGCAACCGCGCACAGAAACTTGAGCGTATGATATTATACGTGAGTTTCGAGCACGGGAGCAACGAAGCGATCGCGAAGCACAGTAGAGTTAGCGGGGGAATAGCTCAGTGGTTAGAGCAGGACGCTCATAACGTCTTGGCCGGGGGTTCAAGTCCCTCTTCCCCCACCACTGATTTTTGATATTCACTGTTCCAAGAATATCTCCGCTAGATATCTGTGGAGTGTCCTAATTTACCAATGCCTATATCAGAATAGCTGATGACAATTTCCATTACATTCCTATAATCTGCCATATGAAATTTTATTTGCGTATGGCTATAGTTTGCATAGGCACGGCACTCTGTTTTTTTTCGCAACCGGCAGAAGCGCTTCAATCCTATTTTATTAACAATGAAATTGAAGCAAACAACATTGAAATGTTTCCAAAATGGACGGAAATGTTAGGGCACTATAATACAGAATCCCATCAATTAGATGGCGTATGCGGTAAGCAGCAATACAGCACATGTAAGTTAAAAGAATGGAAGGAGTTTGTGGAAGGGCTTCGTGGTAAACCGCGCCTTGCGCAGATGAATGCAATCAACCGGTTCGTCAATAAATACCCCTATATAGAAGATATAGTTAATTGGGGGGTGGAGGATTACTGGGCGGATGTCTATGAGTTTCAGAGAAAGAGCGGTGATTGTGAGGATTACGCTATTGCAAAATTTATGTCACTTCGTGCACTCGGTGTACCCGATGACGATATGCGCATAGAGGTGGTGCAGGATCTGAACCTTGGAGGGATCTTGCATGCTGTTCTGATTGTATTTGTGGATGACGATGTATACGTGCTCGACAACCAGATAAAGCAAGTGGTTAAAGCAGTCGACATTTATCACTATAAACCGATTTACTCTATTAATGAAGAGCACTGGTGGCAGCATATAATGATTCAACAATAAGTAATCTTGATTTACTTATATTTATATACCGCCTATATAAATGAACAGGATCAATAACCAAGTATAATGCTAATGACTCCTTTTAATAGAACCCTGCCGCAATTAAAGAAGCCTTCCATAAAACCTTCGACCCTTGCGTTACTTGTTGGCGCATTGGTGATTATAGGTGTGATTCTAATGTTGCGTTTCTCAGCAGCAGAAGAGCAGCGGGAGCTTTTGCACTGGCAGAATAAGTTAAATTTAATTGCTGATAGTCGTACAGCAGATATAAGCAGCTGGCTTTCTCGTAATTTTCATGAATTAGAGGGCGTTGCAAGCAATCCGTCATTGCAATTATATGTCACTGCACTGGAAAATGAGAAAAATCCTGGGGAGCTTTCACAGGAAGAGCCCGCTCAAGCGGTTTTTCTGCGCAACTTACTTTTAATGACGGCAGACAGATTGGGTTTTTTAAGCAAAACCCCCGATGCACTCAAAGCGATAAACGCTAATGTCCATAACGCCTCAGGCACCGGACTTGCGATTGTTGATAATCAGGGAAAAATTTTAGTTTCGACGGAAGGATTATCTACATTAAGCTCCGTAGTTGCGCAAAAAGTTGCGGACGCTCCCCGTGGGCAATCTACTTTGATTGATTTATTTGTATCTCCCACAGGGGAAACGCAAATAGGATTTGTAATACCTATTTATCCCATTCAGGGAGAAGCGGTTGCCGAACAGCAAATAGGTAAGCTCGTGGGTATAAAAACCGCAGGCGACGATTTCTTTAAATTACTCGAGCATCCCGGTGTAACGGACAAAACATTGCAGGCGGTTCTGTTGCGCAAAGAAGATAGTAATGTGGTATATATTTCTCCGATTAAAGACAGCAAGATGCTCGCTACTCGCTTTGCGTTGGATACTGCAGGACTGGATGCTGCTTTCGCAATTGCCTCACCGGGAACATTTGCCGTCAAACATGATCGACTGTCGCATACTGTGCTTATGACGAGCCGTCTCATTACCAATGCTCCGTGGACATTATTGTTAGCGGTGGATCGTGATCAGGCTCTGATGGAAAGCGATGATTGGCGCATCAAAACCGAATTTATTATGTTTGTTGCGATACTCGCATTTGTCGCGAGTATTATTGCGGCCTGGTGGTATGGCACTTCACGGCGCGCGATGCTGCTATCGGCACAGACAGCCCATTTGGCAGCGCATTCTATCGCACAGGAAAAATTGTTGCGCCTTGTCACCGACAATCAGCCATCGCCTATATTTATTGCCGATAAAAATAATATCGTGCGTTTTGCAAACACAAAAGCGGCGGAAGATTTTCACATTCCGGCAACCGATGCGGTTGGGAAAGATCTGCCTTCTTTGATGGGGAGCGCTGCCGCTAAAATATATGTAGATATTAATAGGCAGGCGTTAGATACAGGCAAAATGCTTACCGATACGCACCGTACTGAAGGCAAAAAACCCGCAGTCATACGTTCAGAGCATTTACCTCTTGCTCATATACCCATAGATAGTCTTCCTTTTCCGTCGCCGGGTGTATTAGTCATCAAACAAGATGTAACGGATATTGTAACAGAGCGGGAACGCCGTGTTCGTACACTGCATCACCTGGTGGATACATTGGTAAGAATGGTGGACGAGCGCGATCCTTATTCCGCAAATCATTCCGCAAATGTTGCTTTTCTTGCGCGCGAGATAGGGCAGGATCTTTCTATATCCCTTGAACTTATTGAAACAGCGGAAACAGCAGGAAAGCTGATGAATATAGGAAAGATTCTGGTTCCAAGTAATATTCTAACAAAATCTTCTTCGCTTGCAAAAGATGAAATAAAAACTATTCGGGACTCTCTAAACGAAAGCATTACTGTTCTTGAAAAAATAGAGTTTGATGGTCCCGTTGTCGATACACTGAAACAAGCACCCGAACACTTTGATGGTAGTGGCCCATTACAATTAAAAGGTGAAAATATTCTGATTACAGCGCGCATCATAGCGGTTGCAAATAGCTTTATAGGAATGATTAGCCCTCGCTCGTATCGCTCTGCTATTACTATCGAGCAGACGGCCACCTTATTATTGCAGGATAACGACAAACAATTCGATCGCCGTGTCGTAATAGCACTTATCAATTTCATTGAGAATAGAAATGGTAAGAAACTCCTTATCGAGTTGCAGGCGGCTAATAAATTAAAATAGCCCCTATCACTTGGTTTTCGAGACAAATACATGTGATATTTGCATCACTCACGGTTAACGCTTTATGTTTTTACAGGATCTTGGCATTTAAGCGGTAGCTCCCGAAATTCCCTTACAATTCTGTGCTTTGTGTAGATTATTTGGTGTCTTTAAAACAGGTTTATCACATAGCCCGAGCAATTATAAATGCTTTACTTTCGGGGGTTATTTTACTAATAATACCGCTAGAATTTTGGATTTAATGTAAATAATTACTATTAATCAAATAATTAGGGTGCGACAATGAAACGCCTACTTCGCCTGAATGTCGGTATTATATTGGCTATTATTGCTATGCCTGGTTTGGCAGAAGCTCAAATAAGGCCACCAACTACCACTCAGCCTGGTCAGGTGCAGCAACATCTTCAAATACAAGAAGAGCGCCCTGCGGTTAGTGAAGAGCCGCTTATCACGTTGCCGGAAGAAGGCGGTAAGCACAAAGCCCTTAAGGGTGAAGCAACCTTCATATTAAAGGGCATTGATTTTGAAAATGTTACGGTCTTCAAAAAAGAAGATTTTCTCCCCGATTATGAAGCTTACCTTGGTAAAGAAGTAAGTCTTAGCACATTGCATGAAATTGCTTTTAAGATCACTGCGCAATACCGTAATGCTGGTTATATTCTTTCCAAAGCTGTCGTGCCGCCGCAACAAATAGGCAAAGATGGCATTGCTAAAATACGCATAGTGGAAGGCTATATAAACAAAGTGGTTTTCGAGGGAGTTCCTGCTACTGGCCTCTTGGCTAAATACGCAGATCACATTCGCAATGCGAAGCCTCTGGATGCTAAAATGCTTGAGCGGTATCTCTTGCTGATGAATGATCTTCCTGGTGTCACTGCACATGCAGTGCTTCGTCCTGCCACAGATGCGCCCGGAGCCTCTGATGTAATTATAACCATTTCTGAGAAATCTGTGGATGGCTCAGTAACGCTGGATAATCGCGGCACTCGTTTTATGGGCCCTATTCAGGCTGGGGTTACTGTAAATGCTAATAATATGCTTGGATTATACGATCGCACGCAGTTCCATGGTGTTATGACTGCTCAGGAAAATGAATTGCGCTATGGGCAGGTGACCCATGAAGAACAACTTGATAGTGATGGAACTAAGGTGGCTCTCAGTGCTGGCTATACACGTACGCATCCTACTTACACGCTTGATCCTTTTGATGTGCAGGGTTGGGACAGAGTGTACTCTGTGAATGTTTCTCATCCGTTTATCCGTTCACGTCAATCCAACCTGTATGGCAATATTCAGTTTGACGCACATGACACTGCGGTTGATGTGTTGACCACCCAGCTTTACGATGACCATCTGCGTGTTTTGCGTGGCGGTGGCTCTTATGACTTTATTGATATGTTCTCAGGCGTCAATAAAATGCAGGCTACATTGGCTCAGGGACTTAGCTGGGATACCAGCAGCAGTGATGTTCTTTCACGCGCTAACGGTCAAACCAACTTCTTCAAAGGCACTGCGCAGGTAAGCCGCCTTCAGACCATTAAGGGCCCGTTTGATTTCTATATCGCCGGTAGCGGTCAGTGGTCAGCTGATTCACTGTTGATCGGTGAACAATTTGGTATTGGTGGTGTGGATTTTGGCTCAGCTTATGATCCATCTGAATTGACCGGTGATTCAGGTGCGGCAGGGCGCGCGGAAATTCGTTATAACCGAAATGGTGATTTTGTGCTGATTCCTAGTTACCAGCTTTATACTTTCTATGACATTGGCAAAGTATGGAATCGTGATACGCCTACTGGTTCAACGGCTTCTCTTGCAGATGCCGGGTTTGGCTTTCGCTTTAATGCCGAAGCTCCGCTTTCCGGTGCACTTGAGTTTGCTGCTCCCCTTACTAAGGTAGTGGCGGCAGATGGAACTCGGGACGGGTACGACCCACGGGTGTTCTTCTCCTTGGCGTACCGTTACTAATAGTTTTTTTTATATTTAGCATGCCATGGGCTCAGACGACAACGAGCCACAAGTTTTGTAATCCATTATTATAGAACGATTATTAGGCGCTTATTCTATAAAGGCACCCAATAATTATTAACAAATTATTAATTATTTGTTAATAATTATTGCATACTCATTAGTATTCCTTTAAGAACTTTTCCACATTGCTCATTTATTAATAATCTGTTAATGAATTCAGCCCCGTTAGCGGACGATAACATCGCTTAGGACATATATTTGCTATATTAAACAGTTAAACCAATAACATAAGAGTTTTATATGAAAACGTCTAAATCCCGCCTTTACAGCAGCTCTTCTCTTTATACAGGTTTCATTGCGAGTGTGGCGTTTTCTATAGCGGGGTTTGGGAATATATCTGATGCTCTTGCGAATCCGCAGGGTGCCACTGTAACGTCAGGGCAGATTTCAATTACGCAGAATGGCACTAATGAAATCATTACTCAATCCACAAATAACGCCATTATTAATTGGCAGAATTTTGATATTCTAAACGGCGAATCCACCCGTTTTATACAACCTTCATCCGGATCAGTTGCCCTTAACCGAATCAACAACGGAAATCCGACCGAGATCCTTGGCTCTCTTTCTGCCAATGGTCACTTGATGCTCATTAACCCTAACGGCATATTCTTCGGAGCTGGTTCTACAGTAAATGTAGGCGGCCTCATCGCGAGCACTGCTGATATCAGCGACAAAAATTTTAACGCCGGAAATTACAAATTTAATCACGCAGGCAACCCAAACGCGACTATCATTAATAAAGGTGTTATCACGGCTGCGCAGGGCGGTCTTATAGCGCTCGTTGCACCTGGTGTGGAAAATGACGGCATCATCAGTGCAAAAGTCGGCACGGTTGCACTCGGCGCAGCAAAAACTTTCACGATCGATTTCTACGGAGATAATCTCTACAGCTTCTCACTTGGTGCCCCCACTACTGCGCATACTAAAGACGCAAACGGAAACACACTTTCTGCAGCACTTGTTAACAAAGGACTTATTTCTGCTCAAGGCGGCAATGTTTATATGACCGCACGTGCAGCAGGATCACTGGTAAATGATGTAATCAATAACACAGGCATCATAGATGCGACTGCGTCTCATAAAGGCAAGGGCGGTTCGATCGTAATCGATGGCGGTAATAATGGTACCGTAAATATAGCCGGAAATCTCAATGTTTCTGGCAAACATGCTGGTCAAACGGGTGGAAATATTACGGTTGTTGGTAAGCACATCACCCTTGAATCAACTGCCTCATTGAATGCAAGCGGCGCAGCGGGCGGCGGACAAGTAAATGTGGGTGGCAGTGCGCACGGAACTGGACCTCTGCATAATGCTGATACTGTAACCGATGATGCAGGCAGCGTAATAAATGTAAGCGCACTGGATAATGGTAACGGTGGTACTGCAGTTCTTTGGTCTAATGTGGATACTGAATTTCACGGCAATATTCTTGCCCGTGGCGGAATCAATGGCGGCAATGGTGGTTCTGTGGAAACTTCCGGTCATTACTTAAATGCAACCGGTGTTGTTAATGCAAGTGCTGCAAACGGAGCTGCAGGCACATGGCTGCTTGATCCCTGGAATATCACCATCGAAGATAATTCCGGAAGCAATGTTAACAATAATGGTGGCCCAGGCTTTAAAGCGACCGGCACTTCTATTGTTGATACTTCTCTTCTTGATGCCGCGCTCACCGGCGGCACAAACATCACTATAAAAACCGGCGCAGCGGGTTCGACTGGCGCGGATGCTGGCGTTATAACCGTTGCTAACAATGTTGTCTCGACTGGCAGTGCCAATCTGACATTAGATGCTGCTAGCAATATTATCCTGAATTCCAATGTTGGAATTTCTGCTGGTGCAGGCCAGACGCTCGGCGTGACATTGGATGCCGGCAATAACATTGTATTAAATAGCGGTTCGTCCATCAACTCTGGCGGTGGAAAAGTGGTGCTGAATGCCGATACCGGTAATGTTGGTAATGGCTATATTTATATGGACTCAGGTTCATCCATTCACTCCAACGGCGGCAATATCACACTGAGCGGCGCTTCGGGTGATGTTAACTTCGGCGGCGTGTCGGTTGGTAATTATTATGGTGGCGGTGCAACCATCGATGCAAGCGGAACGACAACAGGCGGAAATATTAAAATCACCGGAACAGCGGCAACAAGCAATGGCACCTATTGGGATGGCATTGACGTAGTATCCGGATCACAGATATCTACAAATAACAAGGGCACGATCACGCTCGTTGGGAACAGCAGTTCTGGTGATAGTAGCAGCACCGGTGGCAATAGCAGCGGTATTTACATTCGCAACAGTTCGGTAACGGCTCAGGATGGTAACATTAACATTACCGGAACGGGTCTTGGAACTGGCGCTATACCAGACTTTGGCATTATTTTTGATAACGGAACTGTTTCTACTAACGGCACTGGAAATATTAGATTAATAGGCACTGGCGCAGCAGGTGCGGCGGGCATCGTAAGTGGTGGCTATGGTTATAATGCCGCGACTCTTGGTGGGGCTTCGGATCAAGGAAATATAACATTGAATGCAGATTCTTTGTCTCTTGCCGACGATACAATACAAACCACTAAAACCGTGACCTTCGCTCCACTTACAGCGAGCACAACCGTTGGTGTAAATGATGCGGGCAGCGCACTTGATATTACACAAGCGCTATTAAACAGTATTAATGCTCCAACTGTAACCATCGGTAATAAAGCAGATACCGGCATACTCACCGCAGGTACCTTTACATGGGAAAATGCTCTTACTGCACTTAATCTCGTCACAGGTGGTGACATTGTAATAAATGGCAGCATAACCAATACGAACACAACTGCCGGTACACTTTCTGCACATGCAGGTGGAAACATCACTGTAAACAGCACTGGATCAATATCTTCCACAGGCGCGGCGACAGGCGTAACACTTGATGCTGATGTTGCAGGTGCGGGCGGATATATTTTTATGGATACGGGCTCTTCTATCGTTTCCGATGGGGGCAATATCACGCTGGGTGGCGGAAGTAATGCGTTTAACACTGCTGCTGTATCTGGAAATTCAGGTCTTGGCGGTATTACACTCAATGGCAATAACACACTGGATGCACGTGGTAGCAGCAAAGGCGGAAATATTTCTCTGCTCGGAACTGCATATCAGGGCGATAGCCCCCTTGACGGCCTCGATATTTATGGTGGCGCAACTATTGAAACCAACCATGCAGGCAATATTACGCTTAATGGCACAGGCGCAACCGGAAACAGCGGTGGCTATAACAGCGAAGGTCTGAATCTTCAGGATGCAACTATTTCAGCTGAAAAAGGTAATATCAACCTCACAGGTACCGCAAAAGGAACCACACTCATTGATTACGGTATAGAGTTTGATGATAATACCATCACGACTACCAGCGGCAATATTACCTTAACGGGCACTGGCTCATCCGGCGCGCAGGGTATTTATAACAATATCGGATATAATACCATTGGAGCAGCGGGTTCTACGGAAACCGGAACGATACAATTCAATGGTGATTATTTTACACTTGCCAACAACACTATACAGACCAAAGGCAATATCAATATTCTGCCAACAGGAACTGGCACCACTGAAATTGTTGGTGATAACAGCAATATCAGCGCTGGCAAAACTCTTACCATTAATGCAAGCAATGGCAGCCTTACTTTCATTGAGGATTTTGTTAATCTTGCTGGCAACACAATTTCAATCATAAGCCCTGATACCGTTACTTTCAAACCCCTTACAACGACTACAACCGTTGGGGTTAACGACTCAGGTAGCGCGTTGGATATAACTCAGGCGCTTTTAAACAGCATTTCTGCTCCGACTGTAACTATCGGTGATAAGGCGGATACAGCGGCACTCACAGCAGCTAGTTTTAGTTGGGAAAATGCACTCGCTGTACTCAATCTGATTACTGGCGGTGATGTTAATGTTAACGGTACTATTACCAATGCAAATGCAAATACAGGCACTCTTTCTGTACAAGCAGGCGGAAATATTAATGTAAACACGGGCGCATCCTTCTCTTCAACAGGTAACGCAACCGATGTTATACTCGCAAGCGGTGGCGCGGTTTCTATGGGTAGTGGATCGTCCATCAATTCCAATGGTGGCGATATAACACTGGGCGGCAATGGCGGTGGCGCGGCAGTATCTGCGATTGATGGCACTGCAGGCATCACACTTAACAATGCTGCACTAAATGCATCCGGTGGCACAATCACTCTTACCGGTACAGGCGACGCAAGTGGCGTATTATCTGGTAATGATGGCATTTTATTGGCCAATGGAAGTACGATTCAGACCAACGGCGCTGGCCAGATCAATCTCACCGGTATAGGTGGCGGTAATGCTGGCAATAGCGGGTTTAATAACGGTGTAGAAATACACGGCAGCGGCACTCAGGTAAGCGCTGTAGATGGAAATATTACAATTTCCGGCACTGGCGGGCTTGATACAGGTAACATTGATGAAGGCGTCGCGATTTATGGTGGCGGCAATGTGCAAAGCAATGGCAAGGGCGATATTAATATCAATGGTATTGGCGGTGGAACGGGAGTCAGCACTGACGACATCGGCGTTGGAATCTATGCAATTGCGCTCAATGATGGTACCGGCATTTTTAGCAACGCTAGCGGGAATGTAAATATTAATGGTTATACCGGAACACAAAATTCCGGTAGCAGCACCGATTACTACAACGCAGCAGTTTACATCAATGCACCCGTACACAGCGTCGATGGCAATATCCTGATTCAAGGTAATACCGGCGGCACTGGCACCCTTAACACGACTGCAGGTAGTGGAAACTTTGGTATCACCACTCATAATGCAACTGATATCGCTGCAAGCGGACTTGGTTCTGTAACCTTAGAAGGTGTGGCAGCAGGTTCTGATGCAACCAATACCGGCATTTCTTTAAATGACGGTGCACGGATTGCAACAAACAGTGGTGATCTTACAATTAGCGGTACTGGTAATGGCGCAAGCAGCGGCATAGTTGTGGCTTTGGGTAGCGATACGCCAAATGTCAGCAGCACGATTTCGAGCAACACTGGTAATATCAATGTTAATACCGGAAGCGGCGATCTCACGAGCACTTCCAGCAATATAAATACCAGTGGAAACATAACGCTTGCTTCAAACGGCAATGAGACTCTAACCGACGGCAATGTAACTGCTGGTGGTGCCGTAAATATTAATGCAAACAATAACCTCTCAATCACCGGAACGGCTATTAGTGGTGGTAGCATCACTATCGATCCTACCAATGTTTCCCTGTCAAATCTGACGCTCAATACCAGTGGTGGCGATGAAGATATTCAGGCCCTGAACGATATTACATTGAGTAATGTTCAAATTAACACCAGTGGTGGCAATGTTATACTTGGCGCCGATGGATCGGGTATCAGCGGTGCGGTTGCATTGACTTCAGGCACCTCTATTGTATCGGATAATGGTAATATAGCGGTGGGTGCGGGCGCAACAGGACTTGGCGTTGCCAAAGGCGATGCAGCTAATCCACAAGGCGTCCTTCTGGACAACGCTACCCTCAATTCCGGTAGCGGCAATATTTCCGTAAGTGGTCATGGTTATTCGAACAACGCTGTTGCTAACCTTGACGGTGTACTGATCGAAAACGGTTCACAGATTGCTAGCACCAGCGGCAATATAACCCTTCACGGTGTTGGCGGAAAAGGCAACGTGGACGGATTCAACTACAGCGATGTAGGTGTTTATCTACGTGACAGCTCCGTCTCAACTACAAATGGCGCTGTGACTATCACCGGTTCTGGTGGCAGTGGAACTTCATCATACAACGCAGGTATAGCGCTTGATCAAAACGCCAGCATTACTTCTACCGGTACGGGCGTCGGTGTTGGAACCGTTAGCCTTCTGGGTATTGGCGGCGCTAATTCGTTTGGTGGATACGGTGTAAGTTGTGAACTTTGCACAATGTCTACTGTTGATGGCAATTTAAATGTTGCGGGTATTTCTACTGGCACTGCATCTTCACTTTATAACGATGGTGTTGTACTTTATTCTCCTTCTTCATCGCTATCAGTAACGGGCGCGGGTAACCTGATTGTTACCGGAAAAGCCGGCAATGGCGGTGCTGATATACGCTTCGGTGGCGCATCAATTGGTTCGGCTACTGATACCGGCAATATTGTTTTTAATGCCAATAATTTACTCATTGATAGTAATCCTACCATCACCACTGGCGGCAGAGTCGTTTTTGCTCCACGCACTGTGGGCACGACAATAGGATTCGGCGGCACTTCCAATACCAGCGGTAGCTCACTCTACATTTCGCAGGCATTGATGGATAGTATCAACGCACCGATTGTTACGATTGGTAAATCACTCGTGTCAGGATTGCTGACCACAGATAGTTTCAATTGGGAAAGCACGCTCAATAGGCTCAATCTTATCGGTGGCGATATTCTGGTTGGTGGCGCTATTACGAATGCAACTGCAACAAACGGAACAGTCGTTGCGACCGCATCAGGAAATATTAACTTTAATTCCGCAGGTGCGATCAATTCTACAAATGCTGCAACCAATGTGATTCTTACCGCAGATACAGGATCGATTTTCATGGATACCGGTTCGTCAATCCTTTCCAATGGTGGCAACATTTCGATGACTGGGGTGTCTAATGATGTAAACTTACCGGGTGTTTCTATCGGTAATTATTACGGTGGTGCGGCCACTGTTGATGCAAGCGGAGCAACAACCGGCGGCAATATTCATATTGCAGGCACGGCAGCAATCGGCAGCACGGAGTGGGACGGTATCGATATCGTATCAGGCTCACAGATCTCAACAAACCATAATGGCAATGTCGTATTTGTTGGTTACGGCAGCACGGGCGATAACACCAGCTCCGGTGGAAACAGCAATGGTGTTTATCTGCGCAACAGCTCGGTAACTACGCAGAATGGAAATATCAACATTGCCGGCACTGGTCAGGGTACCGGAAGCACTCCAGATTACGGCATTGTTTTTGACAATGGTTCCGTCACCACAACCGGTACTGGAAATATCTATCTCAACGGTACAGGTGCAGCAGGTGCGGCTGGTATATTAAGCGGCAGCAATGGGTATGGAAGCGCTACTATCGGCGGTAACTCCGATCTTGGTAATATAGGGCTCAAAGGTAATGTGATTTCTCTTACCGATGCTACTATCAACACCGGTGGCACAGGTAATATATACCTCTATGCTACCGACAACGCACTATATAGTGCGGGCTCTATAAATTCAGCTCAGGGTAATATAGGCATTCGTGGTGCAACCACGCTTTCTGAAAATGTAACCAGTGCAGGCGGTAATATCTATTTCAAAGATGCATTAACCCTCGGCAGTGATCCCACTGTAAGTTCTGGCGGTGGAAGCGTAAATTTTGCAAGCACAGTAGATGGCGCCTATGATCTGAATGTAAACTCAGGAACCGGTACCACCAGATTTAAAGGTATAGTTGGCGGCATCACTCCTCTTGCAAACCTCGATATTATTGCAGATAAACTCTTTTTTGCCGGTAACGTTTCTGGCACTGGCATGCTCACCATTATGCCATCGACCAGCACCCTCGCAGTTAACTTGAATAACGGTAACTCAGGATTGTTCTTAAGCACTGCTGAGATCAATGATATCCAGAGCGATTGGGCTAACATAGTGATCGGCAATTCTGTAGATACCGGTCTTTTGAGTATGGGTACTGCCACCTGGAAATCACCAGTTGATTTCTTCACAGCTAATAGCGGAAATATTGACGTAAATGGCAAACAGACCGGCACTGGCCCTGCTTCACTTACCTTTAGCGGACCTACAACGCTTGCTGCCAATATCACTACTCAGGGTGGCGATATATTGTTCAACGATGAAGTAACTCTTGGTCAGGGAGTCACACTGAACTCTCACAATGGCGATGTCACTTTTGTTGGCACAGTAGATGGCCCACATAGCTTGGCTGTAAACTCAGGTACTGGCACTACTGCGTTCGATAGTAATGTCGGTAACAATACTGCGCTGAACAATCTTACTATCACTGCTGATAATCTTACCTTCAGCAAGAAGCTGTTCGGAACAGGCGTCCTGACTATTGCTCCGTCAACCAGCAATCTTGCGATTAATTTGAATAACGGCAACAGCGGCTTATTCTTGAGCACTGCCGAGATTAACCGTATCCAAAGTGATTGGGCTGGCATCAATATCGGCAATGTTGCTGATAGCGGCGTGATGACTTTGGGCAAAGCAACCTGGAAATCACCGGTTGATTTCATTACCGGTAACACTGGAAACATTGTGGTAAATGGTGACCAGACTGGTACTGGTGTAGCATCACTTACCTTCAGTGGCCCAACCCTTCTTTCTGCCAATGCAACCACCAATGGTGGCGATATATTGTTCAACGACGCAGTAATACTTGGCAAATCTGATACGGTTGATTCTGGAAACGGAAACGTCACGTTTGATGGTACTGTAAATGGCGCGCATAATCTAACGGTGGATGCCGGAACAGGAACCACCACGTTTGGCGCTAAAGTAGGTGGTGCAACTGCGCTGAAGAACCTGACTGTGTCTGCTGATCATCTTGTAATCGATCATAAAATCTTCAGCACAGGTACTGTGTTGATTGAGCCAGGCAGTGTTGGTACTACCGTAGGTCTTAATGATGCAGGTAGCACGCTGGATATTACGCAGAAGATGATGAATCGCATACACGCGCCTACCGTCACCCTCGGTAACATTGCGGATACAGGTACACTCACCACTGGTGCCTTCAAATGGGAAAAATCTTTACATAATCTCAATTTGATTACCGGAGGTAATATTGTTGTAGCTGGCAATACCGTGGATTCAATAAAACATGATGTAGCTCTTCTTATGCAGGCTGGTGGTAACATTAACATCGACAGCAATAGTGTTATTTCTTCCAGCAAAGGCATGATGAACGTTACTGCCGATGCGGATGCGAATGGCACCGGTGGATATATCTTCATGGATACGAACTCATCCATTGCTTCTAATGGTGGCAATATAATCCTCGGTGGCGGTGCAAACCCCCTCAGCGATTATGCTGTATCCGGAGATACAAACTTCAGCGGCATTACTCTGAATGATGCTACCCTCGATGCACATGGTCTAAGCACTGGTGGTAATATATCCTTAAACGGCGCTGCATTTAACGGAGATACTGCATTGGCTGGCATCAGCATTGCCAGTGGTTCGAATCTTATCACCAACAATGGTGGAACTATTACCCTGAATGGTTTGGGAAGCACCCTGACGACTACCGGCAGTGAAGGTGTGAGCGTGCAAGGTTCTAATCTGTCTGCCGAAAATGGTAATATTACTATTAACGGAACCGGCGAAGGAACTACTGCTACGAGCAATTACGGCATTGCGCTGGTAGATAACAACATCAACACCACCAATAGCAGTACGCTGCTTACTGGTAATAACGTATTGGTTAACAATAACGTTGTGACAACCGGTGCAGATGGATTTGATATCAGCAATAGCAGCAATATTACCCTGACCCAGAATACTCTGACTTCTACTTCTGGAGTGGGTACTGGCATCAATCTTAATAGTGATTCCGGCACGACTACTATTACCGGAAACACGCTTAATAACTTTGGTACTGGTATAAACATCAACCAGCTGGACAATGTGCAGTTTGCCTCAAACATTGTAACCGGATTCAATGGACCATTCACGATTGATCTGGTGACTGGCGCTGTCAGTGGAACAAATGGTTCTGTGGGTGTCCAGGTGACTAACAGTAATAATGTCAGCTTCTTAAACGATCAGTTTATCTCTAACCTCGTTGGCATCTATCTTGATGGATCTCCGAATGCAAAACTCAGCCAGGTATCTCTGCTGGATAATGGCATCGGACTTCTTGTACAGGATGGTTCAGGCACCCATTTCAGCAGCAATGAGCTTGTTGGCAATACAACCTTTACCGGCGGTACCATAGGTATCGTGCTTGACGGGCCTGGTGCTTCAATGAGTTTTGATACCACTCAGCCTAGCAGCCATTTCCAGAGCCAGACTTATTATTTCGTATTGGCAGATGGTGCGATGGATGGTAAGGTTTTGGATGCCAGCCAGCAAATCTTTAATGGTGCGCGTGCCAGTGGCTTCACTTTTGGTCCTCTCGGTCAACTTGCTGATGCGGAAAGCAGAACCATTGATTCTCACAATAATGCAGGTGTTGGAACCGTATTCTATCGGTTTGATCCATCCGCATTTGATAATGAGGAGCTTCAAAACTCGGTAGATTCAGCGCTCGGTAAAGCATTATTCTCCTATGCAGGGCAGACCTTTGGCAGATTCGTACCTAGCCTTAGCATTCAGACCGTAAACCTGAGCTTGTTAGCATCGGGTGGTCCGAGTGTTTTTGCAAATCTGTCGCCAGCAGCCGGTGGTGATAATGCAGCTGCATTAGGAAATCTTTCCCCGGCAGCCGGTGGTGATACCGCTACCACATTGGCATCATTATCGCCTTCAGCAGGCGGAGCTGACAGTTGTGGAAACGGATTCCTTGGTGGTGGATATACACTGAGCTACAGTGCAGGCAGCTGCGTTAAATAACGTTAAATAAGGAACTTATATGCCTGATCGTAATGTCGCAAAAGCAGCAGATAAAACATCTGCTGCCGGTAGTTCGCCAATTTTTTTCCAAACCCCAAGACCATTGGATATAAAATACCATGCTAAATCCGGTGTGCTTCCTTCCCAGGACTTTTCTTTTGCCACAGAGACAAACTCGATTCCGATTAATGCTATCGAGTTTGTAGAGGCCGCAAAACATTATCCTATTATATTCACCCATACGGATAATCCGATACCTGCTGTAATCCTCGGACTTGAGCGTCAGAATTACTTTGTGGATTCAAAGGGAAAATGGAAAATGGATGCTTATATTCCGGCGTATGTACGTAAATATCCCTTCATTTTCATGGATATGACAGAAACACATAAACAGCTTTTGTTATGTATTGATGAGAGCGCACCGCAATTCAAGAAGGCTGGCGGTAAAAACACCATTCCGCTATATGAGAACGATAAACCCTCCGCTATTACGCTTCAGGCGCTTGAGTTTTGCACTGCGTATCACAATCACTACATCGTCACGCGCCAATTCTGCCAGGCCATAAAAGAGGCGGATTTGCTCGAGCCTACACAGTCCAATATTAAACTTGCTAACGGACGTGAAATTAGCCTGGGAGGGTTTCAGGTTATTGACGAGAAGAAACTCAATGCATTATCCGATGATAAGATTCTTGAGTTTCATAAGAAGGGCTGGCTCCCTCTTATATATTTCTCTCTGATGTCAGCTTCTTGCTGGAAGAAGTTAGTGGATATAGCAAGCAAGCTGGAAAACTAAAGCCTTCTACAACAAATCCTTCGGATCGAAAGTCAAATCCATCTCGCGCCAGTTGCCATATTTTTCTGGCGGCAGGTTTTTGAGCGGGCTGCATTTCTGCACGGCGCGCATGGCGGAATCAGCGGCGGCGCGGAAAAAGGAATCGGAATTATAGCGGCTGTTGTCTCCGGTAAATTCCACTTTGGTCACAGTGCCATCCTCAGTTAACTCCACGTGCAAATCAATGAGCAGATTGGCAGCATCTTTCGCGCCCGCCGGAGGATACCAGCAACTCTGAAACTGATTACGTATGGAATCTTTCTCGCTCATGGAAAGTGGTTGGGTGGAATCATAATTCTCTGAGACGGCTTTATTCTGGCTGGTTTCTTTCGGCGCATCGGTCGGTTTTTTGGATTCCTCACTTTTTGCGGTTTCCTGGACGCTCTTTAAAATACTATCGAGATCGTCTTCTTTCTTTTTAGCTTTCTTCTGCTCAGGTGGTTTTTCTTTTGTCTTCACCACTTCTTTTGCTGGCACAGGAATGGGCTTTTCAGCAGGTTTTTCTTCTGCTTTTTTGGCTTCTACAGTTGCTTTTCTTTCGGTCTTTTTTTCTGCCTCGGGTTTCTTCTCCTGTTTTTCAGGAGCTTTTTCTTGTGGCTTCACATTGGTGATAGGAGCGATGGGAAGAATATCCACCGAAATCGCCTCTGGTTCTCTATCCAGATCGCGATGGAAGAAACTCGGCAAGCCGAAGATCAGCAGCAACAGAAAAAATCCGTGCATGGTGAGCGAATATTGAGTGCCTTTTGACATTGCTGGCATGGATAACTCCATGGCTATCTCTCTTCGTGCGGGGATTTGTCCTGCGGTTGATCGGTAATCAATGCGATTTTGGTTAAGCCCGCCGCGTTAATCTCGCCAACCACATACATAATATGTCCGTAATCGACATTCTTATCGCCGCGCACAAAAATACGTGTGTCGGTTTTCTCGCCGACAATGGCTTTTAATTTTGCACCGAGATCATCTACCGCCACCGGAGTTTTCTGAATATATACTTTGCCGTTAGCCTGTATCCAGACGGTAAGCGGCTCATCCTGTCCTTGCAGCGGGGCTGCTTGCGCTTTGGGCAAATCCACCTGAATACCCGAGGTAAGCATCGGCGCCGTCACCATGAAGATGATAAGCAGCACCAGCATCACGTCCACCATCGGCGTCACGTTGATTTCAGTGAAACGCTGTTTGCGGTAACGCCGTGAATCCCTGCCACCACTTCCTGATCCGAGTGAGCCTGCCATATTATCCTTCTATCTGGCGTGACATGAGCATGTTAAACTCGACGCTGAAATCTTCAAGCTTGCCAGAAAATTTATCGAGCTCGTTGGAAAATTTGTTGTATGCAATTACCGCAGGAATAGCGGCAAAAAGACCGATGGCTGTGGCAAACAGCGCTTCTGCAATACCAGGGGCAACGCTTACCAGCGAAGTGTTTTTGGAAAGCGCGATTGAAGTAAAGCTATGCATGATGCCAAGCACGGTGCCGAACAAACCAATAAACGGTGCAGAAGATCCAACGGTTGCAAGGAAGCCAAGGCCGCTCTCTAACTTTTCAATTTCGCGGTTGCGGGTCACAATCATTATCTGGTTGATGCGTTCGCGGATGCCGAGTTTGGTGGTCAGGTTTGCAGCTGATATATCGCGTATGCGTGAGCGGAACCATTCGTCCATGGCGGCAACAAAAATAACTGCCATTGGGTGATTGGCGCGTTTTTTTACACGTTCGTGAAATTTATCAAGCGCCTCGCTTGCCCAGAAATCTGCTTCGAATTTCGCTGCTTTGGCTTTGAACTGTCGGAAGGTCAAATATTTATCGAAAATAATCGCCCAAGCCCAGAAAGATGCAAACAGCAACATGGCCATCACTATCTGGACGACCGGATCGGCATGCCAGAACATTCCGATAAAGGACATATCATGTGAGACCGGTGTTGCGACATTCACAACATCATTTGCGGAAACGGGATCGACGGCGGTATTAACCATAGTATCTTCCTCTGTTCAGGGGGCACGCTGCCCCCAGTTTTACTCCGTAAAACTTCCCCTGCGGGGTCGTCGTTTAGAACTCCTCCGCGTATCCACGCGAAGTTATTTGCATTTATCCAATAACCTCTGCGGCAATCGTACCGGTTTGCCCTTTTCGTTGATACAGGCGAGTGTAACATTGATTTCTGTAAGGGGTGTTTTATTGCATTTTATTATTTGCTGCATTTTCATACGCACTTTGCTCACTTCTTGCAAGCGTGTTTCTATGGTAATCATATCGTCAAGTTTGGCGGGCGCCAGAAAATCCATTTCGCAGTGGCGCACTACGAACCCGATGCCGTCGTGTTTCATCATGTGCATTTGCGAAAATCCAAGCTTTCTGAGCCACTCAGTACGGGCGCGTTCGGCGAATTTCAGATAGTTGGCATAATAGACGATGCCCGCCGCGTCGGTGTCTTCGTAATAAATGCGGTAATCTATGGTATGTGCCATGTTAACCACCTGTTTGAGCGAGAAAATCATTTACGGAAAGGATTTCTGTGCCCTCATATTTTTTGAGCGCGAGCAAATCCTGTTCGTCGTCGGTTACCAGATACCCAGCGGCACCACCATGCGCAATCGCGAGCAGGTAATTGTCATACATATTGGGCAATACATCCATCAGTCTCGGTTTCTTTACCATCACGCACAGCCCGCGTAGGCTATTTACTAGTTGTTCGGCAGCCGAGGGATTGAGCCGTTCACCTATGGGGGAGGAACGCATCGCCCGCAGCAATTCACTGAGTTGCGGCTCAGCAGTTACCAAGTTTATTTTGCCTTCGCGCCACTTCCTAATCAATCGGGAGGCTTCAGAGTCCTGCATCAATAAAGCGTTTGCAAAAACAATACTGTCGAGAACTACCCGCATTATGCGCTACCCCGAATAGTGTGAATTGTTGCTTTGATTGTCGTCTGTAATTCCTCCGAGGGTAATGCGGTAAATTTTCCGCGCGCTTCGGCAATGGTTTGGTCTAATACCCGCCATTTGACCGATTCTTCGACGAATTTTGAGATATCACCCTTCTTTGCGCCGCGCTGAGCAAGAAAGCTTCTGAGAGAAATATCTGTTTCTTTAGAAACACTTATCGTCCATCTTGTGGTTTCATCGTTAGTCATATAATCAACACATAAGTACATAGATGCTTATCATGTTAAGAACATAGCATGGTTATTGTGAAAAGCAAGAAACTGTTATTAAGGAGGTTTTACTCTTCGTCTACGCCAAGATCGAGCTGGGTAGGAAGGATTTTGGGCGGTGTCATACCCAGATGCGAAAAAGCTTTTCTGGTAAGTAGTCGCCCGCGTGGGGTGCGCTGGATAAATCCACACTGAATGAGGAATGGCTCGATGGTTTCTTCAATCGAATCGCGCTGTTCGGCAAGTCCTGCTGCAATGGTTTCCACACCCACCGGGCCACCCTGGTAATGCTCGGCGATGAAACGCAAATACCGGTGGTCGGAGGCATCAAGCCCTAACATATCGACATCCAAACGTTTGAGCGAACTATCAGCCAGTGCGCGGTCAATGCCAGTAAGGCCTGCCGCTTGCGCAAAATCCCGCACACGACGAAGCAACCGCACGGCAATGCGTGGCGTTCCACGCGAGCGTTTGGCAATTTCGAGCGAGCCTTCTTTGCCAATGGTAAAGCCTAAAATGCTTGCAGCGCGTTCAATAACATATTGTAATTCAGCCACTTCATAAAATTGCAAGCGCACCGGAATACCAAAGCGATCACGCAACGGATTAGAAATTAAACCAAGTCTTGTAGTGGCTCCGACCAGCGTAAAAGGAGGCACGTCGATGCGTACGGTGCGCGCTGCCGGGCCTTCGCCGATGATGAGATCGAGCTTGAAATCTTCCATCGCCGGGTAAAGCACCTCTTCAACCGCTGAGTTTAAGCGGTGAATTTCATCGACGAATAATACATCGCCCTTTTGTAGATTAGTAAGAATCGCCGCTAAATCGCCAGCTTTGGTGAGTATTGGACCGGAAGTGGCGCGAAACCCCACACCCATTTCGCGGGCGATAATTTGCGCGAGTGTGGTCTTGCCAAGGCCGGGAGGGCCAAAAAGCAATGTGTGATCAAGGGCTTCCTCACGGGTTTTGGCAGCTTCGACAAATACTTTTAAGTTATCACAAGCCTGTTTCTGGCCGGTAAAATCTGCAAAGGCAAGCGGGCGAAGTGTCTGAAGAGCAAGGTCTTCTTCGTTCATATCGGGTGATAATATCCGGGCGGTTTCGTTCATTTATTCAATCAATTCACATTTAAAATGGTTGGCAAGTTAGCCGCACCTGCCGACTTTTATAGAGCAATTGCGCCCATGCCGCAAATAATTCCTTGAGTATAGCCACGTTTATATTTATGTAGGAGTCCTTGAAATCAGCTTTAAACAGGCTTAACAAAATAAATCAGAGCATCTGACAAAGGTGCCGACGCAGGATAAAAAGTGAAAAAACCGATCTATAAAGACTTGTTTGTTCAAGTCATCGTCGCCATTCTTTTGGGCATCTTACTCGGACAGCTTGCGCCTGCTACCGCAGTCAAAATGAAGCCGCTTGGCGATGCCTTCATCAATCTCATCAAAATGATGATTGCTCCAATTATTTTTTGTACGATCGTGTCCGGCGTTGCCGGGATGGGCAGCATGAAACAGGTCGGGCGTGTAGGCGCGAAGGCGCTGCTTTGCTTCGAAGTGATTACTACACTCGCGCTTATTATCGGTATGGTGCTGGTGGAGATTTATAAACCGGGCAATAGTCTGCATATAGATGCAAGCCAGATCGATGTCAGCATGGTAAAAGCGCAGACCGAACATGTGGAAATGGCTTCGGTGCAAGAGTTCTTCATGCACATGATCCCAACCACGTTGGTGGGCGCATTTTCCAGCGGTGAAATATTACAGGTGTTGTTGGTTGCGGTGTTCTTTGCAGCGGCGCTTCCTGCGCTCGGTGAACGCGGCAAACAGATGCTTGGCTTCCTCGATGTGTTTTCGCATATTCTTTTCAAAATGGTGGATCTCATCACCCGACTTGCACCGTTTGGCGCATTTGGCGCGATGGCATTTACGGTCGGCAAATTCGGCATTGCATCGCTTAGGGATTTAGGCGAGCTAGTGCTTATGTTTTATGTTACCTGCGCACTTTTTATCATGGTGGCACTTTGGCCGATGATGAAATTTTACTGCAAGCTTAGCACTTGGGGATTTCTGAAATATATCCGCGAAGAAATATTTATCGTGCTCGGAACTTCCTCTTCAGAATCCGTATTGCCGCGCCTCATGGAAAAGCTCGAATTGCTTGGCTGCAGCAAGCCGGTAGTTGGCATGGTCGTGCCAACCGGCTATTCATTTAACCTTGTCGGCTCATCAATATATTTTACCATGGGTGCGTTATTCATAACCTATGCGACTCATACACCAATCACCTTCTGGCAGGAAATTTCACTGCTCGGCGTTTTACTGGTAGCGTCTAAAGGCGCAGCGGGTGTTTCCGGCAGCGCATTTATTGTGCTTGCCGCAACGCTCAGCACTATGAAAATCATGCCACCCGCTACGCTTGACGTTGGCCTCGCGTTGATATTTGCCGTGGATCGTTTTATGTCCACCGGGCGCGCCATTACCAATCTGATTGGCAACGGAATCACCACGATTGTGGTTGCCAAGTGGGAAAACGCTCTCGATCACAAGATGGCAGAAAAAGCGCTCAAAGAAGGTAGTCCGGAGCTTTGAGATTGCTGTTTAATAAAAAATAATGATATATCTCTCTGTAATATTTAGAGATATAAATGACACCGTCATTACAACACAGAGACGTTACATCCGGCTTCACGCTCATCGAAATGAGTATCGTGCTCGTAATTATCGGCTTGATAGTGGGTGGGGTGCTGGTCGGACAGGATTTGATTGCCGCCGCTGCCATCCGCTCGCAGATTTCCCAGATTGAGAAATATAATACTGCTGTTAATACATTCAGAGGAAAATATGGTTATTTGCCTGGCGATATGCCGGATCCGCAGGCGACTCAGTTCGGATTTATTGGAAGAGGAACGGGAGCGGGTATGGGTGACGGAGATGGTGTATTAAGAGGCACCTATAGCAATGTGGCGGCCGGATTTTATAGCACCACGGGTGAAGTCGTGGCATTTTGGACAGATTTGAGCACTGCCGGATTCATTGATGGCGGCTTTAGTACTGCATCAGAAACTGTCAATCCTGGGGGTATTTCAGGTAGCACTATAGGTCTTTATCTGCCTGTGGCCAAAATTGGCGCGGGAAATTATGTGAATGTGTGGTCAGGCGGAACAGGTGTGGGTTGGAGCGGTAGTGCTGAGACTGGGAATAATGGCATTAATTATTACAGTGTTTCGGTCATTTCAGCCTTAGGTACTGGCGGATATGGAATAACGGCATCTTCTGGGTTAACCGTAATACAAGCCTATAATATTGATAAAAAAATAGACGACGGAGTGCCTCAATCTGGCAAAGTTACCGCAAATTATCTTGATTTCAATATCTATCACTGGACCCCAATTTGGGCAGGTGCTGCAGGCAATAAATATGGAGCTCCTTACACCACGGCAACGAATGGAACGGCAACCACCTGTTTTGATAATGGCGGTGTGGCGGGCGCCATGCAATATTCCATGGAACAAAATGGTGGAAATGGGGTTAACTGTGCGCTCAGTTTTCAGTTTCAGTAGAAATTGCTTCCCTGCTCTGGACAACTTAAATATCTCAGTATAGATTCCCCGCTATTGGAGTAAGGTTCATGGATTTTTTAGCGAGTATTGGACGCGTATTTTTTGGCTTTCTTGAGTCCGTTGGCAGGCTTGCTATTTTTGCAGTGACTGCAATTGCAACGGGTTTGCGTCCGCCTTATTACCCACGCCAGATTATGCGTCAAATGCTGGAGATTGGTTACTTTTCTTTGCCCGTCATTGGTCTCACCGCCGTGTTCACCGGCGCGGTGCTGGCATTACAAAGCTATTCAGGATTTTCGCGTTTTAATGCCGAAAGTTCCATTGCCACTGTTGTGGTATTATCCATCACCCGGGAGCTTGGTCCGGTGCTTTCGGGGCTTATGGTGGCAGGGCGCATTGGCGCTGCGTTTGCAGCAGAGATTGGCACGATGCGTGTAACCGAGCAGATTGATGCGCTTACTACGCTTTCTACCAGCCCGCAAAAATATTTGATATTTCCACGTCTGCTTGCAGGCGTTTTAATGTTGCCATGCTTAGTAGTGGTTGCTGATATCATCGGTGTATTTGGTGGTTATCTTGTGAGCATTCATAAACTCGGATTTGCTCCCGGGCCTTATCTTACCAGTACGTTTGATTTCCTCAAACGCATCGATGTCACATCGGGCTTGGTCAAAGCAGCGGTGTTTGGTTTCATTATTGCGCTCATGGGTTGCTATCATGGCTACCATTCCAAAGGTGGCGCGCAGGGTGTGGGTGCAGCAACCACGAATGCGGTGGTCTCGGCCTCGATTCTTATTTTCTTCGCCAATTATTTTCTCACCGCTTTGTTCTTCGGTTCATAGTTATGGCACCCAAAATAGAATTAGTGGACGTTAAGAAATCCTTCGGCAAAAAAGTGGTGCTGGATGGCATCAACTTGACCGTAGAAAAAGGTGAGTCGCTCGTAGTGATTGGTGGATCAGGCACAGGAAAATCTGTGCTGATCAAATGTATTTTGGGGCTCATTAAACCCGATTCCGGCAGCATCAAAATTGACGGTCAGGAAGTTACCAATTTGCGCGGCAAAGAGCGTGAGGAACTGATGCGTAAATTTGGCATGTTGTTCCAAGGCGGCGCATTGTTCGACAGCCTCAGTGTTTGGGAAAATATAACTTTCGCAGTGAAGCAGAATGAAAAAATTTCTAATCAGGCGGCCAAAGACCTGGCGATAGAAAAACTGACTTCGGTAGGGCTTGGCAAAGAAGTTGCCATGTTAAGCCCATCTGAGCTCTCCGGTGGCATGCAGAAACGCGTGGCGCTTGCGCGTGCCATATGTGCTAAGCCCGATATTATATTTTTTGATGAGCCTACCACTGGGCTTGACCCGATCATGGCCGACGTGATTAACGATCTGATTATCCAGTGCACGAAAGATTTAGGACTCACCACACTTTCCATCACTCATGACATGGCAAGCGCCAGCAAAATTGCCACGAATGTTGCTATGCTTTTTGAAGGAAAACTTATTTGGCAAGGGCGTGCGCAGGAGATTTATCATAGTAAAAACGCCTATGTGGATCAGTTCGTACATGGTCGCGCACATGGCCCCATTACGGATGGGAAAATTGGCACGGATGGAAAATGAACTCGGTAATTAAAAGTTACCTGACGTTTCCCTTAATCACTATTTTATTTTTTGGCTTCGTAAGCGGTTTGCCGCTTGCACTGAGTGCCTCGACGCTTGCAGTCTGGCTTGCGGAGAGCAAAGTAGATATTGCAACGATTGGTTTATTTGCCGTAGTTGCGACTCCCTATACCATTAAATTTCTTTGGTCACCGGTGATGGATAGTTTGCCCGTGCCGCTGCTTACGAAGTTATTTGGCCGCAGACGTAGCTGGATACTTACGACACAGATTGCACTTATTGCAGCACTTATATTTCTGGGATTTGCGCGTCCTGATATCAATCCGTTTATCACTGCCATTGCGGCGTTGCTTGTCGCATTTTCATCGGCGAGTCAGGATATTGTCATTGATGCGTACCGCGTGGAAATCCTTGTGCCCGAAGAACAGGCAAGGGGAGTTGCCATGGCGCAGCTTGGCTATCGCATCGGGATGATTGCTTCCTCTGCGGGAGCTTTGTATCTTGCAACTTATATCGGCTGGCAAGGCACATATTTTGCGTTTGCCGCAATTATGGGCATAGGCATTGTTACTACCTTGTTTGCAAAAAGACCTTTATTACAGGGGGCGCTCCGCCCCCAATTTCTCCCCGAGAAATCCCCCCTGCGACGTCGTCATGAAGAACTCCTCCCTGTATCCACGCCCCTTTCTTTTTCTGACTGGGTGCACACTTCAGTCTTTGAGCCTTTCATCGACTTTACCAAACGCGAAGGTTGGTGGATGATTCTGATTTTTATCATCGTGTATAAACTTGCCGATGCTTTTATAGGGATCGTTACCAACCCGTTTTTAATAGAAATAGGCTTCTCCAAAACTGATATTGCGAACATCGTAAAAATCTACGGTACCATTGCAACCTTGCTTGGGACATTCATCGGCGGTTCACTGGTTGCACGTTTTGGTACATTCAAAATAATGTTCGCTGCCGGGTTTTTACACGCTCTTACTAACCTATTATATGTGCTTCAGGCGCATGTGGGTGTGAACGCGGTGCTGCTAGGCTTGAGTGTTGCGATGGAGAATTTGACCGGTGGCATAAGCGCCGCCGCCTTTGTTGCCTATCTCAGCGGGCTGTGCAATTTACATTATACGGCTACGCAATATGCGCTCCTCAGCTCACTCTCCGCCTTTGGGCGCACCTGGCTTGCCACTCCTGCAGGGTATGCTGCTAAATATCTGGGCTGGCAGTGGTTTTTTGCCCTTGCGGCATTGCTTGCACTCCCCGGGCTTGTCATCCTATGGTTTATGAAAAGAAGAGCGATATAGCGGGTTATCGCCATTTGTTCACAAAAGATTCACAGACCTGAAATAATATATTCACAATACTATGCTATTATGATCACTCAATAATAATAATAATATTAAAGGGTGGGTTATGGTTTTGCGTTCGCTACAGGGCCCCAATATTAAAATTGAGGAAATACAAAAAGAGCTTAAATCTTTAGGTTTTTATAGTGGTATAATTGACGGCCTCGAGCATTCTAACCGGGAATTACGCGCTGCTATAACTTCATTTGGTCATACTTTCAAGCTCCCTGTAAACGATGTTGCGACTATACTCCACTCCATAAAAATAGCCAAAAATTACTGTGAACAGGCGACGAAACTGAACAGATTAGGATATGATATCAATATTGCCGATGTAAACGGCGCCAATGGTCATGTTAGCGATACTAGCGGAAAGTTCCATAACGTTCGCATTCAATTTGAGAAAGTGCATGCGCTTGTCGGATTGACTGCGCAGGAAGTGAACGCCTGGATTGATCGTGCCATCATCACACAAGATCGCCAGAATTCTCTCGCCAGGCTTGGATATTACCAGGGTCAAATTAATGGAATAGAGGATGAGCCAACGAAAGTGGCGTTAGAAGCCTTTGTAGAGGATCACGTAAAAGATCAGGGCATGTTGATGCCAGCAGTTTTTAATGGTGATAAAGGAATAAAATTTTCTCTCGATAAAGCAATAAGTGTTAAACAGAATCAGGAAAAGCTTATTAAGCTTGGCTATTATTATGGCAAAGCTGATGGCATTGTGAACGATACAACAAAAGAAGCCGTGTGTGCATTCAAGAAAACACATCCCACATATTCACATCTGGTTATTGGCACCTCACAGCTTGATAAAGAACTTGCGCATGCAATATCTGCACGTGAAGCAGCGCATAAGTTCATCGAAAAACATAAGTTAAATTCTTATGAACATGAGTCTGAACAGCTTACCACAGATGAGCTGTGTCATTCAGCTTGGTGATCTTTAAAGTGCGGCCTTAAGTAATTTTTGGGTGTAATCATTTTTCGGTGCAGTAAATATCTGCTCTGCAGTACCGAATTCCACCACGCGGCCTTTTTGCATAACGAGTATCGTATGGCTGATGGCGCGAATGGTGCGAAGATCATGGCTGATAAAAATATAAGAAATTCCGTGTTTTTGCTGTAAGTTTTGCAGCAAATCAAGAATTTGTGCCTGCACGGAAATATCCAGTGCACTGGTGGGTTCATCTAAAATAATAAGGCTCGGTTTTAAAATAAGCGCGCGTGCAATGCTGATGCGCTGGCGCTGGCCGCCGGAAAATTCATGCGGGTAACGCTCGTGCATATCAGGCGTAAGCCCTACTTCCTTGAGTATGCCCCCTACCATTTCGTTGCGCTCATGATAGGTCAGGGTTTGTTCATGCACATCGAGGCCTTCGCGGATAATATCACCAATCGCCATGCGTGGGTTGAGGCTGGAATAAGGATCCTGAAATACCATCTGCATATTACGGCGTATGCTGCGTAGATTTTTACCAGACAAGCTATCTATACGGTTTTTCTCAAAAACAATTTCGCCTTCGCTTTTAATGAGCTTGAGTAGTGCAAGCGCAAGTGTGGTTTTACCCGAGCCGGATTCGCCGACAATGCCGAGGGTAGTGCCTTTGGCAAGCGATAAGGTAACGTCATTCAGTATTTTGATGGGATGTTTATTCCAGCTAAGCAACCCATTATTTGCCGCAAATGACACACAAAGATTTTTACATTCCATCAAAACCGGAGCATTAGCAGGCGCGATTTGCAATTTGTTTTTAGGCTCTGACGCAAGCAGATGTTTGGTATAACTATGTGTTGGATTGTTAAAAATATCTGCAGTGGTTCGGGTTTCCACAATCTTGCCTTCGGTCATTATAACAACGCGGTCGGCGATTTTGCGCACGATGGATAAATCATGAGTAATCAGCAATACCGCCATGCCAAGCTTCTTTTGCAGTTCTTTGAGCAGCGTCAAAATTTGCGTTTGGATCGTCACGTCCAATGCGGTGGTGGGTTCATCGGCAATCAAGAGCGCCGGGTTATTAGCAATCGCCATCGCAATCATTACGCGTTGACGTTCACCGCCGGAAAGCTGATGCGGGTAGGTATCAAGCCGGTCTTTAAAATGCGCGAGTCCTACTGAATCCAGTAATTGCTGTACACGTTCTTTCACTACAGGGTGAGAAAGTTTTTGATGAATGGTTATAGCTTCGGCAATCTGTTTGCCAATTTTATGCAATGGGTTAAGCGACGTCATCGGCTCCTGAAAGATCATGCCAATGCTGTTGCCACGCATATTAGTCCGAAATGCTTCGTCTTGTATTGTGATGTCACCCTTTTGCTTTAATCCTTGGGGTAGTAGGCTCATTACTGAAAGTGCTGTGAGCGTTTTTCCTGAGCCAGATTCACCGACCAGTGCTACAATTTCGCTTTTATTTATTTCTAAGGAAATATCGTGGAGCAGGGCATTTGTTCCGACCGACACATTGAGATTTTTTATGGAAACTATACTCATTTCGTGACCAGTATTTTTCGTGAATCAAACGCATCGCGTACCGCTTCGCCAATAAATATGAGCAGACTCAGCATAATCGCGAGGGTTAAAAACCCAGTGATGCCAAGCCAGTGCGCTTGTGGATTTACCTTGCCTTGCGCAAGCAATTCACCAAGCGAAGGAGAGCCGGGAGGCAGACCAAAGCCAAGAAAATCAAGAGAGGTAAGGGTGGTTATGGAGCCGTTCATAATGAAAGGAATAAAGGTAAGTGCTGAGACGACTGCATTGGGCAACACATGGCGGCGCATGATTGTCCATTCGCCAACACCGAGTGCACGGGCGGCACGGACATAGTCAAAATTGCGTGTGCGCAGGAATTCGGCGCGCACCACATGCACGAGCGACATCCACGAGAAAAGAATCATGAGGCCAAGCAGCCACCAGAAATTGGGCTCCACAATACTTGCTAAAATGATGAGTAGATAAAGTTCCGGCAACCCACCCCAGATTTCCATGAAACGCTGGAATAACAAATCAGTAAGACCGCCAAAATATCCTTGTATTGCACCGGCGGCAATACCGATAACCGAGCTTATGATGGTGAGCGCGAGGCCGAATAGAATAGAGATGCGAAAGCCGTAAATCAGGCGCGCAAACACGTCACGCCCCTGATCGTCAGTACCAAGTAAATTTTCATTTGTGGGATGTGAAGGAGCGGGGACTGCTTCGTAGTTTATAGTCTGGTAATTGTAATGAATAGGAGGCCAAAGTGCCCAGCCACCTTGCTTTATTTTATCGGTCATGAACGGGTCGCGGTAATCCGGTTCGGTCAGGAAATTGCCATCGAATGTAGTCTCGGGATAAAATTTAAAAACCGGAAAATACATGTGATCGTGATACTCGAGAATAATGGGTTTATCATTGGCAATAAACTCAGCAAACAAGCTTACACCAAACAGCAGCAGGAAGATGCAAAGCGACCAGAAGCCACGTTTATTGGCGTAGAATAATCGGAGGCGGCGTTTGGTGAGTGAGGTCATGGGCGCAATTTATTCCAAATGACACCTGCAATCAATATAAACTGCAATAGATAAAGACAGAGGAGAAAATTTATTCTAAAAGGCTGCTATGACCTCTATTTCTTATAATACTATATTTGCAAAGCCCTGCGAGTTCGTCATGGGTGGTGCCGATCTTGAATCACTGCCGCCAACTGAACTCAATGAAATTGCATTTGCCGGGCGCTCTAACGTGGGCAAGTCGAGCTTAGTGAATGCGCTTACGGGACGCAGGACGCTTGCTAAAGCCTCCAACACGCCCGGGCGCACGCGCCAGATCAATTTCTTTAACCTTGCCAGTGTGTTGATGCTTGTGGATTTGCCGGGATATGGCTACGCCAAAGCGCCGAAAAAAGAAGTGGCTGCGTGGACGAAGCTGGTCAAGGATTATCTCTCTGGAAGGCCGAATTTGCGTCGCGTGTGTTTACTGATTGATTCGCGTCACGGCATCAAAGAGGTGGATCGAGAGATTATGTCCATGCTCGATAAAACCGCAGTCAATTATCAGATCGTGCTGACCAAAACCGATAAAATAAAACCTACAGCGCTCAAAGAAATTACCGAAGCCGCATATCTTATCATCAAGAAACACCCTGCAGCTCATCCGCAGATTATTGCAACGAGCTCGGAGAGCAAAGAGGGTATTGAATTATTGCGTGAGCAATTGGCGGAGTTCGCGGTAGTTTAATTTCAGGGGGCACGCTGCCCCCGATTTCTTATCCAAGAAATCTCCCCTGCGAGGTCGTCATAAAGAATTCCTCCGCGTACCCTCGCAAATGCCTCGCTACTATAGCTTCTTCGCATCAATCTTATCGCATTTTACGACGGTGATATCATAAAATGGATGTTCGAGTGAAGAGAGCCCTGGGCTTGAAGAAAACATCCAGCCGAGGAAAATTTGTTTTGGTGTTTCGCCTTGTTTAATCTCAAAAATCTCCAGCAACGCGGCATTTTCAGGACGCTCATCAGGGGCTGCTTGCCAACAGCGGCGGGCATTTATCTCTAATGTGCCAAAACGCACCACACTGCCAATAGGCACCTCAATGCGTGAAGAACGCGCAGTGACTTTATTTAACCCTTGCAGAACAACCATATTAAAATCGGTAATGCCGCCTTCACCTGGTTTCTTTTCAGGGGTTACCACCGGAGCAGGGGTAGAGGTGGCAGCAGGGATTTTACTCTCTTCGGTTTTGCTGTGCTCTAACATATCCATATCAGCGGCATCCGGCTCTTCCACATCTTCCGGCATGCTTTCTTCCGATTGCGGCACAGGTTCCGAGATGGCGCCGACGGAAAAAGTACAAAGCGGCAACGCAATAAGACATGCCAGTAGGAACCTATGATTAAACATCACGCGACCTTTAAAATATTGTGGTCATTTATATTAAGATGCTTCTGCACAGACGTCAATGCAGGGTTCGGAGGAGTTTTTCACGACGACTAGCGAGCAAGCGCAAGTGAAGCCTGCGTGGCGCTTAAACGTAATTTAAAATATTCATTATTCTTCCGTAGCGATGTTGCGTGCTGCCGGGAAAGTGATGCGCACGGTTGTGCCTTCGCCGAGCGTTGAGCCGAATGCCAGCCTTCCGCCGTGGAGTTCCGCAAACATTTTGCATAGTGGCAGGCCGAGGCCTGTACCTTCGTGACTCTGGCTTCTGTGTACCTGACCGAATACGGAGAGCGCCACTGGAATATCTTTTTCGGCAATACCAATTCCTGTATCGGAAACGGTCATGGCGGTATTGTGGTTCGCGTCTTGTCGCACGGAAACTTTTACCGTACCGCCTTCGGGTGTAAATTTGATGGCGTTAGAAAGCAGGTTAAGCAGAATTTGACGAATCTTGCGCTTATCACCCAGAATAGCCGGAACATTGTCTTCTACTTCCACTAGCATATTCATGCGCTTTTCTTTTATTTTTTCATTCATCATGCGCAGCGCCTCGCTTACGATTTCCGGCATGATAACTTTTTCTTCGATGAGTTCGAGTTTACCTGCATCGCCTTTGGAGAATTCTAAAATATCAGTGATGAGATGCAAAAGATGACTGCCGCATAAATTAATGTCATGGATACGTTCCTTCTGTTTGGGGTTTAACTGGCCGAAATAACCGGAATTCATCATCTCAGAGAATCCGATGATAGCATTGAGTGGCGTGCGCAGCTCATGGCTCATATTGGCAAGAAATTCCGATTTTGCCTGGCTCGCAAGCACAGCAGCGGCCTCTGATTTTTCCACGCGAATAATCTGACGCGCCATGGCGAGTGCAAAGAAGGAGAGCACAGAACCAAAGATAATAAACACAGCCAGAAAGCCGAAATCTTTGATGCGGGTCTGGTGCCAGTCTTTTAAATAATCCTGCTCATCGAGCACTATGTTTGCGACAATCGGAAGAGAATGGAGCTTCTGGAACGCATAAATTTCAATGGCACCATTCACTAAATAGGCATTACCCGCATCGTTACCCGTATGGCTTTGCTGGGCTTCGGTTAATACCTTCTTGTTCAGGTCGCTATAATTGTTTCCTGGCACCGGCGTATCAACCAGCATGGCTCCAGAATCCAGGAGTTGCAGCGAAATATAGCTATGGCTGCCTTGTTCGACCGATTTAAAATAATCGACAAGGAATTTCGTATCAATCGCCGCAATGAATATGCCGCCGAAACTACCATCAACATGGGTAATTTTTCGTCCCATGAGAATGAGGTTGCTATTATTCTTATCGGTATTGGAAAGTTTGCCAATGAAATAATCCGTATCACTTCCGGCACGCAGACGGGTGAACAGTTCGTCGTTCTCAAAAGAATAATGGTTATAATCAATCCAGTGTTCATAGCCTTTTTTACTGGCAGCGAGAACG
>Ga0206962_1085_pt1 | contig 33095 bp, 32 predicted proteins | sample Alteio_BWOrgHeat_27_FD_153241 | JGI IMG/M metagenome (GOLD analysis project Ga0206962, IMG submission 153241) | Enriched cells from forest soil in Barre Woods Harvard Forest LTER site, Petersham, Massachusetts, United States -... | ecosystem: Environmental > Terrestrial > Soil > Temperate forest >...
GTCCGGGTGACGGGCACCTTGGACACCTGGGTAGGCGAGGAATCAACCGGATCGATTTGAAATCGTCACTACGAGTAACTTACGACTCAGGTATTTCAGTTATTGCAAAATCGGGCTACTAAGAGCCAGTTGTGCGATAAGGTAAACTCACCCCTTATCCCTTCCGTCTATTCCTTTGCATGGAACAAATTGCAACCAGTGAGTTAACGCACTTGGCGCGAGAGCAGGCGGTGCTTGGCCTCGCGGATTTTGACGAGGTCGTGCGGCTGTACCGTCCGCGTGTCTTCCGGTTTCTGCTGGCATCGCTGCGCGACCGCGATGCGGCGGAGAACCTGACACAGGACTGCTTTCTCAAGGCATATATGGGCCGGGCGCATTTTCGCGGCGACTCCAGCCTGAGCACGTGGCTCATGAAAATCGCCATGAACCTGGTGCGGGACTATTTGCGCAGCAAGCGCCTGCGCTTCTGGACGAAGACGCGCGAAACGGCGCTCGATCCTGTGGATGTAAGCGACTGGGTTCCGGACGGGCGCAGCTCTCCGGAGGCGGAATTTATCGCGCGCACGCAGGTAAAAAGCATCTGGGAGACGGTGAATCAGCTTCCGCCAAAACAGCGCAACGTGTTTGTCCTGCGTTTTGTGGAAGAGATGGAGTTGAAGGAGATTGCAGAAACGACGGGAATGAACCCAAGTACGGTGAAAACACATCTGTACCGCGCGCTGGCTGCGGTGCGGGCAAGTGCAGGAGGCAAAGCATGACGAAGGAAACCACAAACCGGCAGGTGCAGGAGATGTATCCGGAGAGCGACGCGGCAACCAAGCGCGATCTGGAAGGGCTGGCGAACTCGATCAGCCAGTTTCGCGCGGCGGTTCGTCATATTGCGGAGCGGCAGGGAGAGCAGACGCAGCAGGTGGCTTGGCAGCTCGATCAGGCGCGGCAACGTCGAAAGTCAACGCAGAAACGCATCATGCTCGAGTGGGCCGTCGCGACGACCACTGCTATCGTGCTGTGCCTGACCATGCTGGTGCCGACCGTCGGATACTACCGCAACCATGCGACGCAGTTGCGGGCGCAGCAGCAGGAGCAGCTTTTGAAACAGCGCGAGGCGGATACAGCGCTGCTTGACCAGGTGACGAGCGAATTGTCCGAAGCGGTGCCGGATTCAATGCAGCCGCTGGCGGAGATGGATGTGGACTACGCAAGCGATACGACATCGACAGGGAAAACGGAGAAGAAGAATGCGAAAAACTAGAAAAATTGCAGGGTTGGCACTTTTAATTGGGATATACCTTGGGGGACTCGGCCTGGAAAGCAGGGCGGTGGCGCAGGACGGAAATCCCGGACCGCCTCCGATGGAACGGACCTTTCAGGGCAGGATGCATGGGCGGTGGTGGAACGACCCGAAAGTCGCTCAGCAGATTGGGCTGACCGCGGACCAGCAGAAAAAGATGGACGACATCATGCAGCAGAACCGGCTCAAGCTGATTGACCTGAATGCCTCGCTGCAGAAGCAGGAAGCCATTATGCATCCGCTGATGGAAGCCGATCAGCCGGATGAAGGCAAGATTCTGGCCCAGATTGACGCCATTGCTCAGGCGCGCGCCGAGCTGGAAAAGGGCAATGCCCGCATGCTGTTTGGCATCCGGCAGGTGCTGACGGCCGAACAGTGGAAAAATCTAAGGGAACTGCGGGCGCAAGGATCGCGTTCATGGGGTCGCGATGGCGATCGCAGCGGCTGGAGCAGACGGGGGCCGGGAGGGCCGCCGCCGGATGGAAATGGCTCAGCACCTGCACCGCAGATGCAGTAGCTGAAACGGCAACCTGGAAGGGAGCGGTTTCGACCGCTCCCTCTTTTTGTGCAAAGTGTTTTCTGAAGTAAATTCAGCCACTTCCGCTCCTGAATCAAGGAAAGGGAAAAGATCCCGCGTGGGATCGTGTTGCTGAGAGTCTTCGCGGTTTTGCACCTAAAAATTGACGGGCTGGCCCGCAAATTTCAGCTCGGACCAATGTCCGCACCCACCAAAATCCAGCTAGTTGGAGTTTTGCGTCTGAAAGGCGCGTTCCGCTGGACGCGCAGTCCCTTTATAATCGCACGTGCAGATTATGGAGAACTCAACCCACACTCCGGAGCCTCGCCTGGTGATGGATATTACCGACATCATGGCGATTTTGCCGCACCGTTACCCGTTTCTTCTGATCGATCGCGTGATCGAGATGGAGCGAAAGAAGCGGATTGTTGCCATCAAGAATGTGTCTATCAATGAGGCTTTTTTTCAGGGACACTTTCCAAACTTCCCGATTATGCCTGGGGTCCTTGTGATCGAAGCAATGGCGCAGGCTGGTGGGGCGCTTTTGTTGACGGAGATCCCTGACCGCGACAGCAAGCTAATGGTCTTTACGGGAATCGAACGGGCGAAGTTTCGTCGTCCGGTGGTACCGGGAGACCAGCTGCGGCTCGAGATCAATGTGCTGCAGTGGAAGACGCGAGCTGTGCGCCTGGAAGGAAAGGCCACGGTTGACGGCAAGCTCGCCTGCGAGGGGACGGTGATGTGTCAGCTCGTGCCGCGGCGACGCCAGGAAGCTCCATCTGAGGCGCCTGCGCTGGCTGCGGTGACCGAAGAGTGAGCATTCATCCAACAGCGATTGTGGCGGCAACGGCGGTGATCCCGGAGTCGTGCACGATCGGCCCCTACTGCACGGTTGGCTCCGATGTGGTGCTGGGAGAAGATTGCGAGCTGGTCTCGCACGTCGTGCTGGACGGACGCCTGAAGGCGGGTGCGCGGAACCGGTTTTATTCCTTCGCCTGTGTGGGGATTGCGCCGCAGGATCTGAAATACAAGGGGGAGCCCACGGGAGCGACGCTGGGCGATGAGAACGTCATCCGCGAGAGCGTGACCATTTCACGCGGGACGGCAGGGGGCGGCGGAAACACCCGCGTAGGCAGCCATTGCCTCATTATGGCGTACACGCATATCGGGCACGACAGCGTGATCGGCGACCATTGCATTCTGGCCAACGCAGCGACTCTGGCCGGGCATGTGACCGTTGAGGACTACGCCACGGTGGGCGCGCTCAACCAAGTGCATCAGTTCTGTCGGATTGGCAAATATTCCTATACAGGCGGTGGAACCACCATTACGCAGGACGTGCTGCCGTATTCGCTGACCTCGGCCAGGCGGGAGACGCATGCTTACGGGTTGAATAAAGTAGGCCTGGAGCGGCGAGGCTTCGATCGCACACGGTTGCGGGCAATTCAGCATGCGTATAAGTATCTGCTGGCTGCGAAGATGAACACCTCGCAGGCTCTGGAAAAGCTCCGGAGCGAGGGCATCGCTACGGAGGATGTCGCCTATCTGGTGGAGTTTGTCGCGAAGTCTGAGCGTGGAGTGTTGAAGTAGTTCCGTTATGAGGCTCGGATTGATCGCCGGAAATGGCCGCTTTCCCTTTCTGCTGCTGGATGCAGCGCGCGCGCATGGGCTGGAAGTCGTCGTCGCCGCGATTAAAGAGGAGACGGACCCTGAGATGAATACACGCGCCGCAGCCGATCCTGGCGTGCGCGTGTACTGGCTTTCGCTGGGTGAGCTGTCCAAGCTGATCGACACATTCCACGCGGAAGACGTGGCCCGCGCAGTGATGGCCGGGCAGGTAAAGCACAAGCAGATCTTTTCGAGTATTCGCCCCGACTGGCGGTTGGCGAAACTACTGCTTTCTCTGCGCACGAAAAATACCGATATGCTGCTCGGCGCAGTCGCCAAAGTATTAGGCGATGAGGGCATCGAGCTGATCTCCTCCACCGCGTATCTGGAGCCGTTGTTGGCCAAGGCCGGAGTTTTGACGGACCGTGCGCCAACGGATCAGGAAAGAAAAGACATTGCGTACGGACGCGCAGTGGCAGATGGCGTCGCCGGATACGACATCGGTCAGACGGTTATTGTTGCCAGCCAGGCTTGTGTGGCCGTTGAAGCCATGGAAGGCACGGATGCAGCCATCGAGCGCGCCGGCGCGATCATGCGGACGATGGCTGCCGAAGGCGATGCCTCCACATTCGATCGAAGCCTGACGGTGGTGAAGGTCGCCAAGCCGAAGCAGGACATGCGTTTCGATGTGCCCGTGATTGGCCTGAAGACGATCGAATCAATGCAGCATGCGCAGGCGACTTGCCTCGCGATTGAAGCGGATAGAACACTGATTTTTGACCGGGACACAGTCCTTTTGCGTGCGAACACAACGGGCATTGCGATTGTCGCTGTAGAGCGCGGATAATGAAGAGACCCCTAAAGGAGGGTGATCCGCGTGTCAAAGATTTCGATCGTTTTGCTTACCGCAGTTGTGGTCATAGGTGCAGGTCTTCTCGCAGTGCGCGGCTTTGCCGCCGACGAATCGGCGCTGCCGCAGGTGGGTCAATTGGCGCCCAATTTCACGCTGAACTCACAGGAAGGCAAGCCGGTCAGCCTTGACGCCTTTCGCGGTAAATGGGTCGTGCTGTACTTCTATCCAAAGGACATGACAACCGGCTGCACCATTGAAGCGCACAACTTCCAGCGTGACCAGGAGAAGTTTCAGAAGGTGAATGCGGTGATCCTCGGTGTGAGCGTGGACTCGGTCGACAGCCACAAGCAGTTCTGCGCCAAGGACGGACTCAATTTCACGCTCCTGAGCGATGAGGACAAGAAAGTCGTCGCGCAATACGGCTCGCTTGCAAACTATATGGGAATGAAGATCGCCAATCGCAACACCTTCCTGATTGACCCGCAGGGCAAAATCGTGAAGGTCTGGACGAAGGTCGATCCTTCTCATCACAGCGAAGAGGTATTGACTGCTCTGAATCAAATGCAACACTAGATCTATGGAAAATCAGACAGTGCAGGGATTTATGGCGGGTTGCGATGCAATCCGCCATTCGCTTTTGGGAGTGCCGGAAGACGCGGCTGGACTGCCGTGGCGGGAAGGCGCCTGGACGCGCAGGCAGGTGCTCGGACACATGATCGATTCTGCCGTGAACAACCACCAGCGCTTTGTGCGCGCCGCACTCGACGGCAGTTATACCGGGCCGTTCTATGCGCAGGAAGGTTGGGTGGCCGCGCACGGATATGATGAGATGCCGTGGCCGACACTGCTCGGCTGGTGGCAGACCTACCACGAGATGCTCAAGGCGGTCGTTGAGCGCATCCCGGCCGATAGACTGGAGGCTCCATGCCGCGTAGGCAGTAACGAGCCGGTGACACTTCGATTCCTCATCGAAGATTACATCGCGCACCAACAACATCATCTGGCGCAGATCCTATGCCCGTCCTGAAGGGAGTGGTCGTCTCCGGGATGGGGAATTTTTCCCACTGGCTGGAAAAGCTGGAGAGCTTCTACACGCAAAAGACAGGCATGCAGTTTTTCCCGGGCACGCTGAACCTTCGTCTGGACGAGCCATATTCGCTGCCCGCAGACGTTCTCCGCTTAGAGAAAGAGGAGTATGGGGGCGCCGTGTCGGTGAGCATGGTGCGTTGCCGGATCTTCGGCAGGCCTGCATTTCTTCTGCGAACGGACGCAAATGAATCGGGCCGCGGGCATCATCCGAAAAACATCATCGAAATCGCGACCGATATCAAGCTGCGCGACCATTATCGGCTTCACGATGGAGACATCGTAGAGGTAGATATAGAAATGCAGCGCGAATGATGCAATCGAAGTACAGACGCAAAAAAGCCCGGCGCTGAGCCGGGCTCTTTTGCTTGCCTTGGAACTACGGGTTACTTCTTGGTTGCCTTTTTCGTTGCCTTCTTTGCTGCCTTCTTTGCAGGAGCCTTTTTCACTGCCTTCTTTGCTGCTTTCTTTGCAGGAGCCTTCTTAGCTGCTGCCTTCTTTGCTGCTTTCTTCACTGCCAAAGTAGTACCTCGTTTAGTTGGTTTTGTACCGCTGGCGCTCTTCTTCTTACTGGCTGCGGATTTTTTCACAGCCTTACCGCCGCTACGAGCGCCCTTACTGCTGGACTTAGCGGCAGACTTCTTTGCGGCTTTTTTAGCCGGAGCTTTTTTGGCGGCCTTTTTCGCAGGGGCCTTCTTGGCTGCTTTCTTGGCCGGCGCTTTCTTAGCAGCCTTTTTGGCTGGCACCTTCTTTGCAGGAGCCTTCTTAGCCGGTGCCTTTTTCGCAGCAGCCTTTTTTGCCGGTTTCGCGGGCGTCGCCACAATTACTTCTTCGGCTATATTCCGTGGTTCTTCAAATGCTTCTGCTTTTTCGTCGTCGATGTCATCGATGTCGTCATCGTCAGAGGAGATGGAGATGCTTACTTCCTCTTCTTCCTCGTCTTCACCGAAACCATCTTCCACTTCTTCTGAGTAATCATCCGTCTCAGGTTCAAATTCACCATCGTTCTGCGCGTAAAGTTTGCGATCGTCCTGCATGAAAATGCCCTCCGGCTTCGGTGCCTGTTTTCCGTTCTACCACAGAGCACGCATTTCTGTGTGCCTGCCCTGCGGCGCGGATTATAGCAACAGCTTGCAACGGCTTGCCAATGAACGCAAGTAATTAGTGAGTGTCACGGGTTGGTTTTCTTCTCCCTGACCGATGTGACGTGCGTTGAAGTGGCTGCTTTTGGAGTCGCATGCACGGGTTTCTCTTCCTGCGTTGCATGGTGAGATGCAGTTTGCGTGCTGCGCGCTGCAGCTCTTCCGCGCCGCGAACGGGATGTGGCAGAGATGCGTGCCGGTTCGGCGACATATAACTTGTGCCCCGGCGTAATGGCATTACTGCCGATGTGGTTCCAGCGCCGCAACTGGTCTACCGTGACACCAAAGCGATCGGCCACGGTGATTAACGTATCGCCGCGCTGCGTCTTATACATGCTGCTTCGCGTCGACGCCGGAGCAGCCGCGGGCGCGACAGGAATCACCAGCGAATCAACGCCGCTTAAATCTGTCGTCGAATTGAGCTGATTGACAAAAGCAATTTCGGAAGCAGAGACCCGGTACTGCCGTGCGACATCCTCGAGAGATTCGCTCGAAGAGAGAACATGAAAGCGCCAGTAACGTCGTTTCTCTTCAGGAATTTCGGCAATGCGCTTCTGAAAAAGATCTTTCCCCCCGGGCGGCAGGTGAAGATCGAACGGCTCATCGGGAGGCGTGGTCATGCGCAGCAGACTCGGATTCAGTCCGACAATTTCCTGCACGGGCGCATCGACTACGTCCGCGACGAGGCGCAGGTCGACCGCATAGTTCGTCGTTACCGTGTCCGTGACCAGCGATGGATCGGGCACAAGGTCCGTTAATCCATACTGCTTCGGGTTCTTCGCCATGATGGTGACGGCGAGGATGATAGGAACATAGTTCTTGGTCTGCTCAGGCAGGTTATTGCGGCGGTATAGCTCCCAGAAATCGGCATAGCCTGTGCGTTCGACAGCGCGCTGCACATTGCCTGCACCCCAGTTATATGCGGCCATAGCAAGATACCAGTCGCCAAGCTGGTCGTATTGCTGTTTGATCCAGCGGGCATAGGCATGCGTGGCCTTTTCCGGATCGAAGCGCTCGTCATACCATCCTGTCCGCGACAGGCCATAAGCGTTGAAAGGCATGAACTGCCACATGCCGCCTGCGCCGGAGTGCGCATTCACTGCCTGCGGGCGGAAGCCCGATTCCGCGACCGCAAGATAGAACAGGTCCTGCGGCACGCCCTCTTCTTTGAGCACGCGCTGGATCATGTCCCTGTAGCGGCCCGCCCGTGTGAGCGAGTTGACGATGGTGTTGTGGCCCTTGGTCGTGTTGCTGAAGAAATTGATATAGCTCGCAACGTAATCGTTCATGACGAGCGGCAGGTCGGACTGCGTGGTCTTCAGTTCCGCTTCGGCCTGCGCTCTGACTTTGGGATCGGCGGGGAAGGTTACATCGTTCGCGATATCGACCGGCGTATCTTCCGGGCGCTGCAGCGCCGGCTGCGTGCCCCCTTCGCGCAATGCATCGATCTCCAGCGTATTAATCGCATCGACGATGTGATCGAATTCCTCACTGAGCGCCGTATCGCTCTTGAGGTCGATGCCGCTGCGCAGCAGCATATCGACCGCGTAGTCGAAGTTGGATTTCGCTGCGGGAATGTGCCCGTCGCGATAATTGCTGATGCCCGCCTGATAGGCCTTTTCGACGCTGTCGATCAGAGATTGATCGCGTACTGAGATGGCCTGTGCTGCCGGGGCGGCCACCTGTGTCGGTTGTGCCTGCTGGCTTGTAGCGGAAGATGTTTGCGGGTCTGGTGACAAGTGGGCTGTAGCGGAAGATGTTTGCGGGTCTGGTGACAAGTGGGCTGCAGCGCTCGCGTCGCAGCTTGAGAGGCAAATGATGGCCGCAACGAAAGCGGCACCTGAGAGTTTCACAACAACCATGCGTATTTCGATAGTGTCTCTGTCTAAAACTTAGAGCGGTCGATTTCCCGGGTCAAGCTCCGTACCCGCCGATGATCCCTCATGTTGCCAGTTGAGCAGGAACGCCATCAGAGCACGTCTTCTGTAATGCGAACGTGTGCATCTGTGATATGGAAGCCATGCTTTTCGATGTCACTCAAGCACTCGTTCGCATTCACTCCCGCCTGGGGCTCTCCATTACGGCTCAGATCGAGTGACTTGAAGCTGTTCCATGGAGCAAATTTAGAGGGAAGATTGGCTCCCGTCGCATCCGCGGTACAACCGAACACGCGGCCAGGGCCTCTAAAAATATGAATCAACATCCGCCTTGCTCCTCTGTTTTTCTACTATGCCTGCCGGACCGCGGCCACTCTCGTTTTTCAAACTGAGATACGATCACATTTCCTGCTTTATTGTATGGGCTGCAAGCGTCTGCACGCTACACCAGATGCGATAATAAGGCGTGAGCAAAGAAGTTTCTCTGCATCCGGCACTCCGGGAGCAGTCCTTCCCGCCTCGCGCTTTTTCTCATGGACAGCAAGCTTATCCGCAATTTCGCGATCATCGCGCACATCGATCACGGCAAATCCACGCTCTCTGACCGGCTGCTGGAGCTGACCGGCTCGCTCACCGCACGCGAAATGCAGGCGCAGGTGCTGGACGCAATGGACCTGGAGCGGGAGCGCGGCATCACGATCAAGGCGCATTCCGTGCGCATGATGTATCCGGCAAAAGACGGGCAGACATATCAGCTGAACCTGATCGACACGCCCGGCCACGTGGACTTTTCTTACGAAGTGTCCCGCTCGCTCGCATCCTGCGAAGGCGCTCTGCTGGTCGTCGATGCTTCGCAGGGGGTTGAGGCGCAGACACTTGCAAATGCGTTTCTTGCCATCAGCCACGGTCTTGAAGTCATTCCGGTCATCAACAAAATTGACCTGCCCAGTGCCGATATCCTGCGCACGCAGGAGATGATCGAGCAGGCGGTCGGACTCGATGCGACGGACGCCATTCCGGTGAGCGCCAAGACGGGCCAGGGCGTTCCTGACATTCTGGAAGCGATTGTGCATCGGTTGCCGTCACCCGCGGGAGATGCGACGGCGCCTCTGCAGGCTCTGATCTTCGATTCCTGGTTCGATTCTTATCGTGGGGTCATCGTGCTGGCGCGCGTCATCAACGGCAGGTTGCGCAAAGGAATGAAGATTCGGCTGATGTCGAATGGCAAGGTCTTCGAAGTGGAATCGCTTGCGGTGATGACACCGAAAGCAGTCGAGATCGAATCGCTTACCGCCGGCGAGGTTGGAGTCTTTTCGGCGACGATCAAGAATGTGGCAGATACGAAGATCGGCGATACGGTCACCGAAGACAGTCGCCCTGCGGCGGAGCCGCTGCCGGGCTTTGAAGACATCAAGTCGATGGTCTTCGCCGGGCTTTACACCGTAGATTCCCATGAACACACATTGCTGCGCGATGCGCTCGAAAAACTGCGTCTGAACGATTCGTCGTTCTTCTTTGAGCCGGAAAGTTCCGTTGCGCTCGGCTTTGGCTTTCGCTGCGGCTTCCTCGGCCTGCTGCACATGGAGATTATCCAGGAGCGGCTGGAGCGCGAATATAACCTGGATCTGATTACGACCGCTCCGGGCGTGCGCTACAAGATCACAATGACCGACGGCTCCACGCTCGAAGTCGATAACCCGTCGCGCTGGCCGGATCCGAGCGAAATTGAAAAGATCGAGGAACCGATCATCACGGCAACCATTCTGACCAACGAAGAATACGTGGGCGGAATTTTGAAGCTGGTCGAAGAGAAGCGGGGACGGCAGAAGAATTTTGAATACGTCTCGCCCACGCGGGTGATGCTGACCTACGAACTGCCGCTGAATGAGATCGTCCTCGATTTTTATGACCGGCTCAAATCGGTCTCACGCGGCTACGCTTCGCTGGACTATCATCTTGCCGGAACCTGGGACTCGCCCATGGTGAAGATGGACATTCTTGTCTCGGGCGAACCGGTGGATGCCCTTTCAATTATCGTTCACCGCGAATTTGCCTATGAACGGGGCAAAGCGCTGGTTTCGAAGATGCGCGAGCTGATTCCCAGGCAGCAGTTTGAGGTCGCCATTCAGGCAGCGATTGGCTCGAAGATCGTAGCCCGTGAAACTGTCACCGCCCTGCGCAAAAACGTGATCGCCAAGTGCTACGGCGGCGATATTTCCCGTAAGCGCAAGCTGCTGGAAAAACAAAAAGAAGGCAAAAAGCGCATGAAGAGGGTAGGGAAGGTCGATATCCCTCAGGAGGCTTTTCTGGCGGTACTAAAGCTCGGCGAGGAAAGCGGTCGCTAGAAACAGGCTCTGGGCTATCTCGCTCATCAATCGCAGGTTTGCGCAGTCACCGTCCTTTAACCTGACCTGTGGAAAGTGCAAATTTGGGATGAGGAATTCGCCACCACCCTCTGTAGAAGAACAATGGTACTTTGGTAACTTTTTCTTATTGAAAATAAAGAAGTTGCTGGCCAATTTTTGGTTACCTTCCAAGATTCGCAACATTTTCACGCAAGCGCGTTTAATAACGGGAATTTCTTCCACATTTTTTTCCACAGATTTATGGTGTTCGCAGGCATCTTCCAGAATGAATCCTGGCAATAAAAAAGACCCCGATACTCGGGGTCTTTTTAGCTGACTGAGAGCTTTGAATTATTGCTTTGGAGTCGTCGGATGTGGAGTGGTCGCCCGCGGGGTTGGAGCCGAAGGCGTGCTGCCCGCTGCGGGAGCTGCCGGAGCAGGAACACCCGATTTCTGGTTGTAGGCCTGGATCACAGCGGCGGAGATATCCGTTCCCTGGTTGGCCCAGAGTACGGGGCTCTGTTGCGTGCTGCCATCGATGACGATAGAAAAGCCATTCTGCTGCGCGTAAGCCTGCAGGACGCCGAAAACTTTCTCGGCGAGCTGGGTATAGGTCTGCTGCAGATCCTGCTGGAAATCGTTCTGCGTATCTTCGCCCGTACGCTGGAAGGATTTTTCCTTATCGTCGATAACTTTCAGCCGGTTCTGGCGCTCGGCGTCGCTAAGGTTCGCGCCGGCGGTCTGCAGTTGCTTTTTGAGCGAGTCGATCTCATCGCTCTGTGCCTTGAGCTGAACCCGCTTGGGCTCATACTTCTTCTGCAGATCTGCAAAGTTCCGCTGGCCTTCATTGGTCTGCATGACGGCTGGCTGGAACATGATGACGGCGATTTTGGTTCCGCCTGCAGGAGCTGCCGCGGTGGTCGACGGCGCGCTGGGCGCCGGGTCTGTGGTGGCGGCGCTGCCGGCCTGGGCAAAGGCGCTGACGCCGAGCCCGGACACGAGCATGCAAACGAGTGTTAACGAACGCTTCATGGAAATCAGAAACTCCTTCGATTCTTGGGTGAGGTCGCCCGCATTTCTGTGCGGAAGCGCACTTTCGCTTCCTGGCTTTCCCGTCTGAGGCGCTTCGTGGAGCCTATTTCCGGGCCGAAAAACCAGAAAAGCAGCAGAAACACGGACAGAGGACATTTTCAGGAACTCAAGCGAATTATAGGTGGGAGGAGAGGGCAAGGTCAAACGGGAAGAGAATTAAGTGAGGGGCAGGAACGGTTTTTCGTGCCTGCCCCCTCCAGTCGCTAGAAGGTCGTACTGACCGTGAGACGGAATGTTTTGTTCGGCTCTCGCAGCTCAAAAAGCGAGCCGTAGAGCTGCTGGGACTGAGCATAGCTGTAGTCGCCGGCACCGCCTGCGGGGAACATGCTGCGCGTGATCAGGTTCTCGCCGTTGATGGTGTCATACAACCGTAACGGGTTGTAGGCGTAGTAGATACGGAAAGGCGCGTTGATAATCGGCATCATGACCGAGATCTGTGCGCCGATGGACATGCGCGGTACATAGTTCGTACCCGGGATGGGACGGATATTGCGGTCAAACTGAATCTGTTGACCTCCCACGCAGGCGCCGTTGATGTAGTTCGGGCAGCCATAAAGGGGCGAATTCAGAATATCGAAGCCTTCCGGGCTTTGTCTGAGCTGACCGCTGTTCAAGGCCATATTCATGCCGAAGTCGTCGAAGATCTCGAGCGCGGCGGTGCGGCCCACGAGGGGGATGCGGTATTCGACGTTGCCTGTGAACTGCGTATCGCCGCCGATGGGGCCAATACCATACACGGGGATGGGAACCTGCACGCACTGGTTTGTCTGCGGATTAGTGGGATCGCGTGGTACGCAGCTGCCGTCCGGGTTGGTGAGGTTGAAGAGCACCTTGGTTGGGACGAAACCGTACGGTGTTGCCGTGCGCAGATCGAAGCCGCGGATTTCGCCTTCACCACCGCCGTAAAAGCGGTTGAAGGGAGGCGCCACGTCGCCGCTGATGCCCTGGATGTAGTTGGCCTGAATGCGGTAGCCAAGGATATTCCGGCCTTCGTTATTAAACTTGAACCATTTGATGGGGCGGAATTGCTTGTATTCCACAATGGGGCTGATGTAGCGAACGTTGCCCCAAAGCCCGGCAAGCTGCAGCGCAGAGGAGAACGATGAACCGGTGCGCGGCATGTAGGACGAATCCAGAGTGTTCCAGGTGTAGCTGAAGGAGACCATGCTGCTCACGATGCCATCGAGCGAGTTCTGGCCCTGGATGCCGCTGCGGAAAGCAAGGGTCTGGAAGAGGTTCTGCGACGCGGCGCTGAATGCCGTGACTGACGACCGATTGAGCGTATAGGTAACGCCTAGCCGCTTAAACGAGTGGCGAATGGGGTAGGCGGCTGATACCGTGAAGCCCGTGGTGGACTGATTGTAGTTCTGCGTGAGCGAGTTCACGGCGGCCGTGGTGTTTGCGTCCGCGCCGGTGACGTTGTAGGCCTTGGCGGCGTTAAAGTCCGTCTTCTGTGAGTAGATCTGGAAGCCCAGGCTGACCGGCCGGTTGTGCAGATACGGCTCATTGAAGCCGAAGAGCAGGTTGCGCGACAGATTGCCGGCGCTTGCCTGCACGCTGAGCGTCTCACCCAGGCCGAGGAAGTTGTTGGTCTGATAGTTAAGTCCGATAAAGGTGCCGGACAGGCCGCTGACGCCGCCGTTCAGGCCAATGGAGTTCTTGCCCTTTTCGTGCACTTTCAGGAGCAGGTCGACGGTGCCGTCTTCGGGATTCTGGTGCGTCTCGGAGTCCTGATCTACCTTGATGGGATCGAAGTAGTCGAGCTGGTTCAGACGCAGGATGCTCAGTTCCCAGAGGTGACTGTTATAAATCTGGCCTTCTTCGAGCGCGAGCTGGCGGCGGATCACGAAGTCGCGGGTCACCGTGTTGCCCTGAAACTCGATCCGCGAGACATAGAAGGGCTTGCCTTCTTCGAGATCGACGACAAAGGAGACGGTCTTCTTGTCGTCATCGATGGACGGATTAGGCGAGGCCGAAAAATTGATATACCCCAACTGGCCGTATGCTTTCTGCAAATTCTGCAGACCCTTGCCGAAGGCGGTGTAGTTGAACCATTCGCCATCCCGCATGGGGAACTGTGCGCGAAGCGCTCTGAGATTGGCGTCGGGAACTGCCTTGTTGCCCTTGAAGGTGATACTGCCCAGACGGTAGCGTGCGCCTTCCTCGACGGGGATGCGGATATCGATGCGCTTGCCCCGGCGCGGACGGAAGGTGATGAATGACAGGCCGCCCTCATTGCGTATATGCTTCAGCGGGTCCTCCGTAGATGCGCGGAAGTAGCCCCGGTCGCGGTAGGCCTGACGCACTCGCTCGCTGTCTTCTTCCAGCTTGCTGGCATCGTAGGTCCTTGCGAAGAGATTCTCAAAGATGATGGAGCGTGGAATGCCGATCGGCCGCAGATTCTTCATGGACGCCCGAAGCGTGCGCGAGCTGAGATTCTGATTACCGGTAAAGCTGATGTTGCCGACCTTGACCCTGGGCCCTTCCTTGACGATGAAATTCACCTGCACGGAAGCGGGTGGAATCGTCTTCACGTCGGCCTTGACCGTCGCGAACTGGTGGCCGTGCTCGGCAAGCAGCTCTCTGAGGACCGTCTCCACCTGGGCGAGGCGCGTGGGATCGTATTGACTCTCCACTGAAAAGGAGACCTTCTCCTTCTTCAAGCGGTCTAGAACGTCAGACTGCGTAACGGAGTTCAGGCCCTTGTAGTTGATCTCGCGGATCGTGGACTTCTCGCGCACATAAATGTCGAGAATGATGCCACCCTTGGGATTGTCCTCGCGCTCGATGCGGACGTCTTCGAAGTATCCGGTGTTCCAAAGGGAGTTGAAGTCGCGTTCCACCGTCGTCGGATCGAATGTCTCGCCTTCGTGGCTGAAGAGGCGGGCAAGGATCGTCTCCTTGGGGATACGACGGTTGCCAATGACGCGAATCTGGGTAATCGTCTGCTGCTGTGCCCATGCCGAACAAACGGTAAAGCAAAGAAGAACGAAGGCCAACGGCTTCAGCATGCGGCGAAGTTTACTGCTCGCTTGCTTGCTTGGTTTGATTGGAGAGCTTACGCTCTCTCGGATGACGGGAAAAATAGGCACACCCTCACTGCAAAAAATCAGATCGAACTTGAGGAAAAGGTGATTATAAGTGACCGGAGGTACTGTTCCCAACTCCGGAGTATCTTTGCGTTCACAACCAGTCATCGTGCCAGACCAACCCACCCGCGGCGATTGCCAGTCGCGCCGTCAGCTTTCCAGTTCTGCGAGGACATCGAAGCCATCACCATTCCAGACGATTCTAAGAACATTTGGTTTGCAGCAAACCTGACAATCCTCGATATAGGACTGTTTTCCGCCGGCTGACTCGTCAACGACAGTTTCATTCCACTCTCCACAGCCAGCGCATTGGAAACCCGCTGCGTACGGCATCGCTTAATCCGCCTTTAGTCTATCGGAATGAAGGAGTTTTCGCTGCGTTGCGGGTGGAGGAGCTCGCAGAAAATGTTCTGCAGTGCCCGGTTTTGCCCACAGACTCATAGAATTGTCATTCCGGCCGAGCCCTGAGCGCCGTGAAGGGGAAGCGGAGACACCCGCAGTTTCTTTCCTCGGCGCTGAAGATTTCGCATCGCATCGAAATCTGTTTCACACCAGTTTCTCCTCAATTCGTCACAAAATGCTTGCTGCCCATGGCCATGCCCTCTACTGTTTGGCGCATGCCGCGATCAATCAAGATACCCCTGTCCCTTGGAGCCGCGCTGCTTCTATGGTCCGCAGGGCACATCAGCGGAGCGCAGGAGCCTCATGGCACGGATGCAGCCGTCCCGGCATCGCAGACCTTTGCGCTCACCGATACCAGAGATCTGGTGGTGGAACCGGGGGTGAAGGCAGAGGCAGTCGAGTATCGAGGCCGCAAGGCCGTCCGTTTGACCAGGGAGGCGGTCGATGAGGCTGCGCTTGCGTTGGTCAACGGCACGCAGTTTCGTGATGGGACGATCGAAGTAGACATTGCAACAAAGGTCAACGCTCCGCCTGGCGTAAGAAGGCCTGGCTTCGCAGGCATTGCATTCCGTGTCGGTTCCGATCCGTCGCACTATGAGCTGTTCTACCTTCGGCCTGGTAACTCCGGGTCGGAAGACCAGGCGATGCGCAACCATTCTGTCCAATACGTTTCCGCGCCGGGTTTCGGTTGGGAGCAACTGCGAAGACAATGGCCTTTTATCTACGAATCCTATGCGGATTTGCAACTGGATGAGTGGGTGAAAGTGAAGATCGACGTGCGTGGCCGCAAAGCCAGGTTGTATGTGAATGGGTCTGAAAAGCCGAGCCTCGTCGTGGACGGTTTGAAGGGTGAAGATCTGCAGGGCCCCGTCGCTCTGTGGGGCTATACAGGAGAGGAAGCATACTTTTCCAACCTCCGCATCAGCAATGCGAAACCGGAACCGCTGGAGAATGGCGGAGAAGCCGCCGGCACATGGGACGTAACGTTCGCTACCGATGCCGGCGGTTTTGGAGGCACTCTGAAGCTCGTTCGCCAGGACAGCACTCTCGTTGGCGTGTGGTCTGGCGCGTTCGGCCCGGATCAACAGGTGAACGGTACGTGGCGCGACGGCTATGTTGAACTTGCATTCGGTGGAACGTGGCCGGAGCAACCTGGCACGGTCACGGCAACGCTCGCCGGGTGGATTGATGGGGATTCAGCGAGGGGAAGAATGAAAGTGGAAGGTCGGGCCGATGGGCGATGGACCGCCGTTCGAAAGAAATGACTCCAGTTTTCTCAATCGTCATATCGTCAGCCGATCGTGCCCGCATAAGAATAGGGCGGGAACTTTATACTGATAGCAGCAATGGCAAATTTTCTTCCCGTCGATGAACAATTAGACCTGCTCCAAAAAGGAGCGGCAGAGATCATCCGCGTCTCCGACCTGCGCGAGCGCCTGGAAAAATCGCGACAAACCGGCGTACCGCTGCGTGTGAAAGCCGGATTCGATCCGACTGCGCCCGACCTGCACCTGGGCCATACCGTTTTGATGCGCAAGCTCAAACACTTTCAAGACCTCGGCCACCAGGTCATCTTTCTGGTCGGCGACTTCACCTCGCTCATCGGCGATCCGACGGGCCGCTCCATGACGCGCAAGCCGCTCACGCGCGAGCAGATCAACGAGAACGCCAAAACCTACACCGAGCAGGTCTTCCGCATCCTCGACCGCGAGAAAACCGAAGTCCGCTTCAACTCGGAATGGCTCGACAAACTTGGTTTCGAGGGCGTCATCCGTCTCGCCGCGAAGTTTACCGTCTCGCAGATGCTCGAGCGCGACGAGTTCCACAAGCGCTTTCAGGAAGAGAAGCCGATCTCGCTGCATGAGATGCTCTATCCGCTGATGCAGGGCTACGATTCGGTTGCATTGAAGGCTGATGTCGAGCTGGGCGGCACCGATCAGAAATTCAACCTGCTGGCAGGCCGCGAATTGCAGCGCCACTTTGAGCAGCCTTCGCAGATCGTGCTGATGACGCCGATCATCGAAGGCCTCGACGGCGTGCAGAAGATGTCGAAGTCGCTCAACAACGCCATTGGCATCCACGAGCCGCCGCAGGAGATGTACGGCAAGCTCATGTCGATCAACGACGAGCTCATGTGGCGCTACTGGACGCTGCTCACCGATCTGCGTCAATCAGAAATCGACCAGATGCGAGCCGATGCGGTCAGCGGCGCATTACATCCGATGGAAGCGAAGAAGCGATTGGCTCGAACGATCGTCGCAGGTTTTCATTCAGAAGAAGCTGCGAAGGAAGCTGACGAGAATTGGGCGCGCCTCTTCCAGCAAAAGGATACGACTGCAGTGACAGAAGAAGCGGTAATCTCTCTTAGAGATGTCATTACGGCAGACAAGGTGTATCTCGATAACGCCTTGAACAATCCATCCATGGAAGTTCGTGTGAATGTCGCCAAGCTCCTCGTCGCGCTCGGCATCAAAGCATCACGCACAGAAGCAGAGAAACAGGTAACAGCGGGAGTCAACATTGGTGGAGCCACCACGACGCAGAAGTTTCTCGATCTGCCAAGGCGTCCTGTGCGCATCCCTGTACGAGTCGGCAAAAAAGCAAAAATTGCAGTCATTGAATAAGTGAGAGGTTTATCATCTCACCTACGGAGAGATTCGTATGGCAACCGCGGCGAGGCTTCCTTTAACTCCTGAAGAATATCTCGGAACCAGCTACAAGCCGGATTGCGACTTTGCCGATGGTCAACTTCGGGAGCGGAACGTAGGTGAGGGCCAGCATGCATTATTTCAAATGGCAGTCATACTCTGGTTTGGCAGATACATGGAGCAATGGCATCTTTTTCCGATTGTTCGACCGGTAACTGGAATCGGACAGAAGTATTTCGCGTAAACGGTACCGAGATTTTTATGCCGGTGCGGGAACTTGCGATCAAACGCGACGTAATTTGAGTCGGCTCTAATCCAATCTCACCAGATAAGCCTCGCCCTCTTGCGGCTTCAACTCTTTCGCAATCTCGACGGCCCGGCCCTTGTCATCGTTCAACGGACGAATCCGCACCCAATGCCCCGTCGGTCCTGTGAATTCGATCACATTCGCTGTCTGGTATTTGCGCTCGAGATGCTCTTCGAGTTTCACGGCTTCTTTTTCCTTGCTGAATGCGCCAATCTGCACGCACCAGCGACCGCCTTCATCAATCGGCTTCGGCGCAGCGTACACATCGATGCGCACGTTCGCCGTACCCGGCCGCCACACGCCGACAATCTTTGCCGACGCGACAGAAAGATCGAGCACACGATCCGGCACAAACGGTCCGCGATCCGTCACGCGCATCACCGCCATCTGCCCCGTCTGCAGATTCGTCACGCGAATCAGCGATCCCATCGGCAGCGTACGATGCGCAGCCGACATCGCATTCTGGTCGAAGATCTGCCCATTGGCTCCGCGATGGTTGTGATACGGTGGCCCATACCAGCTCGCCAACCCGGTCTCCGTGGAGATCGGCGAGTGTGACGCGACAAAAGCATCGTCCGCTGTTTCCGCCGTTGACTCAGTCGCGTTGGGTGCAGCCGCAGCCGCGGGCGGTGTCGTCGGCGCTCCAGAGGAGCTTGCCGAAGAGGCAGGTGCAGGCAAGGCAGGCGGTGGCGGAGGGGTATAGGCTGCCTGCTTGTTATGTCCGCAGCCTGCGATCCATGTCAGCCCTGCCAAAACTGCATATTCGAGAAACTTCTTGCCCATGCTCGTTCGCTGCACTATCTTTTCTCCAGGTGGTCGGCAAGCTTTCTCAGCTGGTCCGCTGCGCTACGAATTGCTTCTGAAGAGTTCTGTCTTACTTTCGGCACAACCTCATCGTTCAGGTAAGCAATTACCTTGCGCACCTCTTCTTCCACACGTGGAGCGACAGTGCCTATATGCTCATCGACTTTACGTCCGAACTCTTCAAAAGGCTTAGTGCTGCGATTGGTCTCATCTTCCGGCATAGATATTCGCTCCTGTGCACCTTTCAGTGTGCTTTCCCCCTCTTTGCAAGGTCAACGGCTGTTCACGGATAGGTGCCTCGGCCGTTACCCTTTATGGGTCATACATCCAGTCAATCGGGGCAACCATCCTAACCCGAATGACGCCACAAGCATCTTTTCGTAGAACCGAGTCGGCAAAGGGGGCCTCGTTCAATATGCATTTAAGACTTACTTTTCTTCGTGCCGGCCTGATGATGCTTGCACTCTCGGCCACGCCGGGCTTTTCGCAAAACGACATACCCGATGCTCCAAAGCAGGTTAACCCCAGCGTTAACACGCCAGCGACCCCTGAAAAAAGAAAATGGACTGATGTTGCAGAACCGGAAGAAACCCAGCCCCTCTCAGCGGGAGAGAAGCTTATGTTTCCGGTCAATGAAACGCTGCGCCTATCCAGCTGGTTCCCCACCTTCTTTTCTGCTGGATGGTCGCACCTTCGGGATAGCGACCCAAAATACGGATCGGATTCAGGCGCATTCGGGCAGCGTCTTGGCGCAGCCGCTCTCCGCGACTTGAGCATGCGCACATTTGCGGATGGAGTAATGCCCGCACTCCTGCGTGAAGACCCGCGTTATTTTCGAATGCGAGATGGAGCGATCATGCACCGCAGTCTTTATGCTGCGTCCCGTGTGTTTGTTGTCCGACGCGATTCCGGCACGAACGCCTTCAATACATCGGGCATATTCGGTCGCGGCATGGCTTCGGCTCTTACCATGGCCTACTATCCGGATAAAAGCGCCAACGCGAGTGTCGTCTTCACCACCTGGGGCTTCGCTCTTTTTGGCAATGCCTGCGGAAACTTGTGGTCTGAATTCTGGCCCGATGTGCGCGAGCGCCATTTCTTTCTCAGGCGCTCCCACGATCAGCCTTGAACCTCCCTGTGGCATGCTCACGGCTATTTGCGTCAGGAAATGCTCCATCTACGTCCAATCGGTATGCAGCTCGTATTCAGGCAGCTGATGCAGCCGAAGGAGACAGGCATCAGGCACGGTAAATGCCTAATCGGCGCGGCTGCTCTGTGGCTCATTTTCTTTTGTTGCGCAATTGTCTCGGCAGAGGCGCAGATACAGTCTTTGCCGGATGCGCCCATGCCTGCAATGGAATTGGTGTCCGCTGCGGATCCCGGTCAGAGTTTCCCACCTGCGGCACCCGCCCCGTCGAAGTCACCAATGATCGCACCCGTGCGGCCCGTGTCAGGCCTGACGGGGAGCATGCCGTTTCCTTCCGCAAAAGCCTCTTGTGGAGATACGCAGTCGAAATCCGCTGCTTCGCCGCAGATGAGCTGCGCGCCCACGTATGACCCATTTCAGAAGTTCATCCATTCTGCCGAACCACACCCGTTGACGGCGAAGCAGAAAGCTGTTCTGGCGGGAAAAGATGTGATCGACCCTTTCAACCTCCTCACGATTGGAGGCGTCTCTGCCTTTTCCGTCGCAACCGATTCTCATTCGGCCTACGGCCCCGGTGGCGAAGGCTGGGCCAAGCTCACCGGTGTGTCGTTTACGCAGGACATGACCAATGAGTTCTTCGGCACATTCCTCGTCCCCGCGATCGCGCATCAGGACCCGCACTATCACCGCATGCCGAACGCATCGTACAAGCGTCGCGTCGCGCATTGTATTTACCAGGTTGTATGGACGCAGGGCGATAACGGGAAAGGCATGTTCAACTACGCGAACATCGTAGGTGGAGCTTTCGAAGAAGCGATCGGTGATGCCTATGTGCCCTATCGCGATACAGGCTGGAGTGCTGCAACAGCTCGTTATGGCACAGCACTCGCAACCGATCCGATCGGCAACTTCATTACGGAGTTCGTACCCGATCTCGCACGCCGCGTAAACTTCCGCGCCGTCTTCGTGCAGCGCATTATCAACCGCGTCGCCATTGAAGAAGGACAGTAGACGAAATTCTTTCTAAGCCAGCTTCAGATACTTCTTCATCGCCGTAGTCCCCGAATCGATCAGCAATCGCTGCCGTTCCCCGGACATGCGGAACTCCGTCGTGCCGTAACCACCCACCGGCAGACGGCAAACGCTTGCCTCATACTGGCGGATGACCGCCAGGTCAGAGCTGTCCGTCAGAGTGTCAATCAACCGCGTCACCCGGTCTGCTGCCCGCAGCCGCGGCCGCCTTGTATCGGAAACCTGGGCGCCCGGCACCATCACCGTCCCGTCAAGAAGCATTCCAAGATTCCCCGCAGCATCCGGATCGGTCGCTCCCATTACTGCCACAACGTCCGGCGTCGACTCGGCAATCAATCGCAGCGGAAAGTTCGAAAGCACCCCGCCATCTACAAAGATGTTGCCGGCCTTCTTGCGCTGGGTCACCTGTCCATTCGCACCCAGCACGTTGTAAGTCCCCCACTCCGGCTTCCAGATCATCTCCCGCCACACAAACGGAATACTCATCGACATGCGCACCGACTCGGCCACCGGAACATTTGGGGCCGTGCGCGCATTCAGCACCACCGACTCCTTATCCGTCACATCGGTCGTCACCACGGAAACATCCTTGCCGGTCTTCTTCGCAAAATCGGCCCAGGTAATGTCCGCCGCCATGCCTTTCGCCACCAGCCGCTCGCGAAACCACTCCAGAGCCTTGTCCCCGGCATAAAACCCGCCGCACTCGTTAAAAGAGAACAGCTCGCGATACAGTTCCAGATGGAGCAGCGCCTTGATGATCTTCTCCTCAACGTTTTTCATCACCCCCGAGAAGGGAAATCCCGCTGCCTTCATCAGCGCGATCGTCTCGCAGCCTTCAATTATGTCCTGCGTAAAGTCCGATTCCTCCGGAGGGTCCATAAACGAAGCAAAGACCGGATTCCCGGCCGCATCGGTCTTGGTGCACTCAACCGTAAGCTCAGCCGGAGTGTAGCCCGCGCCCGTAAGCATGGCTGTAATGGCCCCCGCGGAGGTTCCCACCACGCGACGATGCGAGTGTCCCGCATCGGTAAACACCTGAAGCGCCCCGGCAAACGCCATACCCTTCGCGCCGCCGCCTTCAAACACAAGATCGTAAAGTGCCATATCGTCTTCCTTTTCTGGGGGAATGGTCGCAATTCTGCGTGAAAACGTTACATTTCAGCCGCGCATCCGACAAGTAAATTGTTGATAAGAGTAAATCCCCGCTCCCATTCACCCCCAACGATCCCCGTCCGAACACCAATTCTCGCCATTCGACCAAAGTCGTTTCTTCCCGCCTTCAGATCCGACTATGCTTGATGCTGGTAAAGTCCTCTGGAAGCAGCAGTTACCTTGAACCGCACTTCCCCCGAGGGCCGTAAGCATTTAAGCTTGGCTTTCTGTCCCGAAAACGCTGTTGTCAGCTTTTCGTCGGGCAGGTAAGCATCAGGAGAACTGAAAAATGTCGAAAGCCGTCAAGTATGCGGAGCGAGCAGTCACCATCGCTGCCCAGGGCGCATGGTCCGTCTTTGAGAGACTGAACCGTATCAGCCCTAACGAATCATTCACCCCCAAGTGGTCCGATAAGCCTCTGCTGAAGTCCTATCAGAAGGAAAAGCCGCCCCTCGGCTGGCCGCGTACCACCGATTCGCTTTGCCCCAAGTGCGTCCCGGAGATTCGCCAGCAGATCATCGACGGCAAGCTGCCGCACGAAATCCTTCTCAATGAGAAGGTTGGCGAGATCAAGGCGCAGATCATCGAGCGCGACGGCAAGATCCTTATGGTTAAGGACTGCCCCAAGCATGGCCATTTTGAAGACGTCATGTCGATCGACACCGACTTCTTCCGCCACCTCGAAGAGGTTTTCCCAGGCCGCGACATCCGCGCCCACAATGATGAGAAGCTCCACAACCACGGCACTTCAACCGTGACGCACGGACGTGGCTCGGTCCTCACCATCGACCTGACCAACCGCTGCAACATGATGTGCGATCCCTGCTTCATGGACGCCAACCAGGTTGGCTTCGTCCATGAGCTGACGTGGGATGAAATCAAGACCATGCTCGACAACGCGATCACCATCAAGCCGCGTCGTCAGATGTCGGTCCAGTTCTCCGGCGGTGAGCCGACGCTCTCGCCCTACTTCCTCGACGCCGTCGCCTATGCCCGCAAGGTCGGATATGAGTCCGTTCAGGCCGCAACCAACGGCATCGAGTTCGCCAAGTCCAAAGAGTTTTCCAGGGCCGCAGCCGAAGCCGGTCTGCGCTACGCCTACCTGCAGTTCGATGGCATCGGCAACGCCGCCAATTCGCACCGCAAAGTCGGCAACCTCTTCGATGTGAAGCTCCAGGCCATCCACAACCTGCACGAAGCCGGTGTCGATATCGTCCCCGTAACGACGATCATCAACGGTATCAACAATGAGCAGGTGGGCCACATCATCCAGTTCGCCCTCGACAATCCCAAGAAAATCAACTTCCTCAGCTTCCAGCCGGTTTCGTTCACTGGTCGCGATGAGGCCGTCAGCGACGAGCGCCGCGAAGCGCAGCGCTACACGCTCTCGCACCTCGCGCACGACGTCAAGAACCAGATGGGCATCGGCGAGCCGACCCGCGACTGGTTCCCGATCAGCTTCATCTCGACCTTCTCTGACTTTGCCGACCTCGTTCACGGTCCTGACCGCGACTGGGGACAGATCTCCTGCGGATGCCACCCGAACTGCGGCATCGGCATGGCCATCATGATCGACAAGGAAACCAAGGAAGCCGTTCCCGTCACCGCGTTCCTGAACGCCGACCGCCTGGCCAAGGACGTTGCCAAGGTGAACGACGCCGCCCGCGGCAAGTTCCTCTCATTGGTTGGCATCACGCTCGCGCTTCTGCGGAACTACGATCCGCGGCAGGCTCCGACCCACATGCGCATTGCCGATCTGCTGAAGAAGTTCGACAAGTTCTCCGGCTCGACCAAGCGCAAGTATGGTTCCGTGAAGGCCGACCGCACCATGGCCGACATCGAACAGCGCCGCGCCGACCGCTGGAACTTCCTCTTCATCGCCGGCATGTGGTTCCAGGACCTCTTCAACTACGACTTCCGCCGCACCGAGCAGTGCATCATTCCCTACGCCACGCAGGAAGGCGAGATCAGCTTCTGCGCCTACAACACGGGCGTGGGCTGGCGCAACATCATCGAGAAGATGCACATGACATCCACGCTCACCAAGTGGTACGACGAGCATGGTCGTCACGAAATCTTCGCCGGTGGCAAGAAGGTTGGCATGGGCGACGCGCAACACACGCTGACGCTCAATGACGAGCACGTCAACGCTGCCGCCAACGACACCTTCGAGAAGTCGGGCATCGCCAAGAACTCGCGCGAAGAAAAAATTCGCGCTCGCGACGCCAAGCTCAAGCTAGACGCCGAAAACGCGCAGATGGCGAAGCTCTACCGCGAGCACGTTCTAGGCGAGAAGCCAGTCGAAGGGTTGGTCTCGATCAACTCCATCGCCCCGGCTCCAAAGGCAGTCCCCGCAACCGAAGAACCCGTCATGGGGGACTAGGACTGCGCGTCCAGCGATACGCGCCTTCGGCGCAAAAGCAAAAGCCCGGCCTCACGCCGGGCTTTTTCGCTTCCACCTTACCTTTTATAAGTTGTCATCCTGAGCGAAGCGCCGGAGGCGCGTAGTCGAAGGACCCGCACGAATAAAATTCGTGCGCCTTTTGCCTTGCGCAGCAAGGCCCTGTTTACATATCAATCAAACCGCCAGGTGCCCATCCTTTCGCGCATTTTGGAAAGGACGGCGGGCGGCCCATTCAAGCTTCCTTTGGCTTGAGTGGGACAGTTCAAAGCGGCGCGTGGCGCAGGTCTAACATGGGTGCCCCATGTCTCGCAGAGACATGGGATCATTCCACACCAGCTACAACAGCACGTTCCCTCCGAGTAGCTGCCCACGACGACTCGATCTCGACCACCCCAACCTCTCCGGTCAGATAATGGCGAAAGCTCGACCAGCGCCAGTCATACGGCTTCTGCACTAGGCCACGTTTTACAGGATTACGATGCATGTACCGCAGCTTCTCAATCCGCTTCTTGTCTGTGTAGTACCGAACCTGCCAGAAAGGCCGCTCCTCACGCTGCACCGCAACTGATAGCTTCGGCGCCTGAAGCACCTTCGCTACCAGAGCGCCCTTCGGCTCGCTGATGAGTAGATGTACATGCTCAGGCGTTACGACATAACCCGTGAGGAAGAAGTCGTATCGTAGGCGCATCGACTCCAGTGATCGCTCGAAAAGATCACGCGTCCCTGCTGTCCCCAGATGAGGCCTCCGATCGTAACAACTGAAAGTGACAAAGTGCAGGTCACCCGCCTGTTGATAACGAACCAACCCTCTGGTCATGCCGACATCCTACAATCCCACGTCTCAAAATCGAGACGTGGGGCACCCTCGTTGTATCGCGGAATCAAACTTTAGTGCATGGGGATACATTTGGGTGCCCCCATGTTTCGTAGAGACATGGGATCACTACAACGCAGAATACAAACCTAAAAATTAAACCAAGATTTGCGACGAACCGTTCAAGCCGCGTAATTTGCATGAGGCATCCTAAAGTGAGTCGTTACCTGTGGAGATTTCATGCCTGACAAGCCAACGCTCACACCCGCTCAGCAACTTGCCGACACCAACAAAGCCCACTTTCCGAACGAAAGCGCGGAGTATCGTAAAGCTCGCAATGCACTCCTCGCAGATGAGATCGAACTTCGCCGCCACCTCGAGCGTGTCGCCGCGCAACGTCGCGCTCTGCCTCAGGGCGGTGAGATTCCGCAAGACTTCGAACTCGTCTACGAAGCCGGGCCAATCCATTTTTCTAATCTTTTCGGCGACAAAGACACGCTGCTCATCTACAGCATGATGTACGGCCCACAACGCAAAGCGCCGTGTCCCAGTTGCACCTCATGCCTGAGCGGCTGGAACGGAACCGCCGTCAACCTGCGCGAGCGAGTTGCCATCGCCGTCACCGCGCGTTCTCCCATCGAGAGACTGGTCGAGTACAAGCAGCAACGCGGCTTCGCAAACCTCCCATTTGTCTCCGACATCTCCGGCGATTACACCCGCACCTACGTCAACCCTGAAGATGCCGATGTCCCCGGCTTCAGCGTTTTCACTCGGCAAGGCGAGACCATTCGTCACTTCTACACCTGCGAGATGAGTGGCGAGATGGCCGACCCCGGACAAGACCCGCGTGGCGCCCCAGACCTCGATCTCCTTTGGCAGATGCTCGACTGGACGCCGCAAGGCCGTGGCACAGACTGGTATCCAAAGCTCAGTTATGGCCCGAAATAGTGCAAAGCGCCTCCAGGTAGAAGCCGGAGCAACTCTCAAGGCGAGTGATATTCAAGAGCTGTGTCCGGTGCACTGGAGCACGCCAAGATATCGACTCCACGGACCTACGGCTTTCCTGTACTGATGGGCCATAATTCTCGAAATCTGGTGCAGATGAGTCAGGTCGTGAGTCGCCCAGGTGGCCAGCAACTCCGATAAAGTCACAACTCCAAAGGCAGGATGCCGTCCGCGTCTTTCGAGATCCCCTTGCCGCAAATGCAATCCACGCAGTTCGTCCAGGTTTCCTGACCGCAAGCGTGCAAATTCATCCAACAACTCTTCCAGCGTCTTACCCTGACTCTCTCGTGTGTGTCCTCCGCGATCGAAGGGCTCAAACGTCTGCGTCTCGCCGGATTGCAGCACCATCCGCACTCGCGGCATCCAATCCACGCGTTCGCCGGCAATTAAATGGCCGACAACATCGAACGTGCTCCAGGTGTTCTCACCCTCATTTCGCAGCGTCCACGTCTCTGGCAAATCACGTAGAAGCGCATCGAGAGCAGCGGGAGTACGAGTGAGAAGCGATCTCGTGTCCTGCAAGTTATGCTCCGTCATTCTCCTCGATTCGTTGGCAAGATTTTCAGGGACTCTGATTGTACCTGTTCTGCGGTAGAAGCCGGGACTTCAGTCCCCGGAACAAGCCGTCGCCGAAGGCGACGACCCCACTGCTGTGGGCTGGAGCGCAGGCAAAGCCGGAGCCACTTCTCATCGAGTCCCCCGCGGATAGCCAGGGAACTCCAATCGTAAGCCATCATCGCCCCGTGTTATGCTTCTCCCCCATGTCAAGCGCAGCGCAATCCCTTCAGCAAATTCGTCGTGCAATGGCGGACACAAACGATCTTTTTAATGCGGAAGTGTTCGGTAACCGTAACTTTGACGCCCTGGACCAGATCTACACGTCCGATGCCCACATCCTCCCACCCGGTGCGCCGATGATTGCCGGCCGTGCAGCCATCAAAGAGTTCTGGTCGAACATGGTCCAATCGGCAAACGCAAAATCTGCCGTGCTCGAATCCATAGACGTGATGCCAGCAGGCGATGGCGCGGTCGAGATCGGGCGTGCTGTCCTCACCGTCAAACCCGAGGGAACAGCCTCATCGCAGATCGAGGTAAAGTATGTCGTGTATTGGAAGCCGGAAGAAGGGCGATGGAAATGGCATGTCGACATCTGGAACATGAATTCCTGAAGCCCTTACAAGACATCAATACAACCAAGAGAATGGAAGCCTTTAAGCAACCCCACCCGTTTCACCTCTATACCTATTGAGAAATATCAAGGGCAACTATCTGTTTTCGATCGCGTTAAATTGAATTAGAACCAACGAAGGCAGAGCACAAAGCTCTGCCAATTACTTCGATCTGGAGATTTCTAAAACCCATGAAGAAATTCGCAATTCTTGGAATTCTTTCCTGTGCACTTGTTGCTGCGCCATCTTTTGCGCAGGTCGTCGTTCGCGTCGCGCCCCCGCCGGTCATTGTCGAGCATCCAGGGCCGCCCCCTCGCGCTGGTTATATCTGGACACCCGGCTACCATCGCTGGGATGGAGCGCGCTATGTCTGGGTTCCCGGGCGTTATGCGTACCCGCCGCGTCCCCAGGCAGTCTGGGTGCCGCATCACTGGGCGGAGCGTCACGGCACCTGGGTGTTCGTGGAAGGTCACTGGCGCTAATCCAAACAGAAAAGACCGAAAAGAAAAACGCCCCATCCTGACAAAATCGGGATGGGGTTTTCCTTAGATCGTATCGATTGGGAACCGGCCCACTCAAAATCAAGTTCCGCCGTAGGCCGAAGCGATTCACGCCGCGTGCGTTACATCCATCTCGCTCAGCCGCAGCGCCAGACACTTCGCCGCGCCACCCGCCTTCAAAAATTCCGTCAACTCAACCTGCACCACGCGGAAGTTCCGCGATTGCAATTCCGCACAAAGCTCCGTACTGATTTGGTTCAGCAGAATCGTCCGTCCGACGTTCACCGCGTTGCAGGCAAAGCGAAGTGCATCCGCCTCCGATACTTCGATTCGTTTCGCCGCCGGATACCGCGCCACGATACGCGCCAGCGATTCCGCATCGAAGGCTGCGGCAAAATACATCACGTCGCCATTCGAGAGCGGGCAGAAGCAAGTGTCCAGATGGTAAAAGCGAGGATCGATCAACCGGAGCGGTACCACCTCCAGCCCCCACATGTCATTCAGGTGCCAATGGCTGTCTTCCCTCGTCCGCAGCCCATGTCCGGCCCAAAGCCGCGAGCCGTCGGCCTCGAACAAAGCGTCGCCTTCGCCCTCAAACGGCGTGGCGCGGGGAATTTCGCGCACGGCAAATCCAGACTCGTTGAACCATCGGCGAAAGTGCGGCTCCTCACCCTGCCGCTCCGGATGGTGAAAGCTGCTCAGCGCTACCATGCCATTCCGTACCAGGCCGGCGTTGGCGGTAAAGACCATATCCGGTGACCCCGGCTGCGGATCGACCAACAAGACACGCGCCACCCGGGAAAGCGCAGAATGCAGCTGCTCCCATTGCGACGCAGCCTGTTCCCGCGACGACCGGCGCACATTGCCTTCCATCCATGGATTGATCACATAATTTACTTCGTACAGCTTCGGCGGACACATCAGAAATGTGGGCACGCCGTTCACGCCACCATCGACCGAGCCGCTTCCACTCAGGCTCATAAACAAATCTCCTGGGCAGAGTGTGTCCTGAGTTTTGCGGCCCGTCAATACGAATGAAAATGCATAAAAAATGAATAATCATGCAGGAACCAGACTCGACATGGCCCTAAACCGACCTTCAATCGGTTCGCCAGGCAAATCCCAGACAAAATCATTGTCAAGCTCTAAATTCTGTTTGACTCTCCTAAGCTATTAGAAATAAGCGACTTATCTCCCATGAAATTTGGCGTGTTTTCCGTCTGGAATTGCTATGCTGGATATAGGGCCATAAAAGCCCGTGGGCAGGCGTGCCTTCGTGAAAAACGAAAGTAATTCCCCGCTAAGTCATTGAAAACACTGAAGACAATCTAAGTAGCTTTAAAACCATCAGCTTAACCGGGGATGATCCCCCTCTATCTCATTGAAAACCATGAAAACGAAACATAGTCTGGGGGAGGGGATGGATGCCGGTCTGGCCCGGCCTCGTGCTGAAGCCCTACAATCCCCATCTATGAGCGGGGAAGAATTCAGTCCGGCACAGCTTCGCCAGTTTCGGCGCCTGCTTCTCGCCTGGTTTGACGAGCATGCCCGCAACCTTCCGTGGCGCCGCTCCAGCGACCCGTATGCGATCTGGGTTTCGGAGATCATGCTCCAACAGACGCGCGTGAATGCCGTCCTCGATCACTATGCGCTGTTCATGGCGCGGTTCCCGACCATGCAGGCACTCGCAGCTGCCAAGGAGCCGGATGTCCTCGCCATCTGGAGCGGGCTGGGTTACTACCGCCGCGCTCGCATGCTGCACAAAGCCGTGCAGTTCGTCACAACCGAACTTGCTGGAAGCATGCCCAGAACCGCTGCAGAGCTGCGGGCCCTCCCAGGCATCGGTGAATACACCTCAGCCGCCATCGCCAGCATCGCCTTCGGCGAAGCCGCCGCCGTGGTCGATGGGAATGTGGAGCGCGTCGTAACCAGGCTGGCCGGACTGATGCCAGCGCCCGATGGCAAAGCCAGCGTCCTCGATCGCGCGGTGAGACAAACAGCCGGGCGGCTCCTCGAGCAGACCCGTCCCGGCGATTTCAACCAGGCGATGATGGAACTCGGCGCAACCCTCTGCCTGCCCCGCAATCCACTCTGTCTGCAATGCCCGGTGCAGAAGCTCTGCCGAACACGCGGCGAGCATCCCACCTCTGCGCGCAAGGAGATGAGCAGCAAGCCCGTCAGCTATGCCATTTTGCGCCGAGCCGCTCGCAAAGGCAGACTGGAGATGCTGCTTGAACAGCGCCCACATGAAGCATCGCTGATGGCGGGCATGTGGGAACTGCCGCAGGTGGAGGGCTTTGACACCAGCTCCGGCCGGCTGCTGCTCAATGTGCGCCATCTGCTGCCCAGGCGCAAGACGAGGAAGTGGGTCCCTATCGAGGAACTGCCCGCCCTGCCACTCACCGGCCTGGCACGTAAGGTGCTCAAGCGCCTGCGCGTGCTGCCCGGCCACGCATCCGGCTCTACTCCTGCGCAGTTCGGGGCAAAGAAGGCGAATATTTTGCCGCTTCTGTAGCAAAATAGTTCATACACTCGTATCTTCGTCACCTGAGGAACAAGAATGGCTCAATCTCTTCGCCGGGCGCTTCGTCTTGCCTGCGTTTCCGCCGCCACGTTAATGCCTATTACCGCTGCGTTCTACCAGACGCCGGTTCCTGCGATACCTGGAATTCCTCAGGAAGCTCAGCAGGCCGCAGCCAGCATCGACCCCGAAAAGATACGCGCACACGTACGCTTCCTCTCGAGCGATCTGCTCGAAGGGCGCGGTCCTGGTTTACGTGGCGCTGAGATTGCAGCAGAGTACATCGCCACGCAGTTCGCCCTCAATGGATTGAAACCAGCCGGGGACAACGGAACCTACTTCCAGAAAGTGCCGCTCTATGCAGTACACACCATTGAAGACCAGACAACTGCATCGTTTGTGCCGCAGAATGGCCAGCCGATTCCGCTGACCTATGGCGAAGACTTCGTTACCAAAGACCAAACCGGATCGGAATCGGCCGACATTGACGCTCCCATTGTCTTCGTCGGATACGGCATTTATGCTCCCGAGTACCACTGGAACGACTTCGCAGGCGTGGACGTGAAAGGCAAGATCCTGCTCGTCATCGTGAATGAGCCGCCATCCGATGACGAAAGCTTCTTCAAGGGCAAGGCCATGACCTACTATGGCCGCTGGACCTACAAGTACGAGGAAGCCTCGCGTCGGGGCGCGGCAGGCGTGTTGATCATCCACCGCACCGATCTCGCCAGTTACCCGTGGCACGTTGTGCGCGACTCGCAGGCCATTGAGAAGTCCTTCCTGCAGGGCGATCCGACGGCTACGCTCAAGGCTGCAAGCTGGATCCAGCATGACGTGGCACAGAAGCTGTTCACCGCCGCTGGAAAGGGCAACGTCGATGCTCTGATCGAAGCGGCCGGCAAGCCCGGCTTCCAGGCCGTCGAGCTTCCGGTGCGCTTCAAAGCACATATTGCAAGCAGAGTGCGGCACTACGAATCAGACAACGTGATCGGCGAAGTGCCCGGCGCGCAACCGGGTCAGGCCGTTCTCTACTCGGCGCATTACGACCATCTCGGCATCGACCCCAACGCGAAGGGCGACAACATCTATAACGGAGCGGCCGACAACGGCACAGGCTGCGGCATTCTGCTTGAAATGGCCCGCGTCTTTGCACAAACCAAGCCGCCGCACAGCGTCTTCTTTGCGTCCGTAACTGCCGAAGAACAAGGGCTCCTCGGTTCGCAGTGGCTCGGCATGCACCTGCCAGTGCCAGCTTCGCAAATTGCCCTGAATCTGAACTATGACATGCTGAACCCGATTGGCGTTCCTACTGCGACGGAAGTGGGTGGGGCCGAGCGCACGACGTTTTACCCTGAAGTGGAGAAAACGGCGAAGGCCTTCAATCTTACCATTGAGACAGATCAGTTCCCCGGTGCAGGACATTACTATCGCTCCGATCACTTCAGCTTCGCCCGCGTCGGCGTGCCCGCCTTCTCCATCGGCCAGGGAACGACCTTCGAAGGTCGCACGCCGGAGTGGGGGCGCGAGCAGATGGAAGATTTCGTTGCACACCGCTACCATCAACCATCGGATGAGTACAAGCCCGAAATGGACTTTCGCGGAAACGCCAGAATGGCGCAATTCGGGTTCATTCTTGGATGGGAAGCATCGTCATTACCGCAAACGATCGGCTGGCAGCCGGGCGACGAGTTTGCAGCAGCTCGCCTGAAAAGCAAACAGTAAGGGAGGAGAGATGAAGCGGCAAGCGTGGTCGAAGTATCCCGTGGCGCCGCTTTTTCTTCCGCTCCTTTTGTCCGTTCCGCCGCGAGCATTATATGCCCAGTCGGCGACGACACCCGCGCTCCATCATCGGGGTGATCCCAACACGACGGATCACCCTGTTGTCGTGAGACAGACAAGAAAAACGAACTCGCTTATCCCTGAAGATGCCTCGGGCGAATACATGCTGGGGCATCCGGGTGAAGTGGTGGAGATAACGCTCCAGTTTGGCGGACTGAGCGGATACATTTCCCGACAGGGCGATGGCGAAAGCGACAGCGGGACCCCGTTGACCTATTTCTTTGACCAGACGTCCCTGCACGCCCAGGATTTAAAGTTTACGACCCAGCTCATCCACGGCATCTGGTATTCATTTCAGGGAACAATCGTACGAGGTTCGGGCAAGACACGAGAAGACGATGGCTATTACCTGCTCATGGGCGAGCTGACGGAGCACGACGCTGTGCATAAAACAGAAACAAGGCGCTCCGTCAGTCTCAAGTCGGGTCGACAATTTGGATAGCCCGCTATG
>Ga0206962_1086_pt1 | contig 33071 bp, 23 predicted proteins | sample Alteio_BWOrgHeat_27_FD_153241 | JGI IMG/M metagenome (GOLD analysis project Ga0206962, IMG submission 153241) | Enriched cells from forest soil in Barre Woods Harvard Forest LTER site, Petersham, Massachusetts, United States -... | ecosystem: Environmental > Terrestrial > Soil > Temperate forest >...
GTTGTTCTCCAGGTCATATCCCATCCAATACGGTATCGTTTATTAACCGTAAAATAACATCCTATTTGAGCCGGAATAGCCATATCATAAAGGCTATAGCTTACCCCTTCTGTTTCTAAGGGTTGGAGGGCAACACCTCCGTCTAAAGTTTTGGGATTGTGGTGGAAGGCAGCAACTCCAAGTCCAATATAAGCCCTGAAATCATTTCGGTAACGGTAGGTATGTCCTAAATCGTTTATCTCATAAAAGAAGAACTGCGCAATGGCATTTGCTTCAAAAATATTGTTTTTAAAATTCAGATTACGATCGTGACGGGCAGGGTTGGTAGAAAGTGCATCATTCCCCTGGATATGACCATAGTCGATACCCATTTGAACTGAAAATTTAGGGTGTAATTTAAGACGAGCAAAGGCTCCACTTGCAATGCTTGATTCTCCCAATTTCATATCAGGAACAAAATTTCTGCGAGTGCCGGCACCGCCTCCTATATCACCAAGATAATTTGCTCCACCCAACTTAACACCAAAATCCCATTTGTACTGGGCGTTGGTGATATAAGGAAGAGCAATAATGGATGCGAGAAGTAGAATACGCTTCATGAAACAAATATACAATAAATTCAATAACAGCTCTTATTGTCACACATTTTTGAACTGACATCTTTTTGAGACCTTCATCTTAAAAAGTGAGGAGGTTTATCAGGCCCCAGGCCGGAAAAATTCTTACTTTTGACCCTCAAACACCAACACAGAGGATGGACCAACGGATAACGCAACTATTTAATATTCAGTATCCTATTATTCAGGCGGGAATGATTTGGTGTAGTGGATGGGAGCTGGCTTCCTCAGTCAGTAATGCAGGAGGATTGGGGCTTATTGGTTCCGGGTCTATGTATCCTGAAGTATTAAGAGATCATATACAGAAATGCAGAAAGGCAACAGACAAGCCTTTTGGCGTAAATCTTCCTCTCTTATATCCGGATATAGAAAAGCATATTCAAGTAATTCTGGATGAAGGAGTTAAAATAGTATTCACTTCTGCCGGTAACCCTAAAACCTGGACAAAAATATTAAAGGATAAAGGAATAACAGTGGTGCATGTGGTGGCGAATGTGAAATTTGCTGTTAAGTGTGTCGAAGCGGGAGTGGATGCTATTGTTGCGGAAGGGTTTGAAGCAGGCGGACATAACGGTAGGGAGGAAACCACCACCTTATGTCTGATTCCCCTTATAAGAGAAGCTGTTAGTATACCGCTTATTGCCGCAGGAGGTATTGGTTCTGGGCGTTCCATGTTTGCGGTTATGGCATTGGGAGCAGAAGGGGTTCAGATAGGATCCCGTTTCGTTGCTTCTGAAGAGTCATCGGCTCATATAAATTTCAAAAACAGCATTATTCAAGCATCTGATGGAGATACCAGGCTTACGATGAAACAATTAACACCTGTTCGTTTGCTTAAGAACCGTTTTTTTCAGGAAGTACAGAAAGCTGAAGAACGGGGCGCATCATTGGAAGAGTTGGAGATATTGTTGGGAAAAGGACGGGCAAAGAAAGGAATGTTTGAAGGGAACCTTGAAGAAGGAGAACTGGAAATAGGTCAGATAAGCGCCTCGCTGAAAGATATTAAATCTGCACGATTAATTATTGCTGAGTTGATAAAGGAATTTAATGAAGCACAAAATGAAATGAGTCAAATTCGTTTCTGACCGGATCCGGTCAATTAAAATTAGCATTTGTATATTCGTCCACATTTTGTTTAACCTGCTGTATGATACAATTCGAACGTTATACTCTTTCCAATGGACTTCGTGTCATTGTTCATATTGATAAATCAACGCCATTGGCTTGTATCAATATTCTCTATGATGTAGGCGCAAGAGATGAGGATTCGGAGCGAACTGGTTTTGCGCATCTTTTCGAACATCTCATGTTCGGCGGCTCTGTTAATATCCCCAGCTATGATGAACCTTTGCAAAGGGTAGGAGGGGAGAACAATGCATTTACAACCAACGACATTACCAACTATTATCTTACGCTTCCTGCTTCTAATCTGGAAACAGGATTTTGGCTGGAAAGCGATCGCATGCTGAGCCTTGCATTTTCAGAAAAAAGTCTGGAAGTTCAGCGAAATGTGGTAATAGAGGAATTTAAACAGCGTTATCTGAACCAACCCTATGGCGATGTATGGTTGTTGTTAAAACCGTTGGCATATAAGGTGCATCCATATCAGTGGTGTACGATCGGAAAAGAGATAAAACATATAGAAGAGGCCAGGATGGAGGATGTCAAAGCCTTTTTTAAACTACACTATACCCCCAATAATGCCATTCTGGTTGTGGCCGGTAATATTGAACCGTCTCAGGTAAAGCAACTGGCTGAAAAATGGTTTAGTCCCATTCCTTCCGGCCCGGCGCATAAACGAAACCTCCCTGAAGAGCCGGAACAGACTGCTTATCGCCAGCTCCGCGTTAAACGAGAAGTGCCTTCAAGCGCCCTTTATATGGCTTTTCATATGTGCGATCGCCGTAATGAAGCGTATCAGACCATGGATCTCATTTCCGATATGCTTTCCAGGGGAAATTCAGCAAGATTGTATAATGAATTGGTAAAAGAAAAAAAGCTGTTTTCCGAGATCAATGCATACCTGATGGGGGATCTGGATAAAGGACTTTTTGTGGTCTCCGGTAAATTGTCAGAAGGAGTCAGTTTTGAAGATGCAGAACTTGCTGTATTCAATGAGCTGGACAAATTATGCAAGACACAGGTAAGCGATTGGGAGCTGCAAAAAGTAAAAAATAAGATGGAAGCGACTGTCCTTTTCGGAGAATTGAATGTGCTGGATAAAGCAATGAATCTGGCATATTTTGAATTGCTCGGAGATGCAGGAGATATAGACCGGGAAGTAGGGAAATATCTTGCCGTTACTGCTATTCAGATACAACAAATGGCACAAAAAGTATTGAGAAAAGAAAATTGTTCTTCTCTTTTTTACGAGTCACAAAAATGATCTTGACCTGATATGAACTCTACTACAAGCCCAGACCGGAAATTGGCCCCCGGATATGGCATGCCCGACCAGGTAGCCATCACTGAAGCGTCAGATGCGAAGCTGGAGAATGGGATTCCTGTATTCAAAATTGATGCAGGTTCTCAGGAACTTGTAAGGATTGAAGTTGTTTTTCCTTCAGCCGGGGCTGCAGATCAGCCTGCTCCATTGATTGCCTCTTCTGTCAATGATATGCTGGAAGAGGGTACGGTTAATTATACCTCCTCTGCTTTTGCCGAGCAAATGGATTATTACGGAGCCTTTCTTCAAACGGAAACGACCCTCGATTTTTCTTCAGTTTGCTTGTTTTCGCTTAACAAACATCTTCCTCATACTCTTCCATTGCTGGAAGAGTTGATTAAGAACGCCACCTTTCCGGAAGAGGAATTTCAGACCTTTATACGCAATAGAAAACAAAAGTTTCTAACCGATGAAGCTAAGGTAGGAAATGTATCCAGGAAAAAGTTCGTGCAACTTCTTTTCGGTGATGAACACCCTTATGGGCATTACCAGTCGGCCACAGATTTTGAAGCGACTCGGCGCCCGATGCTGATTGATTTTCATTCTCGGTCATACAATGCCAAAGCCTGTCATATTGTTGTGTCCGGCAAAATCGATCCGACCCTTGATAATCTCCTGGGAAAACATTTCGGGAACAATTGGAAAAACAGTAGCATACAATTACCAATGGTTAATGCTCGTATGCATTCCGCCGAAGGAAGATTTCATTTTGTGGAAAAGAAAGATGCTGTTCAGAGTGCCATTCGTATAGGACGTGTACTCTTTAATAAAACACATCCTGATTACTTTGGAATGATGGTGCTTAATACTGTTCTTGGAGGTTATTTCGGTTCGCGACTCATGTCCAATATACGAGAAGATAAAGGGTATACCTATGGTATTGGTTCGGGTATGGTCTCGCTTAAGCAAGCGGGGTATTTCTTTATTTCAACCGAAGTGGGCGTAGATGTCTGCAAACTGGCTCTGGAAGAAATCTATAAAGAGATTGATCGTCTTCGGAACGAACCTATATCAGAGGAGGAATTAAACCTGGTGAGAAACTATATGCTTGGAACATTTCTGAGGAGTGCCGACGGACCTTTTGCGCTGGCAGATAAATTTAAGGGAATCTATGACTATGGTTTGGATTATTCCTATTACAAAAGATACGTAAGTACAATAAAAAACATTCGGGCGGAAGACCTGCAAAAACTTGCTAATAAATACCTCCGTGATGAAGATCTGGTCCAATTGGTGGTTGGAAAAATGTAATCCGTATTAATGATGGACATTACAAATGTCTGATCATATGGAATAATAGAGGAGGAGGAAACATGTCATTTGGTAAGACCAGTATTATTTTCCCTTTCTTCGTTATTGGGCGTCTCATTGTTTTTAAGCTCCTTTAAAGGCTCAGAGTTATGGACAAGGTTATCAGTTTTAACCTCTTTCTGATTTTCTTTTAAAATAAGTTCCATAGCCTCTTCCCAACCAATATTTTTGGATGCTTTTTCACTCAAATCCTCTTTTTTTCGCCTTTCGAGCCCCATATTGAATAGGTTTAATACGAATATAGCTTAAAATTAAGAGGCTTTTATAAGATTTTTGCTCTTTATTCGTTTAACAGACATCCGTAGTTATTCCTATTGCATTTATAGAAGGCTAATTTGGCATAATCCTCTGGATTTCATACATTTGTTAATTGAGGCAGAACATAATGCAGAAATATTTTACAAGCTTTCTGTTCATTCTGATGAGTTTGTATGCCCAATCCTCGATTCCTGACAGGAGAGGAATGGAATCACATTCCAATCAGGGTATTTCTATCAGCTCCGGTTCTGGAGCTGCTTTTCTGTTGCCAAATGCGAACCTCCCATCACCCAGCCTACGTTGTCTTGCTGTTCAGGCCAACGGAGATGTACAACTAAGCTGGGTATTGCCCGATACAGCCGGGAGCTCGTCACACACCTTTAATTGTTACGTTATTTCTTATTCCACAAACCCTTTTGGCCCTTTTACCAGGATTGACAGTGTTAATTCGTTCTATACCACAACATATCTGCATGCAGGTGCAGGAGGTAATAGTGCCTCCTGCTACTATTTTGTTCAGACGAAAAATCTAGGAGGAAATGTGTTATCCCCAGCTATTGATACTTTGCACAGCTTGTTCCTCCTGCTTAACAATCCCGGTAATGGTACTGCTGTGCTTAATTGGAGTCCTCTAAGCACCCCGCTGCCTCCTACTTCAAAAGGTTGGTATAAGATATGGCGTCAGTTTGGAGCTATTCCGTGGACATTAATTGATTCAACACGTACGCTGAGTTATATAGATACTATATCAATCTGTCATGCTTTTATCAATTACCGCATTGAACTGGCCGATTCATCCGGATGTACATCCATCTCCAATGTTGCAGGAGCTAATTTAAAAGACGTAATAGCTCCTACAGTAGTAGTCATGGATTCCGCTTCGGTAAATGGTGCCGGACATGCGCAGCTGGCGTGGTTTATTGATCCATCAAAGGATACTAAAGGTTATGTTATTTATGAGCTTGTTGGTGGAATCTGGACCGCAATCGATACTGTTCACGGAGCAGCTATTAACTCGTATACCTATATTGGTTCAACAGCTGGTAGCGGGGAGGAAACATACGGCGTTTCGGCTTTCGATAGCTGTGGTAACTTGTCTACATTAAGCCCCATACAGCATACCCTTTTTGTCACGGATAAAAAGGATGTTTGTTCACAGAGCCTTACCCTGAACTGGAACAATTTTATCCATCTTCCCGGTAATATAGGTACATATACCGTAATGATGAGTGTAAATGGAGGTGCTTATGCTTCCGAAGCTGTTTTAACATCTACGGATACCACCTATACGTTGACAGGGCTCACTCCGTTGTCCAATTACTGCTTTTACATTGTTGTGTCCAATACCCCGGACGTAATCAGTGCTCGATCCAACATTATTTGTTATACCGCAACCACGCCAAATGAAGCCAAGTATAATTATCTTCGGGTGGCTTCGGTACTGGGGACTTCATCTGTTAAAGTAAGTGCCTATGTGGATAATACAGCAATGGTAAAACAGTATAATTTTTACAGGGCTCTTTCCGCTACTGCTGTGCCGGTACTTATTGCCACCGTACCTGCTACCGGAGCATCTAATATATCCATTATAGATAATGGGGTAAATACCTCTCTTCAGAGTTATTATTATACCATGTATGTAGTTGACAGCTGTGGCAAAGAACAAAGCCAATCAAATGTTGATGAAACTATTTTTCTCACTGTTACAGCTGATGACGGACTCACTACAAATACCCTGTCCTGGAATGATTACAGTAGCTGGCTAGGAAATGTTCAATCATATGATGTATACCGTGCTATAGATGGAGTATGGCAACCGACACCGGTTGCCAATATACCCTATGCTGGTTCCGGACAGAATATCTATGCCGATAACGTTTCACCCTATTATACCAGCTCGGGTAAGTTTGAATATTTTGTGCAGGCATTAGAAGGCCCGGGTAACCCGTATGGTTTTACAGACAGCAGCAACTCCAATGTTACAAAGGCATTGCAAAATGCTGCACTTTATGTGCCGAATGCGTTTGTTCCTACGGGGGTAAATAACGAATTCAAGCCGGTTGGAAGCTTTGTGGATATTAATGATTATCATTTCTCCATTTATGACCGTTGGGGTCAGAAAATATTCGAAACCTCAGACAAAACTGCAGGATGGGATGGAAAGATAAATGGTCATTTATCAGAACTGGGTGCTTATGTCTATCTTATCAGTTATAAGACTTCTCATGGCGAATTCGTCGATCTCAAAGGGACTGTTACCCTGATTCGCTGATCTCTTTTTTATTTCCTTCCAAATTCGGCGTGCTTTACATATCTTTGCACGAATTTTAACGAATATTAAAATTCAATCTCCGTTCTTATGTCATTAGATCCCGAAAAGTTTTTGGGTGAAGGCCTCACCTACGATGATGTATTACTGGTACCAGCCTTTTCTGAAGTACTTCCCCGAGAAGTGGACCTGTCCACGAATTTTACCCGCAAAATAAGGCTCAATGCCCCTATCGTATCAGCTGCCATGGATACCGTTACAGAGTATCAATTGGCTATTGCTATTGCGCAGGAAGGCGGAATAGGGGTGTTGCACAAGAATATGACTATTCTGGAGCAAGCAGAGCATGTAAGAAAGGTGAAACGTTCAGAAAGCGGGATGATTCAGGATCCGGTAACTGTTGCAGCCAACTCTACTGTTGCAGAAGTCCTTGCCTTGATGAAGGAGCATAAAATAGGCGGCATTCCAGTAGTTGATTCCGAAAGACATTTGCTTGGTATTGTAACCAACAGAGATCTGCGTTTTGAAAAAAACATGAAACGGCTGGTTGCAGAAGTAATGACCAGTGAAAACCTCATCACTGCCAAACAAGGTACTGATCTGAAAAAGGCAGAGGTCATTCTCCAGGATAATAAAATAGAAAAATTGCCGGTGGTTGATAAGGAGAACCGTCTGGTAGGTTTAATAACTTACAAGGATATCATTAAAGTCAAGGTTCGTCCGATGGCTTGTAAAGATTCATTGGGCAGGTTGCGTGTAGCAGCAGCAGTTGGAATTACGGCTAATACAATGGAAAGGGCAGAAGCCCTTGTACATTCGGGAGTCGACGCCATTATTATTGATACAGCCCATGGACATTCTTCCATGGTAATAGAGATGCTTAAAAAAGTAAGAAAGGCATATCCTGATCTTCAGATTGTAGTTGGAAATATAGCTACTGCCGAAGCAGGAAAAGCCTTGGTAAAGGCAGGAGCCGATGCTGTTAAAGTAGGTATTGGGCCCGGTTCTATTTGTACTACCCGGATTATTGCAGGAGTTGGAGTGCCTCAGTTATATGCTGTTTATGAAGTGGCAAAAGCGTTGAAAGGAAGTGGAGTTCCCGTGATTGCTGATGGCGGTATTCGATTTACAGGAGATATTGTAAAAGCAATTGCTGCCGGAGCCAGTACAATTATGGCAGGATCACTCTTTGCAGGTGTTGAAGAATCTCCCGGAGATACAATCATTTATGAAGGCCGTAAATTCAAGTCATACCGTGGCATGGGCTCCATCGAAGCAATGCAGCAAGGATCCAAGGATCGTTATTTCCAGGATGCCGAAGATGACATCAAAAAGTTGGTTCCTGAAGGCATCTCTGGCCGGGTACCATTTAAAGGTGCATTATCTGAAATTGTATATCAGATGATTGGCGGATTAAGAGCAGGTATGGGGTATTGTGGTGCAAAAAATATTGAAGCGCTTCAGAAAGCCAAATTTATACGTATTACTCCTTCCGGAATGAAAGAAAGCCATCCGCATGATGTGGTAATCACCAGAGAAGCACCTAACTATTCTTCCCGTTAACTCATATTTTATCATTAATAGTCCGTTCGACTTCCAATAACGATTTTTTTTTGGACGTCGGAGCTGACTGTTTCTTGCTTAATTTTAAATGCAGAAACAGACTCAATCCCCTCTTTTGAGAAGCTATTAGGAATAGGGTAACGAAATCAACCGCTGTCTTAACGATGGACAAAACACGATCTATGGTAAAGCCAATCAAACTCTTGTTGATAGCTTTCTCATTTATATTTGGTTCTGTGTATTTGAATGCCCAGATACCAGGGGCATCTTGTACGACATGTAAGCAGCATGCATCCCAGCGGAGGGTTGGCCCTATTGCCCCATTGAACGGAAATGGTAGCCTTGGATTAAATTACACATCAACGGCCTGTGGCTTGAATTATGTTACAGGTTCTGTTGTTCTGGAACAAAGGACAATATCACTGGGTGTTGTTAATCCACCGCCTGGTGCTGTTCAACCTGCAACGATTCAGATTTCCGGAATCCCGGCCTGCGCTACTATTCTAAAAGCTTTTTTATATGCCGATGCCTCTGGAAACGGAGTAGCGGTTACTGCAACGGTAAAGAACCCTGTCGGAACTTCAGGTAATTATCCAATGACTATTATCGGGCAGGATATAGATAAATGCTGGTCTTCTGTTGGGTATTCCGGTACCTATTCCTACCGTGCCGATGTTACAGCAGCTATCAATGGAAACGGAAGCTACCTTATTTCTGGTATGCCTTCCATAGCCCCTGGGCCGAATGATGTGGACGGAGCCAGTCTGATTATTATCTATACCGATCCATCCGCTGCTTATACCGGTACTATTGCGATTGCCGACGGAGCACATGTGAGTACCGGTAATACACTGAATGATAATATAACAGGTTTTACTGCCTGTGCTGCATCAGCAACAGGCAGCACATTTTTGATTGTTGCCGATTTGCAACAACTCGCCGATCTTTCCGTAAATTTCAATAGCGCCACAACAAATTTCACTTATCCGGCTGCTTCGGATTCCTGGTGGGATCTGATATCTTCACCTACCACTGTTACAGCAGGTTTGTCAAATTATTCTCTTCAGACATCCAATTTCAGCGATTGTTATAATCTTGTTGCTTTCGGGCTTTATTTTCAAACAGGTTGCAATACCTGTACAGGTAGTGGAATTACCGTTTCCGCTACTTCTTCCTCTTCATGTGCCACTGGAAATTCTGCTACGGCAACCGTTACCGGAGGAACAGCTCCTTATACCTATTCCTGGTCTGGAACAGCCCAAACGACCCCGACAATTACTGGTGTACCCCCTGGAACATATACTGTTACTGTAAAAGACAATAGTGTTTGTAATTCCGGTACTGCTGTTGTTGTGATTCCTGCCGGAGTAGGAGTAAGTAGCACTTTCGCCAGTACCAACCCAACCTGTTTTGGCTTATCCAACGGAACGGGGACGGTGACAGCGACAGGAGGCATAGCTCCATATACTTATTCCTGGACCCCGGCTCCGGGAACAGGACAAGGCACATCGGCAGCAGGATCCATGCCTGCCGGAACCTATACTTGTTTGGTGACAGATAGTAGCGGATGTCAAGGCAAGGATATCATTACCCTTACGCAACCTACTGCCATTACGCTGACCTCCGGAGCAGTTGCCCCTATTTGTATAGGCCAGTCGCAAGTGCTTTCTGCAACCGGACATGGTGGCACTCCCGCCTATACTTATTCCTGGACCGATGCAGGAAATGCAGTTACTTCTCCTGTAAGCCCTGTGGTTACGACAACGTATACGGTAACCGTGACAGATTCAGGTGGGTGTGTTTCGACTCCTGTTACTGTTATAGTGACTGTAAAACCTGCACTGGCCGTAACTGCAAATGCTACCGCGGCTATCTGCATAGGTTCTTCTGTTCCCTTACTGTGTACCGCTACAGGAGGCAATGGTAATTATACATATACCTGGACTCCTGCTACCGGTTTAAGCAGTACTACCATTCCGAATCCCACTGCCACGCCGCCATTAACTACTACTTACACCGTTGTGGTATCGGATAATTGTGGTACGCCTGTTGCGAGTACTACAATTGTTGCAACATTGCTTCCGATTCCGGCTCCTGTCATTTCAGCCAATATAAAAAGCGGATGTGCCCCCCTTTGTGTTACTTTTTCTGATTCGGTTGTTCCAGGTTGTGCCACTGCTACCTGGAACTTCGGTGATGGAAATACAGGAATAGGCTGTGGCAACATTACCCATTGCTATACTGCAAGCGGAACGTACAATCTGACATTTAAAATGACGGATACAGCAGGTTGTAAGGCCACAAAGATAGATTCCAATTATATAACGGTATACCCGCAGCCTGTGCCCCAGTTCTCCGCATCACCTCAGCCAACAAGTATTTTTAATCCGTTAATTTATTTTACGGATCTTTCTGTGGGCGCTACAAGCTGGAACTGGAGTTTCGGAGATGTAACGCACGGAGGTTCTGTATTGCAAAACCCACAGTACACCTATGCTGATACAGGTTGTTATGATGTTCAGTTGGTTATAACCAATGTGAATGGATGTAAGGATTCAGTAATCCATCCTGTGTGTATCAATGCCGATTTTGAATTTTTCATGCCCGATGCCTTTACACCCAATAATGATGGAGTAAATGATTTACTACTTCCAAAGGGCATTGGAATTGTAGAAAAGGACTATGATTTTACCATTTTTGACAGGTGGGGAAATCTGATTTTCGAAACAAACGATTTAAATCAAGGCTGGAACGGACATGTAAACGGAGGAGCCTTATGTGCCCAGGTTGATACCTATGTCTGGAGGGTTCAACTGAAAGATTTCCATGGTCAGCGTCATTCATTTACTGGCGGGGTCCAACTCATTAAATAAGCTATTCGTTGGCATTTTTAATAAGTTCTTCCTGTAAAAAGAGCCTTTCGACTAAATTATTTTGAATCTAAAATTGGTTCAACTTCCAATCATTTTCTTGATTTTGATTTGAGATGATTCCACCTGAAGGAAATTCCATCCGCAAGATCGTAATGGAGTAATGTCCTACTTTTTAACCGAAACGGTTATAAATTCTATTCCACACGGAACGATAATTTGGTGATCCTTCACAATCACCTGACAGTTTACAGGAACAGCATGTACTTTTCTTACATTGCCATCCGGCATTGTAAATTCCATATCGGTGGTAATGGAAAGCGGACCCTCAAAAACAAATGGATCTTTATAATACTCGGCCAGGTCAACATCCTTGATATGGACCTTTTTTCCGAATAGTTTGGTGTACAAGGGTAATATGGCGCTGGTTATACGGATAATGATCTTATTGCTGTCCAGTGCATAGGTAATGGACACAGAGCCCTGTATGTCGGAATTATAGTTCATTGGGCCGGTTTGCACTGATACATTGGCTTTATAGCCTGCCGCGCCGTCAGTAAGCTCTATATGTGGGTTCTGCAAAGTCCAATGATATATCCCTTCCATAAAGAGCATCGAATACTTTCCGGATCCGTACACGGGACCGATAGCGTCAAATAATTTATTTAAACTCTGCTCCTGCAATATAACCTGGATGTCAGGTGTTTTTTCCTGAGCGAGCAGCCGGGTAGAAAGGATAAGCAAAAAAAGGCAGGAAATCAGGTTGCGCATTCGTAAATATACGATTTATGGATGCAAAGACCGGGGCCGGATAAGTGTTAAAGCAGAAGTGCCGCTAGTTTCCATATCCCTATAATCAGTAGAATAGAGCCGATAAGACGGTTCACAATAAGCAGGAAGTGAGGGTTTATATACTTCTTAATCTTATTGGCCATCATCACCTTAAGTATATCAGTTAATACGACTACTGAAAGGGTCGTGCTAAAGAAAATAATGATGTGGATACGGGTAAAGTTATGGGTGGAGCTGATTACTCCCAGCCAGGTAATCCAGAGTAGGATCACTACCGGATTAAGGATATTGAGCAGGTATCCTTTTACGATGGTTAAGGCAATATTAGGTGTCTTGATGCTTACTTCCCGTTCTTGCAGTGGAGTCATAGGCTTTTTCTGCATGAGAATATAGATTCCGAAAAGGATCAGGATAGTTCCTCCTACTAATCCGACAATCATTTTGTTTGCCGGATTAAGCATGAATTGGGATACGCCCAGATAGGCCAGTAACACGCAGGTTACATCACTCAAAAAAATACCAAATGCAAGTGCTACACCTGATCGTACGCCATTATGAAGACTGGTTTGGATCAGTGCGAAGAAAGACGGACCCACGCCAATGCAAAGGGCCAAACCCAATCCAATACCTTTGTATATGGCTTCTAATACAGGAGTCATACATTGTTTTGTTGTCGCTCTTTCAAAAACAGGTTCCAGTCTTCCAAACGTGAATTTTTAAGAACTCTTGGAAATTTGTTCTGACCACCTTCTTTCCCTTTGCGTTTCATCCAGTCGTAAAAGTAACGGGAAGGGAGTACCTCTACAAAAATATCTTTGAGAGCCGCAATACGTTCTACCCGATAGTCATCATTGATATTTTTGAGGTGATCGTCCAGTTTTTTCTTCAATACAGCAGCATCTACGGGATCGTCAGTTCCTATATACCATTGGTGGGCAAATAAAGTTTCATAATTAATACCGGCAACAGCAAATTCCTTGATATCAATTTTCATTTCTTCAGCCGTTTCCCGGATAGCCCGGTTCATATTATCCTGAGATAAATGCTCTCCACAAAGGCTTAGAAACTGTTTGGTACGTCCTGTAATGGCTATCTCACAGCGTTCCACATCGGTAAAACGGATGGTATCACCGATCAGATAACGCCATGCACCCGAACATGTACTCAGCAAAAGGGCGTATTCTTCTCCTTCTTTTACTTCATTAAGTGTAAAGGCCTGCGGTTTCTCAACCATCTCTCCTTCTGAATTAAAATTGTCAGAATTAAAAGGTACAAATTCGAAGAAAATACCAGTGTCCAGGGCAAGTTTCATTCCCAAGGCATTGGGCCGGGACTGAAAAGCGATGAATCCTTCCGAAGCAAGATATGTTTCCAGGTAGCTGATCGGTTTGCCAAGCAGTTTCTCAAATCCTTGTTTATATGGAAGAAAAGAAACGCCCCCATGAACATATATATTCAGATTGGGCCAGATATCATGTATGGTTTTAACCTTATAATGAGCGATGATTCGTTCGAAAAGAATTTGAACCCAAGCAGGTACTCCGGCAACTACTCCAATATCCCATGAGCTTGCATTACGGGTCATCTCATCCAATTTTGAGTTCCAGTCCCGTTCTCTCGAAATCCTGCTTCCCGGTTTATAGAAATGCTGAAACCAGAACGGCAGGTTGCCGGTTGTGATGCCACTCAGATCTCCTTCAAAATAGGTACCATTAAAGTTGAGGTGGGTACTGCCTCCTATCATAAGCATTCCTTTTCCGAAAAAGTTTTCATCCACATCATACTGTGCCATCGAGATCAATTGTTTGGCACTGGTGCGGCGAATTGTTTTTATCATCTCCTTGGTTACGGGAATATGTTTGCTGGACGATTCGGAAGTGCCCGAACTAAGTGCAAAATACTTGACTTCCTCTGGCCAGCAGACATACGATTCTCCATTAAGAGAACGATACCACCATTTTCTGAAAATGGAGTTGTAGTCATGAGTATCCACTGTTTGTTGAAATGCACTAACAATATCCTTTTCCGCCAGCAGTTTCGAAAAGCGATAATGTTCTCCGAAAGCAGTAAACTCTGCCTTACTGATAAGTTTTCGAAGGATACGTGCCTGGATAGCATAGGCATTTTTTCTGCGAATGCTGGGCAGAGTTTTTCCCAGTTTAATAGTTCGTTTAAGTATAGTTCCAAGTAAAGCCATAATGTTTTCCGCGCTGATTGCTGAATTGGGTCCGGACTATCCCTTTTGGGGATGGTAAGTTCCTGTCAGCTTCCGTTCGTAATCTTAGTTCTTAACCGGAGCACTTCTTCCGAAATACTCCTCACTTCTTCCTGGCTCAGGTGATTGGCATCGGCCGCTGATGTATACAATTTTCTGATTTTGATCAGATCAGCAACGATGGATTGGAACGGTTCTGTTTTGAAATCACTCAGCAAATTGATCAGATTTGTAAGATGTTTCTTTTGCTCCTGCAGCATGTTGTACAATTCAGTGTAGCTTCCGTTATTATCGTTTGTTCCGATTGTCTGGGTTGTAAGGTAAAGGCTTTCAATCCATCCTCCGGATACCACCAGCGCCGCCATTCCAATACGATCTTCCGATTTCAGACTCCTGTCAATTTCATTATAAGAATGATACATGATATTTTCAATGGTATCCTTATTGTTTTTGTTCTGGTCATAACGGTCCATTGTTTTTTCATCAAAAGCTGTAGGAACACCCAGTTCATCTGCCAGCTTCTTAATGGTACGGATGTAAGAGGCAAATTCTTTGAATTCGCCCATGGAAATAACATAGGTAAGATCCGCCCCATAAACACCCAGGTTGAGCGATTTGGAATTGCTTTGATTATACCTTGAAATGCTATTCACTGGATTCATGAATGCCGGCTTATAAGCCACATAGGAATTGGAAAGCCTTTGCAGTATTTCGAATGGGATAGGGATGTTGCTGATTAAAAGATTATATCTCTGTTTTACCGTATCAACAGGCTGAGTACCGGTATGTGAAATAGTATCTTTTTCGGTCTGCTGGGGCGTACCTTGTTTATTGTCGCAAGCTGTGAGAAGCAACAGAAGAAGAAAGGTATAATTTGTTTTCTGAAGCAGTTTCACGTATTCAGTTCAGGTAATTAAAATTGTGCTTGTTTTCCAGTTTACGTAATGTTTCAAATATAAGCCGGATTACTTCTTCCACATCTTTTTTCTGAACGGCTTCCACGGTCGTATGCATATATCGCAGAGGAAGTGATATCAGTACAGATGGAACCCCGTTGCGGGAATAGGCAAATGCATCCGTATCTGTTCCGGTAGAACGGGATACGGCTTCCCGTTGAAATGGAATATCTTTCTTTTGTGCCGTATCAATGACAAGGTCTAGCAGTTTATTATGTACAGCCGGCCCGTAAGTAAGCACAGGTCCTTTACCACAGGCAATATCCCCATTGGCTATTTTGCTCATCATGGGAGTTTGGGAGTCATGCAGCACATCTGTTACAATGGCGCAATCCGGCGCAATCCTGTTGGAAATCATTCTTGCTCCCTGTAGCCCCACCTCTTCCTGTACCGAATTTACGATATAGAGCCCGAAAGGAAGCTTTGTTTTTGTTTCATGAAGCATACGGGCCACTTCTGCAATAATGAATCCGCCCATACGATTATCCAACGCCCTTCCAACATAGTAGTTGTCGTTAAGAATCATAAATTCATCTTCATAGGTAACAACACATCCTACATGTACCCCCAGTTTTTCAACTTCAGCACTGGAGCTACAACCACAATCCAGAAATATATTTTTTGTGGAAGGCATTTCTTCCTTACCAGGTTCGCGTGTATGAATAGCGGGCCATCCGAAAATGGCTTTTACCATACCTTTTTTTGTATGAATATTGACCCTTTTGGAGGGGGCAATCTGATGATCGGAACCTCCGTTTTTACGAAGATAAATGAAGCCGTCTTTGGTGATATAATGGACAAACCAGGAAATCTCATCCGCATGGGCCTCAATCACTACTTTATAAGAAGCTTTAGGATTTATAACTCCTACAGCAGTTCCGTAGCTATCTACAAAGTGTTCGTCAATATAAGGCTTGAGATAATCCAGCCATAATTTCTGGCCTTTCCATTCGAAACCTGTAGGAGAAGCATTATTGATATAACGTTCCAAAAAGTTCAGGGAATCTTTGGAAACAAGGCTCTTTTTTTTTGACATACCCAAAAGTGTGTGATTCTTACAAAGATAAAATTATTATTGAAGATAAGGAGAAATCAGATAACCTGATTCTTGGGTTCCAGACAGGATTTTCTTATTTTTAAGCTTGCTAAACGGAATCACAGAAGTCGGTTTCTCTTACCTGGAATAAACCAATGATTTCACATTTCAAAAAAACACTTTTCGCTGCCCTTTATATCAACTGTTTCGGTGTGCAACTCATGGCTCAACCGGAAACAAGACTGCTGCCGGTTTCTTTCATAAGCGGGGAGGGGGTGCGACAGATTCCTTGCGTAAGCATGCCTTATACAGATATTGCGGCTTTGAAAATACAGGATGAGCTGGCTGACGCAGAAAAACTTCCCTATCGTTTCGGCTACAATCATGAAGTATCCTGTTCTCCGACAAATTCAGGGCTATGGATAACTTCTGTAGCCGGAGAAAGGATCTGGAGATTAAGGATCCACTCGCCAGAGGCACAAACCATTAATTTAGGATTCCGCTCTTTTCATCTGCAGACCGGCAGTCGTCTTTTTGTCTACAATATAGACCATTCAATCGTCTTAGGCCCTTATACGAAAGAGCAGAATTTTCCAGATGGAGAAATGGCTACTGATCTGATTGCATCCGATGAGGTGATCGTGGAACTTGACGAGCTATCTTCAAGTCCGCCATCTTCTTTTAGTATTTGCCGTGTTACACATGGATATCGCACACTGGAGTATGCACGATCCTTTGGTCAGGCTGGGGGCTGTATTCCAAATGTGAAATGCCCGGAAGGCGATACCTGGTCCAACCAGCGTCGGTCTGTCATATGCCTAGTAACAGGTGGGAATGCTTTTTGTTCAGCATGTTTGATCAATAATACCACTGATGACGGAACACCTTATGTGCTTACAGCTAATCATTGTGGTACCCCTTCAGGATCCTGGGTTTTTCGGTTTAACTGGGAATCTGCTTCCTGTACCAACCCGTCTGCATCACCTTCTTCTACCCAATCCATCAGTGGAGCTGTTCCAATTTCACATAACGCTAACTCCGATTTTGCGCTTTGCAAAATGAGCAGCATACCACCAGCTTCTTTTCAGGTGTTTTATGCAGGGTGGAACCGATCTTCCTTACCGGCTGATAGCGTATGTACGATTCATCATCCGTCGGGGGATATAAAAAAAATAAGTCTGTCTAAAAACCCCGTTACTGCAAGTACATGGGCCGGAGCTATGGTATGGCAAACAGGCACATGGACAGAAGGTTGTACAGAGTCAGGATCTTCGGGAGCTCCGCTCTTTGATCAGCAACGCAGGGTGGTGGGACAATTGTATAGCGGACCATCTGCATGCGGTATTGCTGTTAGCCAGGATTATGATTGTTTCGGCCGTTTTGATATTTCATGGAACGGTGATACCTCAGTACAAGGCCGTTTGAGCGACTGGTTGGATCCTGCTCATAGTGGAGCATTAACCAATGATGGATATGATCCCAACGGTTTAGGGATTACCGAAAAGAGTCCGGCTTTTTTTAAAGTGTTTCCCAATCCTTCATCGGGGAAAATCATGTTGTTGTTTCAGGATCCCGTACCGCAGGGAGCTGTTATGAAGTTCTATGACCTGCTCGGTAGGGAAGCACTCCCATCCGTTTGCTTGTCGGTTGGCAATAACGCCTGTGAGTATGATTTGTCGGCACTTAAGAAAGGGGTCTACCTCCTTCGTATTCAGGGTAGCGGGCGTGTCGGGAGTTGTAAATTAATATTAACCGAATAATCGTATCCGCGGCTTTTTTAATCCTTCGTTTTTTATATTTTTGGTATTACTTTAATCCGATAAAACCATGAAGCGTATTTTATTTTCGGGATTTATTTTTACGATCATGTCTTTTTCTGCCATGTGCCAGACAGACACCGTAAAAGCCAAAGTTGTAGATGAACAGGAAGCCGAAAAGTATTATAACATTGGCGTCGATAATCTGAATGCAAAACGGAATGCGGAAGCTCTCAGTGCATTTAACAAAGCCATTGAGTTAAAACCCGGATTTGAAAAAGCCTATTACAACCGGGGGCTCACCTTTCTGGATATGCTGCTTTTTAAACAAGCCCTTGAAGATTTCAATAAAGCGATTGTAATGAACCCGGCTAATGATAGTTATTATTTCAGCAAGGGGCAGGCCAATGCCTTTAACGGAGATAAGGATGCCGCCATGGAAGATTATAACAAGGCCATTGGTGTAAACCCCAAGAATGCTGAGGCTTGCTATTACAGAGGCGTACTTAAGTTTGAAAAAGAAAATTACAGCAGCGCTGTTGCCGATTTTAATATGGCAATAGAAGCAAAACCGGATTATGCTTATGCATATAATGACAGGGGAAGTGCCAAACGTATGCAAAATGATATGCCAGGTGCTATTGCCGATTATAGTAAAGCTATTCAGCTAAGTCCGGGCCTGGCGTTTGTATATAATAATCTGGGAAGTGCCAAGAAAAAGGCCAACGATCTGAAAGGAGCTGTTGATGCCTATACTACAGCTGTTACCATGAAAAGTGATTATTATGTTGCTTATAATAACCGAGGAATTGCAAAGTATGAATCAGGCGACTACAGCGGTGCTTTGGAGGATTTTAACAAAGCTATTCAGCTTAAAAACGATTATGCTTTTGCCTATAACAACCGTGCCGCTGCACGGTATAAGCAAAAGGATTATAAAGGAGCTGTGGAGGATTGCAATAAAGCCATTCAGCTTAATTCTTCTTATGGCTATGCTTATATGAACAGAGGCATTGCCGAAGAGATGCTGAGAGATGAGAAAGGCTGCTGCAGAGATATGAATAAGGCTGCCGGCCTGGGAGTGGATCAGGCAAAAAATTACCTGTCTGATTGTAATTAGAATTTCATGCGTGTAGATTATAAACCGATGAAGCTGAAAAAAATTATATGGGCTCTGACCCTCCTGATTATTTCAGGATACCTACCTGCTCAAACCAATGTGGAATTTGAAAAGGAAAATTTCAAAGACAGGAAGGATGAGCTGAAAGAGGCTAAAAGCAATCTTAAAAAGGGAGATGACTTATATGAACAAGGTATGTCCGATTACCAGGCTGGTATGGATAAGTTCATAAAAGAAAATCATTTTGTACCCAGCATCAACGATTTTTATGGGCGGGGCTCCGGAGCATTTACAGCCGCGGTCGATTTCTACAAAAAAGCACAGTTGTTCAACCCGAATAATGCAGATCTGAATTTTAAAATAGGTTTTTGTCTGTTATGGATGCCAGCCGGAAAGTTTGATGCATTGCCTTATCTGGAAAAAGCCTACAAGCTGAATTCAAATGTGAATCCGGATATTCAATACCTCCTGGGTCGAGGCTATCATCTGAATATGGAATGGGACAAGGCAATTAATGCCTATAAGGCTTATCTGCCGTTTCTGAATACAAAGGCAGTAGATAATAAGATAAAGATTGAAGATGTAAATAAGAAAATTCAGGAATGTATCGTAGGGCAAGACCTGATGAAATCGCCTGAGCGGGTTTTTATAGATAATCTGGGCTGTACGGTAAACTCCCGTTTTTCGGATTATGGTCCACTTATTTCAACGGATGAATCCATTATGATTTTCACTTCCCGCAGAGATAATACTACCGGAGGTGCTAAATCGGAATCGGGCGAATACATGGAAGATCTTTTTATCAGTACCTGTAAAGACGGAGTTTGGAGTCCGGCCAAGAATATGGGCCCCCCAATTAATACCGAAGATCATGATGCCACAGCGGGCCTTTCTCCGGATGGAACCACACTTTATATTTATCGTTTCACGATGAAGGATGGAGGTGATATCTGGGAGTGTCACCAATCCGGAGACAGCTGGACGAAGCCTGAGCGAATGAACAAGAACATTAATTCAACGGCGCACGAGTCTACAGTGAGTCTTTCCTATGATGGAAAGACCCTTTATTTTATAAGTGATCGTCCGGGAGGAATGGGAGGGAAGGATATTTACCTGTCACATCTGGATGAGAAAGGTAAATGGGGTCCTGCCGAAAATCTGGGTCCACCTATCAATACGATGTATTCGGAAGAAGCTGTATTTATCCACCCGGATGGAAAAACAATGTATTTCAGTTCTCAGGGTCATAAGACCATGGGTGGATATGATTTGTTTAAATCGACGCTCGTAGATGGTAAATGGACAGAGCCGGTAAACATGGGCTACCCGGTGAATGGCCCCGATGATGATGTGTTTTTTGTAATTTCGGGTAGCGGACGACATGGTTACTATGCCTCCAAAAAAAGTGATGGGTGCGGGGAGAAGGACATATATAAGATCACTTTCTTAGGCCCTGAAAAACCACTTGCCCTCAATTCAGAAGATAATCTCCTAGCCAGTGTTGCGGCACCCATCAAGACAAGGGTGGTGGCACCTCCTATGGAAATAAAGACAGCAGCGCTTACAATTTTAAAAGGGGTAATTACCGATGCTCTTACCGGTAAACCTTTGGAAGCTACCATCGAGCTGGTCGATAATCAGCGTAACGAAGTAATAGCCAGCTTTAAATCAAACAGTGTAAGCGGGAAATACCTGGTAACACTTCCCGGCGGCAAAAATTATGGTATTGCAGTAAAGGCTGATAATTACCTTTTCCATTCCGAAAATTTCGACATTCCGGCTTCTGCTGCCTTTCAGGAAGTAACGAAAGATATTGCACTGAACAACCTCGCGGTAGGTACCAAAATCGTGTTGAGAAATATCTTCTTTGATTTCGATAAATCAACCCTCAGGCCGGAATCTACCAACGAACTGGAAAGACTCACAAAGCTGTTACAGGATGTACCGACACTTAAAATTGAAATATCAGGACATACTGATAATAAGGGTGCGGCAGAATACAATCAGCGTTTATCTGAAAGCAGGGCGAAAGCAGTAGTGGATTATCTGGTATCCAAAGGAATAGCAGCCGATAGATTGCAATTTAAAGGATATGGACTTACACAACCGATGGCTCCGAATGATACGGATGAGGGCCGGCAGTTGAACCGTCGTACCGAGTTTAAAGTATTGAGTAAATAGACAAATTTGGTCGTTTAGTGCATAAAAAAAGGGCATGATTGCCCTTTTTTTATGCACTAACAACAAAAACAACTAAAATCTTACATATCCTTATTGGTAAGTCCTTTTGTGCTCTCCGTACTTACATTTTTTGCAGAATAATTCGTCAACACCGATTTTGGAGGGCTAGTATATACATTTGCCATCCTGCGCTCCGCACGAGGTAATTTATGCTCGTGATAATACCTTGAAACACCAAAGCTGAGACAATATAAAATCGCCCCTAGCAGAGCCAGCTTAACTTGTAGCGCACCTTTCATTTTTTCAGAGTAAAGTTACTTTCATTGACTGTAGTTGCCAGATTGCTTCCGGATAGCTCGAGTGAAGCAGAAAACAATCTGAAAATTCGTATCGTTTAATATTATTCTCTTTACGTGAAAGAATCTCCTGTGGTTTCGTTTGAAGCCTTTATTTTATCACAAAACTATCAGAAACACACAAATTTTGTTCAAATCTTACATCACCCAACAAAAGTAATCCAAAATCAATAAATGGAAATGTATTAAGCAGTTAAAAATGTAGCTGGTTCGTAAAAATAACTCAGGTTAAGAAACCGATCAAGAGATAAACCTTAAATCATTGGAAGTTGAAAATGTAAAATTGTCTTGTTTTGCTCATTTTTTTCCCTTTAATGGTATTAAAATAGCAGATCCGAAGGGTTTAGCTTCGGATCTGCTATTGATATAATTGTATTTCGAAATGGGAACAGCTGTTTACCAGGTCTAATTACTGGAACGAGGTTCAATAAAGTCGTTCAGTAATTTCTTGCTGTTTCTTGTTTTGAAAAAACTCATTGGGGAATAATTGATATCCTTATCCTTACCTCTGATCAGCATATGCAGGAACCAATCTTCATCCGTATAAGATCCGAAAGGTTTTGGAGTCATGGTAATCAGCTGGTATCCAAATTGCCCTGCAATCTGCGGGAAAAGATTGAAGTTCAGATCGTCAATATTGGACAACTCTTCAATGATGATGAATTTAACCCCTGGGCGGCTTCTGTCTTTTTGAATAACGGAAAGACGGCCGATACAAAGAAGCGCCAGAGCGGTATAAGCCTGTCCTCCGGAACCGGTGTATTTGATACCGGTATCATCAAACAAACCTACTTTCAATTCAAAATAGAATTTAGGATTTAGCAGGTCACTCAACTCACAGTTCTTTATGCTGCTGAATGTCTTGGCAATATTTACAATCAGTTTTTCCGGAGAGTTTTGTGATTTGTCAATATCTTCGATTTCAGTGAACAGATCGGCGCCGAATTTTTGAACCTTTGCTTTCTCCCTCATTTTCCGGATCCACTCGATGGTAATTTCTTTCTTTTCAAGAAATTCAATACGGAACTGGTAGTTATTACTGATTCTGTTTTCCTGGAAAAAGAAGTTAAGCTCTGTAATCAGCTTACGGAAATTCTGATACTGACGGGCTACCTGATCAAATACATTCAGGATAATGGTAAGCTGAAGATCACCGAATTTTTTCAGCTCTTCGTTCAGTTTCAATAGTTCAGGGCCTATGCCTTCGAGTCCCAGTTTACCGCAAAGTACATTTACCAGGGTCTGGAAATTGAATTTATCAGTTTCCAGTTCTTGATTTTTATTGTCTTTTGTTTCATCAAAGCTCTGTGCAATACGGGTAAACTCATTCTCGAAATTTCTGCGGTCGGTTACCGATTTTTCTGCCAGTTGAAGAATTCTGTTGTTGGTATAATCGCCCAAATGGGGCAGGTCTTCCCAACGCAGGTTTGTATCGCGCTCCAGATCGGTTCTTTTTTCATCAAAAACGAGCTGAGTTTTTTCCAGTTCAATTTTAAGCTGTGGTTCTTTCTCCTGGCAGGCTTTCACCACACCATCAATAGAAATCTGGTTTCTGACGGCAGCTTCTTTCTCGGGTAGCATTTCTTCCACCTTGCGCTCGAGCATCGATTTTTGCTTCACGATATCCTCAATCGCAATTTCTTCGAACTTGGGTTTATGCCATTCTACCTTATAAGGCAGCTCTTCCTTCAGCTTATTTATTTCGTATTTACATTTGTCATTATCATCCAGAATCTGTTCCAGCTTCAGTTTTGATTCTGTTTGTTGCTGGGCCAGGCGTAACGCTTCGCGGTTGGCATTCTGATACTGACGCTGAAGTTCATCAAACGATCCGAGTTGTTCTTCATTTTCCTGAAAAGCTTCCAGAATAGTTTTTGTAAGATCTTCATCAATTTCATAAGCCTCAATCTTTTTCCGCTCTTTATAAGCTTCAAACATATCGGCATTATAACCTATTTCCAGAAGTTCAATATTGAGTTTCCGGATCAGGGTCAGTTCTTCTTCCGCATCTTTCAGGTTCTGAAGAATTTCTTTCCGGTCCTTTTCCAGTACCGTTTTCAGCTTCTTGGCATCATCAAATTTCTGACGGGTAACACGGGGCACAGCTTCCCTTATTTCTCCAAGTACAAGCCATAGTTTACCGTCCGAGTCTTCCTCATATCCGGTAATCAATTTTTTAGGATTAACGGTATACCTTAATATATCGGCTTCTTTCCCGCTAGGTTTGTTAGTAGCAATATCTTTCAGGTGCATCAGCACCGATTCTTCTTCCAGACTCAACGGTTTTTTTTCATTCACGGCCCAATGAAACAGGGAATTTGCATTTCCTTTTTCATACAGTTCCAGCAAACCGCTCAGTTGTTCTATCGTACGTGGAAGTTCGGCTACTTTTTCAGGATAATTTTTTAATGCGCTTTTGAAATCACTGGCCCATTCCGATTTTTCGAACTCTGTATAGCTCTTTATAGATTGAAGCGCTTTGAGTTTCACTTTACGGTCCCTGTATTTTTCCTGTTCCCGCATTTTTTCCTGAGCAGCCTGAGCGCTCATATAGCGTTTGAAGATAGGGGCTAGTTTTTCCAGCTCATTTACCAGGATAAAGAGTTCATTGGCCTGATTACGTTTTTCCTCAATCTTACGGTCGCTCAGGGTAGGGATCAGATCTTCATAATATTTCTGAAGATGATTATTGACGGCATGCAGATCCTGATAAGATTTCAGGGTGCTTTCGGTAAGTGATTTTAGTTCTTTTTTGTTTTTGTCCAGATTACGTACCGCACTTTCATAGCGGGTTTTGTTTTCATTAAAGTGCCGCTGCGCTTCAATAAAAAAGTTGTAGGCATGGATGGTATCGGCAGTCAGAAATTCATCGCGGGAAGCAATGCTTTTGTCCAGCATCTTCTTAAGCTGAGTCAGTTTATTCTGCTTCATATCCAGCTCCTTAATCAGGTCGCGGCTGGAATTATACTGTTTGATATAGTTTTCAAGCTGATCTTTCTGCTCTTCAAAAAGCGTCTTGATCTCATCATTATCTTCAAAAAGGAAGTTTTGAAGCGAACGGGAATTGGTAACATCCAGTGTTTTGGCACGGGAGAAAGACTGAAGGATCTTGGCCAGGGCTTTCAGATTGGTTTCCTTGGTAAGATCTATCGGTATGATATGATTGGTAAAGAGGGTTTCATAGTAATTCATGATCTCCTCATGCTGGAAATAGTCATAGAGGTAGATGTTATGCTCAAGCGTCAGATAATTCTTCAGATCTTTCAGCTCCATCACTGTTTTGTTAGGCGCCAGAAAATCGGTGGCATGTAATGGCCTATGAAAACTTTCCAGTTCTTTTTTGGAGAAGTCCGCGCTTTTCTGAATGATGAAAGGACGTACCGGGTAGCGTGAATTTTTTGGGATATAAACCCCGATGGTTACGAATTTACCTTTTGCCCTTTCTATGTTAAAGAAAGCATAGGCATGCTCAATATATGTTTTATTGAGGGGGATCCCTTCAATACGTCTTTCGTTTTTATCCAGACCTTCTGTCCCCGGTTTCCACAGATCCCTTTTGGGTATGAGAATCAGCTGCATCAAATCGGCTACAATCGATTTGCCCAAACCGTTATCTCCGGTAAAGTCGGTTCGTACCGGGTGCAACAGATAATCACAATTATTATGCTGACGCACTCCGACGGTAGAAAGGGAATAAATCTTAGGATAGCTGCTCATGGATATAGTCTTCGGTAAGTTCAACTTCGTTAATTTCTCTTGAATACATTTTTGCCAGACGGTCTATACTTGGCATGATTTCGAAATGAAAGGCTTCCTGGTTTATCCAGTTTATCCATCCCATCCGTTCAAACTCATTCAGGGTACGTTCTATCTTGCGTTTCACCTCATCCTTTTCATTGGGGGTGTAGTTTCGTTTCAGCTCGCCATACAGCAGTCGTTGCCAGAGTTCTTTATGCTCCCCTTCTTCGGTAATCTGTTCCAGGTCATCCCAGGTCATTTCTTTGGCTTCAAAGAATTTTTCTTTGGATGAGTTCAGCAGCAGAATACCGAATACCACGTGTTTGTCGTCCAGTTCCCTGCACCTGTCGCGGGTAAAACGGCCATATCCTTCTTCCGGAAAATCCAGGTAGAAATAGATGTCGCGGTCGTTGCTTTCGCGACGCAGAAAGCAGTTGTACAGCAGCTCATAGTAATGTTCCAAGCGGGAATAATTATCATTGATATAATCCCAGATCTTGGTGTCATAGCCATAATTCTGTATGTGTTTACCCTGACTCAGGGCAAAGTTGGCTTCTGCAAAATACTTGATCGAACTTTCCTTGCTTAGGAATTCGAAGGCTGAATTTTCATTCTCCATATCGTTACATCATCATTAAGGTTAAACGTACGTTCTTGTTCCACGATCAGATCTGCATCGGGGTTTTTATTGTGTTGCTGGATAAGCCCGAAACAAACATCAATAGGCACTTCCAGGTTTTGCTCGGCGTCATAAATATCCTTGAACCAGTCTTCAAATTCAATGTGAACACCGGCTTTTATTTCCGTATTGATATTTTCCAGCCAGCGTGAAATATGTTCCTGACGAATCAGCACTTTCATATTTTCTGCTTCTTTCAGCATTCTCAGTTCTTCATCTTCGTGCATTTCCGGAACATCTTTCGGAATGACATCGTGGAAATTGAGTTTCGGAACAAAACGGAATTTGCGTTTAAAGAAAGGCACCGACTTGCGGCTGAATTCAGGCGGAAGAGTTATTTCCCCTTCCACCAGCTGTGCTGAGCGGATCAGGGAGATCAGGTATTTTTCAATTTTGAGTTTGTACATCTGCTTATAGCGCAGGGAATCGTACAAGGTCTTAAGACGGGAGGAGGAGGTCTGAATACGATCGTTGATAGACAGAACACGACTATCTACATTTTCAAAAAACTGCTCAATCTCTGCTCTTATTTTGAAATAGCGTTCCCAGCTTTCCTTGTCTTTAAGAAAGGTTGGTTCGGCTGTTTTAATTCTGTCCAGGGTATCCTGTTTAAAATTGAGGGTCTGGGTAAGACCTTCCGTTTGTTTACCGATATCGGTAAAAACCAGGATAAATTTATCAATCAGCCCTCTGGCATTATCGGCATCCGCTTTCAGAATGCTGCGCAATTCAAAAGTCTTTTTGTCTACATAACGCTGCAGGTTTTCAATATGTCCCAGAATCCGTTTTTTGGCGGGTCCATAATGGTTGTAGTACCAGTAATTCAGGTTCTGGATATTAAGCAGGTCTTCTTCCGTAAGGGGTAACGTACGACGAAAAGTATAGATCAGCGGAAGATCATCATACTGAGGTTGTATCTCGTTGATGATGGCGCTGACCAGGTCTTTTGCATATACGGTAAGCTGGTAGCGGTATTCGGTTCCGCGTTTTGCAGTGGTATAAAAATACTGGCTCAGTTTTTTCGAAATCGTTTCCTTCTGTATGCTTTTCTCCCGTCCCAGCATTTCGGCTACCTGGTCAACCGTCTTTTCAAAGTCCAGTTGTGAAAAAGCTTCATCAATTTCCCCCTTTTCAATCTTATCATTCAGCTGTACCAGCAGAATGATGGATTCCGGGTTGGAAGGCAACAATAATTCGTAATTTCGAAAAATGCTCCGGATCAATTCATTCTCCATTTCGAGTGATTATATCAGGCTAAAATAACGAATATCAAGGCCTTTTTCTGCACTGTTAAAAACTCCTGATATGTATACGAATAGCCCGCAGATAGTGCGTTGTAGCGTATTCTGATTGTTGGTAAATAATTGACGGGAATGGCAAAAGGAGCCTCATTTTTTTGTAAATAGAAAAGCATGAGCGACCAAGCCCCGCAACACTTACACCTCAAAGAGACCAGCGACGGTTCACATACCCTTTATAATTCGGTGCTCAACGAGCATTACCATTCTCATCATGGGGCTTTGCAGGAAAGCCGGCATGTGTTTATCCAGGCTGGGTTCAGCAAGGTCTTTACTGCCGGCAACACCATCCGGATTCTGGAAATTGGTTTCGGTACCGGTCTTAATGCCTTGCTTACCCTTATGGAGTCGGTACGTCTTTCCTGTCCGGTAGTGTATACCGCACTGGAACCTTTTCCTCTGTCTGCCGGAATCATCAGATCGCTTAATTATACCAGTTTGCCCGGATTGAGCGATTATACCTCTGTTTTTCAACAAATGCATTCCCTTGCCGAAGGCAAACAGCAGATCAATGCCTATTTTTTGCTGGAAAGGAGCCTGCATCCACTGGATCAGTTTAGCCCTTCGGGGATGTATGATCTGGTGTATTTTGACGCTTTTGCACCCGAAGTACAGCCTGAATTATGGACAGAAGCCGTATTTCAGAAACTATACGATTGTCTGGCTCCGGGAGGAATCCTGGTTACTTATTGTGCAAAGGGTGAAGTGAAAAGGAATATGAAAAAGGCCGGTTTTCTAATTGAACGTCTTCCGGGACCGCCGGGAAAAAGGGAGATGACGAGAGCTATGAAAAACTAGGGGCCGGAGGCAGGCCCAGGAGGCAGAAAAAACAGATCGAGAAACAGTGCGAGATTCTTCGGTGGCTGAGCGGAGTCGAAGCCCCACACCAGCAGCCCCAGCACCCTCCTTCACTTTCCATGCTTCTGCTCAGGATGACAATGTAAACTAGCGGCAGTAGGCAGCGGCAGTACGCAGGATACACTGCAAAAGATTAAATTCAAGGAAATAGTTAAAGGAGTCAAAATTAATTCAATCATTTTCACTGCCTCCTGCGCCTGCCTCCTGCCGCTTTTTAATCCCCCAGATTCTTATCAATCAGTTCACGTAGCTTATCAGGGGTGAGTCCGTGAATAATTTTACCGTCTTTGGCAAAGGAAATTTCTCCTGTCTGTTCGGAAACAACAATGGCCAGCGCATCCGAATTTTCAGTGATCCCTACAGCAGCACGGTGACGCATCCCCAGATGGGCCGGGAAGTCAGGATCTTCGGTTACCGGCAATACACATCTTGCAGCACGCAATTGATTATCGGTAATGAGCAGGGCTCCATCGTGCAGGGGGCTGTTTTTGTAAAAAATGCTTTCAATCATCCGTACCGAAACTTTTGCATCGATAGGATCACCGGTATTGGCATAAAATTTCAGATCGGAGCCTCTTGTAATTACGATAAGGGCTCCGGTATGGCTTTCGCTCATGTTTTTGCAGGCTTTGCTGATGGCATGAGTATCGAGTTCTATCTTGCCGCCTTTCACATTCCATTCCAGAAAACGCCGTGCCAGGCTTCCCTTGCTAATGAAATTGGTGGTACCCACAAAAATAAAAAAGCGACGTAGTTCCTGTTGAAACACGATAAGCAGAGCAATAAACCCAACATCAATAAATTTGCCCAGGATATGGCTGAACAAACGCATGTTCATCGCTTTCACCACCATCCAGAGTGCATAAAAAAGGGTAACACCCACCAGGATATTGATGGCTACAGTGCCGCGTACCAATTGATACAACTGATAGAGAAGAACGGCTACCAGCACAATATCAATTAAATCGAGCCAGCTGAACTGGCTGGACAATAGGTTTAGCATAAAACAAAATTAAGAATTTATGCTTTGGGAATGGCCGGGTTTGCAAAGCAATACCGAATGAAGTAAAATTTCAAAGAATTAGTATCTTTATCTTTTTGCCTTAAGAGCCGAATCCTTTTTTATGCAGGATCAAGTACAGATTTATAAAATTATACCACCCGCTATCAGCTCGGCAGGGGTATACTATTTTACCACCGACAATGATGTTCAGTATGAAGTTCGCTTCGGAAGGAGACAGGACAATATTTTGCATGCCACCATCGTATTCGGTGTTATTAATGATGAATATGAAGGCGAAGAATATGTGGTGACCAATAAAGGTGAACTTTATCGTGTCATGTCAACAGTGGTGGAGATTGTGAAGATGTTTATGAAGGAACATCCGAAAATAATGTGTTACGAATTTACCGGAGTGGCGAAAGAAGGGGAGGATGAAAACGGGATCACAGTCCGGATCAATTTATACAGACGTTACCTGCCCCGGATTTTTGATAAAGACTGGGAATATGCCTTTAAAGGAAATGCTGCTGTAGTAACCCGGGTAAGGAAAGGGTAGAACTCCGTTCCTGTTATCAAACCATATTGGAATAAAAGAAAAGAGGGAAAGATCCTGCAACGCGATCTTTCCCTCTTATTTATTTAATGGGTATTAATGGCTTTTCTTCGCAAACTTACTTCTGCGGGGACCATTGCTGTTACCACCGCTGCTATTACCACCGCCAAAATCCTGTGAAGATTCAAAACGTTTTTTCTTCCATCCGCCTTCTCCGCCTCCATAAGGTCTTTTGCCACTTCCGAAGCTATTACCACCACCTCCGCCGCTGTTACCGTTTCCGCTGTCAGCCGGGTCAATTCTTACTTTACGTCCTTTGAAGGTTGATCCTTTAAAAGCATTGAGCAGGAAATCTTCTACTTCCTTGGCAGCGTCAAAAAAGGAGAAACTGCTTTTTACATCAATTCTTCCAATATTGCTTCCTTCCAGGTTGCTGGTATCGCATATAAAACGAAGCAGTCCGCCTTTATCCAATCCGTCCATTTCACCTACATTGATAAAGAAACGGGTCATATTGGAATCTCTTTCCGGCACACGACGGGTTGATTCCCCTCTTTCTCCGCTTCTTTCAGGCCTTTCTCCTCTTTCGCCACGATCAGGGCTCTTTTCAAAGCTTCTGTTCTCTACATTCAGATCAGGTGCATTTTTGTAATAATCCAGGAAACGGTTGAATTCATCAGAAACAAAACGTTTGATGAGTTCTTCCTTGCTCAGATCTTGTAGCTGGGCATATATCTGGGGCAGGTATTCTGCAATAGCTGCTTCATTTACTTCCACATCGTGAATCTTGCTGATGAGGGAAAAGAGCTGCTTTTCGCATACTTCATGTCCGCCAGGTATTCTGGCTTTGGTAAATTTCTTTCCGATGATACGTTCCAGGATTTTAACCCTGCTTACTTCGCGTACATTCAGGATAACGATAGAGATACCTGTTTTACCCGCTCTGGCAGTACGTCCGCTACGGTGGGTATAGTTCTCAATTTCGTCAGGCAGATTATAGTTGATTACATGGGTCACATCATCCACGTCAATACCTCTCGCAGCCACATCGGTTGCTACCAGTACCTGGAGTGATTTGGAACGGTAACGTTTCATCACCTGGTCACGCTGAGCCTGGCTCAGGTCGCCATGAAGGGCATCTGCATTATATCCGTCTCGGATCAGCTTTTCAGCCACTTCCTGGGTTTCTGCCTTGGTACGGCAAAATACGATACCGAATATTTCAGGGTAATAATCTACAATTCGTTTGAGGGAAGCATAGCGGTCGCGGGAATGAACCACATAATAAACGTGTTCAATATTCACATTGCCTTCGTTCCTTTTTCCAACTGTAATCTGGAAAGGATCGGCCATGTATTTACGGGCAATGGATTCCACTTCCCGGGGCATGGTGGCAGAGAACAGCCAGGTACATTTTTCATCGGGTGTTTCCGACAGGATCATGTCCAGGTCTTCTTTGAAACCCATGTTCAGCATTTCGTCAGCCTCGTCCAGTACCACGCGTTTTACTGTCTTCAGTGTCACGCCTTTACGGTTGATCATATCAACCATACGTCCTGGTGTTCCGACTACAATCTGAGCTCCTCTTTTTACATCCCGGAGCTGGTTTACAATGCTCGCACCACCATAAATAGCCACAATATTGGCTCCCTGCATGTATTTGGTATAGCTCTGTAAGTCTTTGGTTATCTGCAGACACAGCTCACGGGTAGGGCAAAGGATCAATGCCTGCGTGTGATGGGACTGAAAATCAACAGTTTGTATAAGTGGCAAGCCAAATGCAGCCGTTTTTCCGGTACCTGTTTGTGCCAGTCCTACTAAGTCTTTCTCTTCTTTCAACAGCACAGGAATAGCTTGCTCCTGAATAGGGGTGGGAGTCTCAAATCCGAGTTCGGTAATAGCCTTCACCACCCTCGCTTCAATCCCAAGCGCTTCAAATTTATTCATTTAGTATATGTTAATGAGCCGCAAAGGTACGGATAATAGGCACACGCCCAACGTGGAACGTATTTCAGGCGGAATAGGAAGGGGCTTTCCTGAAAGGTTTCATTAACTTTGCCAAAAAGGAACAGTTTGAAAACACTCCATCGGTTCACGCTGAAATCATTTCTATTACCCTTTCTGCTCACTTTTTTCATTTCCCTGTTCGTCCTGTTCATGCAATTTTTGTGGAAATGGGTAGACGAACTGGTAGGTAAAGGGCTGGAATGGATGGATGTAGCCCAGCTTTTCTTTTATGCCTCCCTGTCGCTGGTACCCCTTGCATTGCCCCTTGCCATCCTGCTCTCCTCCCTCATGAGCTTTGGAAATCTGGCCGAGCATTATGAGCTGGCTGCCATGAAAGCTTCCGGTCTTTCCCTGCAACGTGTCATGGCTCCGCTTATCCTTCTTTGTATCGGTATTTCTCTTTGTGCCTTTTATTTTTCAAACATTATACTCCCATATGCCAACCTTAAAATGGGGCGGATGATGTGGGATATTCAGAACAAAAAGCCTGCTTTAAACATAAAAGAAGGTGTTTTTTATAATGGAATAGACAATTATACCCTCCGGGTAGGGAAAAAAGGGGCTGATGGAAAAACCATTGGCAATGTGCTGATCTATGATCATACGCCCGATGGAAATAACCGGGTGATAGCTGCCGAATCGGGCACGATGGAAGTAACAGATGATAAAAAATACCTGGTACTTGAGCTCATGAATGGTTGCAGCTATGAGGAAGTGTCAAAAGAAAAAGATCCTGGTGTTCATAGTGTCCCTTTCTTGAGAAGCAAGTTTAGCGGGGAAACGGTGCGTTTCGATCTGGCGGGTTTTAAAATTAACCGCACCAATGAGGAGCTGTTTAAACAAAACCACCAGATGCTGAATGTGACCCAGCTGAAGGCGATGACCGATACGCTGGAGCTGAATGATAAACGCCTCCATACCGGATTTCATGATATCCTGGCAACAGGTTATGCTCCCAATGCATTTAAATACCTGGATCAGAAAGACAAGAAAAAGGAGGAAGGACATAGCGATTTTTTGAAGGTGATGAACAAACAGGATCGTCATATGGTGCTGGAAGCAGCATTGGGTGTGGCACGTACCATAAAAGGTACGATAGACGGAAGGGTGAATGAGATACGGAGCAACCGGGAAAATATTTCCCTCTACGAGATTGAATACCACAAAAAATATGCGCTTGCCTTTTCC
>Ga0206962_1087_pt1 | contig 33043 bp, 22 predicted proteins | sample Alteio_BWOrgHeat_27_FD_153241 | JGI IMG/M metagenome (GOLD analysis project Ga0206962, IMG submission 153241) | Enriched cells from forest soil in Barre Woods Harvard Forest LTER site, Petersham, Massachusetts, United States -... | ecosystem: Environmental > Terrestrial > Soil > Temperate forest >...
CCACCAGTTTTCCATCGTTCAGCACCACCAGACAGGAAGGGTGTCCTTCTGTACGGGGCGGAGCAGGTAGCAAGGTCCAGGTAGATGTTGCCAGACTGCTCAGGTTATCACACCGGTAAACACCTCCTGCAGCTCCGCTGCCTGCATGATTCACCACACTGGCATAAGCCCGGTTTGTATTGTTAGGGTCCAGTGCAATCCAGCATACGGGATGTCCGAACGAATGCATGGATTGCCAGGTCTTCCCGCTATCGGCCGAGTAAATAACTTTTCCATTGGCATCGGCACCATCCAACCTTGCATCGGTCAGGTGGGTGCTGGCATACATATCATGAATATTGGATGTACCGGCATATAAGGTTCCGTTTGATCCTTTGGCAACACGATAGGTTGTGTTAGCCGTATTACCGGTATAGTTGAATGACCAGCCATTACCTCCATCGGTACTGCGGACAGCCGTGATATCGGTAAAGGCAGAAAAAATATTAGAGGAACTGATCCACGATACCTGCCAGCAGGATGTGTTTTCGAGCCCGATGCTGTGATAGGTTTGTTTGGTAGGTGTAGGTGCGTTTACGGGATGCTGATCGGCAGCACTCAGATAAGCCTGTTCCCAGGTAGTGCCTCCATTGGATGTCTTGTGTACATCGCTGAAATCAGTAAAGAGCACATCATTGGAGTTGTTGGGTGCAACAGCAATACCGAAAGCCACTTCCGGAAAGGACCATTGATGATCTCCGCTTTGTCCACACCAGCCGGTTTCAATATTCTGGTTGTTGGTAGTCTGAAGCACATGGGTCCAGGTTGATCCTCCATCTGCTGTCTTTAGTATAATAGGAGTACCGGCACTGCTTCCTCCGCTCATATAAGCGGTGGTAATGTCATTACCTGCCATACCCAGAAAAAGGGGAAAGTCATTGGTCAAATCAATGCCGCTGATTGAAGAAACCCAGTTTCCGCTTCCATAATTACATACATACGATCCCAGTGTAAATCCTGAATATCCTCCTCCTGTTGCAGCGCTTAATGATGATCCCGGGTTCCAGTTTCCTGTTCCTGCCGTCAGACAAAAGAATCGGGTTGTAGTACCCGTCCTTGCAGCCGTAAAGGAATATATCTTCTCTCCTGTTCCCAATCCGGTAATGGTAGGAATGGTCCACGTAGCGCCTGCATTGGTAGATACCAATACACCGTCATTTGTTCCTATATAAATATTGTTTCCATCAAAAAAGACACCTCCTACGGTATTCCCGTCACCGCTCACCACTGCTGTGTGAATGGAGGTAAACGTCGCACCCCCGTTATTTGAAAAATAAATCTGTCCGTAATTGGAAACAACGATCCGGGTAGGGTTGTTGTAATCCACATCCAGGGTATAACAGGTTTGGGTGGTATCGGGTCCTGTGAGCATCGTCCAATGCAATCCATTATCAGTACTCTTTACCGGATTATCATTGCCGCTGATCAAATTGGAGCTGAGGCTGTATAATAAACCGGCTGTGGATGTAAAACACATTTTTGCATAAGGCCCCCCTATGAATTGCTGAAAAGGAACCTGGCTATAACTTAAACCGTAATCGGTGGTGTGAAACAATTCACTCATATCACAACCCACATAAAATTCATTGTTATTGCCCGGATTAATGCTGGGGGCATACAAAGAACCGCCTCCGCCAATGCCATGCGATGTCCAGGATGTGGGCTGTGCCTGACATACCAGAGCAGACAGCACCATGCTTATAAAAAGAAGGGATGAGTAGCGTAGTTTCATAGTAAAACGTTTTATTGTTTTAGTAATTTTTTGAGGATAACTCCTTTGTCTGTATTTATTTCAACCTGATAAAGACCGGGTGCCAGTGTGGAAATATCCAGTTTGATTTGCTCTGTATTTCCATTCATTTCTTTGATGAGTTCGCCCAGGGAATTGAACAGTTTTACTTTACGGATATGGTTGTCTGGCGCAATAATCTGAACCAGATCCTGTGCCGGATTGGGGAATAAGTTAACCGGGAACGGTTCTTTGTTTTCATTGATTGCCGTAACCGGAGATTTTTTCAGAATAAAATGATAACAGGTAAGGGGAGGGAGCACATAATTAAAATGATTCGAAGTTATGCCCGATATAGAAGCTAATTGAGTAAGCGTAAATCCGGTGGAATCAAAACGATATACCAGGGCCGATACAAAGGAAGTAGGGGATGTAATCTGAAAAGAAGCCACCAGGGTGGAATCATAATCTTTGTTCATCACCACCAGATGCAATTCGGTGGTATCGGTACTTTTCAAAGAGCCATAGATAGACGCAACGCGTGCATCCGGGGCTTTGGCTTGTATATGCAGATCGCCGAAGGTAGAATTGTGTCCGTCATAATTGCGGTAGATCTTAAAGGCTGCTGAAACAAAAGAATCCAGTTGTCCCCAGCGGGAGGTAAAGTAAACATTGTATTTTCCGGCAATGCCTAAAAAGTCGGCTGTTGCCAAACCACCGGATATATGATTCATTCCGCCGTAATCGTATTCGGTAAAGCCCAGTTTGGTACCCGGATAATTCTGTGTAATTGCTTTTTGAAGGGCGCTCACATAAGCTACAGGACTGTAATACTGTCCTATCCAGCTGTTTTCTATATAGCTGGAATCCCATAAGGTACGCGGAGCCTGTATGCGTGCTTCGGCTACACCCCGGTCGTTATTGCCCCCGCTAACCCGTTCCAGATTACCCAGGTGATCTTTTCCTTGTGCTTCGGGATACCAATGTACATCCATCACATCCAGCAGCCGGTGACCAAAGGTATCGGAAGCCAGCTTCAGCTGTTTTAAATAAAGACTCAGATAGTTGGGATATGAAGCGGAATAGGTACTCCAGTCGGGAGCCGATTGAAAATTCAGAAATGAAGCATAACCATAATCCGAAGGACCAAACACTTCGGCCAGAGGATCCATTGTTTTAACTGTTTTTGCGAGGCTTACACTCAGTCTGATATCTTCCGCACAGGTAGGCTGATTAGGATGGATACGCGGGTGGGTAGAGGGCCAGAGGGCATGCTCGTTATCAAGCAGGTATCCTTTTACCCCGTTTGCTGTTCCTGCATTGCCATAAGCGGTAAGGAGGTTATTCAAACATTCATCCACATATACATTATTATCGGTGGTATCGGGGCTGAGAACAAAGGCACTTCCTTTGCGGTTGATCACTTTCCGGAAGCGGGCAGAGGGAGCCACCTGAGCGGCGGTAACACTTCCGTTCCCATCCCGGGATACATAGCCTGCCATGGGTAAGGTAAGCAGGGTATAGCATTGCATGGAAAGCGAAGTGTCGTGAAAAGCTTTTAATACCGCGTTGGGTACGAGATATTGTGAAGTAGGCAGTTGAAGCGACCAGGGCAGATAGTTGTCGTTGGAATTGATATAATCCGTGCCGGCATGTGAAAAATTGTCTTCCCAGTTATAGCCGGTAAGCCTGTTTCCTCCCAATCGGCGGGCGGTAATGTTTTCGGGCCGGTCCATCGATTGTCCGTTTGATCCGTATATATAAGGACTTATCGTATGCCGTTCCAGCTGGGTATTGATGGTAAAAGCAGTGGAGATTTGTGCATTTGTCTGCGTTAGACAGAAGCAGCAGATGATAAAAACAAGCGGGGATAGGTATCTGTTTTTCTTCATGCCGGAATTGTTGAAGTTTTTGTTGAAAGAAGGAATTTGCGATTGTATTCAAAGATAACGGAAAAAGGAGATTTGTCAAGTTTCTTTTGCGGGACTTATCTTATATTCAGAAAACTCGGGATGTTTTTTAACTGAAATTCGGTATAAGTAATTAATTTAAAAGAATAAAGCCAGAATGAATCCCCACAGCCCTTATTCATTTAAACATCGCATCTGTTTTATTTCCTTTCAACTTTGAGGCTTTAAGCATCGCATTCATTTATTTAAACATCGTATTTGCGGATTCAGGAAATGATCTGATTCATTTAGCCATCTGGTTAATATCATGTCCTTACGACATCGTTTCTTTAAACAGGGAGTTTATGTATGAGTCTTTGTGTTCAATGTATTTAAATATCGTATCAATGGATTTAAACATTGAATCGATGTGTTTAAACATCGTATCGATGTGAATTAACAACGTGCAGTTTTTATCTCACGCAGTACAATATTCTGCAAATATTGATCCGATTTGTACGCTCATGAATGCTGTTCTTAAGCAAAACGGGTTAAAAGAAGAAGAGATGGAGTTGATTCCTTTCCATTTGAACACGATGTAGGAAGACTATGTGTCAAAATGAGAAGAAATGTGTTCAATGTCTGTATAAATGAATGCGATGGGAGATGATTTCGTATCAATATTCATTCATATCGATGCGATGTTAATCGACATGATACAAAAAGCTCTTCTTATAAAGGAATTTGATAAGGTGGAAGGCAGAATATTGTTTTGAGGTTGTATGTAATGATTTGAAATTCATCAGCATATAATAGAACGCAGATTATTATGATTGTTATGATTTGCGCGGATTATGGATGCATCGTAATGAATCATAATCATCATAATGATCTGCGTTCTGTCAAATCAAGATATTAATAAGACAGTGATAACACAAAAAAATACGTATTGCAGAAATTAGGAAGGTGATAAATAATACTTAAAGGAAAGAAAGAATAATGGCGTTGGTTTGCTCGGCAGCTTCCAGGTTGAGGGTATGACCGGCTTTAGGGATTAATTCGAACTGGCTTCCATGGATGGAGTCGGCTACTGCATGTCCCATGTGTACAGGCAGGAGTGCATCTTTTTCACCATGTATAATCAGACTCGGGTTGTGAATCTCCTGCAGTTTCTGTCTGTAATCACCTCTTAAACGGGTGGCTTTCATCAGTTTTTGTAAAGCACCTACTTCGGAATTAATTCCTTCCCGGCTCGATTTTAAGGCGAACAAAGGAATCAGGGGATTAGCAAAATACTCTTCGCTTAATACCGTCGGAAGCATCACATCCAGCATGAGCGAATAGCCTCCGATGGCAAGCGCCCGTTCCCAGGCCAGTTCTATGGCTTCAAAATAAGGTGTTTTATGGGCAAAGGTGGAAAGCAGGATGAGCTTGTCGAGCCGGTCGGGATAAAGAAGTGCGAAATGCTGGGCCACTAAACTTCCGTAGGAAATACCGATGATATTGATGCGTTCAATGCCCAGGTGATTGAGTAGTCCCAATACATCATTGGCATGCTGATCAAAATCCCGGTATTCGCCTTCTTTATCGGATTGACCCTGAAAAATAAAATCGCATAACACCACCCGGTACTCTTTTTCATAAGCGGGTTTCATCAGGCCCCAGGCCAGTGTGGACTGAGATACCCCATTCAGAAACAAAAGCGTTTGAGGCGCTTCCAGGTTTCCATGAACCTCGTAATAGAGCTTGAGTTTATCGGTAGTAAGAAAATGCATGTTGTGCTGTATCGTGTACTTATCGTGACATATACAGACCGCCGTTTACAGAGATATCAGAACCGGTAATATAATTGCCGTCTTCAGAAACCAGGTATCCAACAGCCGCGGCTATTTCCTTGGGTTCGCCGAGTCTGGCCATGGGTACCTGTTCGATAATCTTGTTCCGGATATCTTCGCGTATAGCCATCACCATAGATGTTCCGATATAACCCGGAGAAACGGTATTGACGGTAATGCCTTTTTTGGCTACTTCCAGAGCCAGGGATTTGGAGAATCCATACATCCCTGCTTTTGCAGTGGCGTAATTGGTTTGTCCAAACTGACCTTTTTGTCCGTTTACAGAAGAAATGGAAACAATACGTCCCCATCCTTTGGCTATCATGCCTTCAATAACTAGACGGGAGCAGATAAAAACGCTGTTCAGGTTGGTATTGATTACGTCAAACCACTGTTCAGGAGCCATTTTATGAAGAGGGGTGTCTCTGGTAATACCGGCATTATTAACCAATACCTGTACCACTCCTATTTCCTCTTCAATCTCTTTCATCATACGCTGAGCGGAAGCATAATCCGAAATATCTCCTTCTACAATCTTCACATCGATGCCCATTTTAAGCTGGTCATCTCTCCATTTTTTTGCTTCTTCCCTCCATTTTATTGCTTTATCAAAATCCCGATAGTTTGCAACGAGGGTAAATCCATCTCTGTAAAGCCTTTCACAAATTGCCGATCCGATTCCACCGGTTCCGCCGGTGATAAGTGCAACTTTATTATTTTTTACAATGCTTTTGCTTTCATTCATAAACTCGATTTTTCTTTTACGTAGCGTCCAGGTGCTGGTTCAATTACAGGGAATTCTTTATTTCCTTCTTTTTCCGGGGCAGGTATCTGCTTGCCTGATTTACTCATCAGCCACTGGTTCCAATGCGGCCACCAGCTTCCTTCACCTTGTTTAGCCGATTCTTTCCAGACATCAAAACCTTTTCCGAGCGTACCGCCGAAATGGTGGTTGTATTTATGTTTTTTGGATGGAGCATTGATAGCACCCATGATATGACCGGAATCGCCCAGGATAAACTCCACATCTCCGCTTACCAGTTCTGTTGTATTAAAAGCAGTGCGGCAAGGAGCAATATGGTCATCAATGGTACCGATTACATATACAGGAACCTTAATAAGGCCAAGATCGATAGGCACATTACAGATACGCAGTGCATTTTTCACCCTCAGCTGATTTTCGTACAACATTTTACGAAGATAAAAAGTATACATCTTACCAGGCAGATTGGTATTATCACAGCTCCAGTACAGTACATTGAACGGAGGAGGAGTTTGTCCTTTCAGGTAGTTATTCACTACATAAGGCCATACCAGTTCATTGGCTCTGATGGCATTGAATGCCTTTGCCATATCATCACCACGCATTACACCACCGTCTTTCAGCTTTTCTTCAATGCTGTTTACCAGGGGCTCATCAATGATAGCTCCCATAGGTCCGATATCGGAAAAATCAAGCATGGTAGCCAGGAATGTGGCTGTGTTTACGGAATTGCGTTCACGTTCGGCTTCCAAAAATGTTTGTTTGGGTGCTGACAGGATTGCCAGTGTTGCTCCTAACAGGGTACCGCCCAGGCAGTAACCGAGTGTATCCACTTTAGGAGCTCCGGTTATAGCACGCACTACTTCAATGGCTTTAATGGCTCCGCTTACGACATAATCATCGAAAGAGATATGACCCATATCGGCAGTTGGGTTTTTCCAGGAAGTAATGAAAACGGTATGTCCTTCTTTTACTCCATATTCAACCAGGGAACGCTCGGTATGCAGGTCGAGGATATAGTATTTATTAATCCAGGGAGGAAATATAAGTAACGGAAATTCAGATACTTTCTCAGTTTGAGGTGTGTATTGAATTAACTGAATCAGTTCATTCTCGAATACTACTGATCCCTTGGTCTGGGCCAGATTTTCGCCCAATACAAAAGAGGTATCATCGGTTTGGGTGATGCTTCCTTTTTCAAGGTCTTTAAGCAGGTTTTCAAACCCGGCTATCAGGCTTTTTCCGTTTGTTTCCTGTGCCATTTTAATAGCTTCCGGATTGGTAAGGAAGAAATTGGCAGGGCAGAGGGCATCCAGATATTGTTGGGTCTGAAAGCTTAATTTTGATTTTGCATGTTTTTCCAGATCGATGGAATTGATTATTTCCATCATCATTTTTGACATGAGCAGGTAGTTCTGCTTAACGTAGTCAAAGAAATAAGGCGACTCATTCCATTCTGCAGCTTTAAATCGTCTGTCGTTTGGAGCAGGGCTTATGATGGGAGTAACGTTTTCTTCCGGTTTAGCCTGTTTTTCAAATATGCGTTTGCTTAGCTCCATATTATTCTGGAGGTATTCCAGATAAGCATTCTGGCTTTTGGCCATGGTGTCCGGATTGCCAATCATTTTATTGGCCAGCTGTATGTAAGAGGTAGTAAATTCGTTGTACGCCTGCAACTGAGACGGGAAATTTTCCATAAAATTAGCTGCCAGTTTCTGACTCGCCTTTGTAGCTTCTTGTGCAAGGACAAGAACGTCTGCTCCGTTTTCTTTTTCCATTCTATGATTTATTATCCCTGTACCGGGCTTTGTTAGAAATGTACCCTAATTTGTATAAATTCAACAACCCGGCTACTCAGTCTGAATGCTTTTGGCAATGGACAGGCAGCAGGGTTGTTAATGAACTATCGAAAAGTGCTTGTAAACAAATCAACGTTGTTAAGGCAATAATATGACCTGTAAGGGCCTATTTGTGTTCGCCCTGTTTCCACCACTCAGAAGCCCAGTTGCTGAATACGCTCATGCTGTTATTCTGCAGATCGTTATACATCTCCAGTTGAGCAGTCACATTTTCGCCGAATTTCTTGTTGAAATTCAAAGCCAGATTAGTATGCTTGTTGTAAGAATCAATGGTAGCTTTCATGCTGGCATTCATTGAATTCACAGAAGCTTCGAAGTTATCATAGATAAGCTTCAGGATTTTTTCAACCTCTGAATTATCAGTACCGTAATTAGCCGATTCCTTGATGGTATCGATCAGCTTGGTGTTGTAGTCCACATAAAGCTGGATTTGCTTGTTATAGCCATCGATGATACTATCAATTGTTTCTTCAGAAAGTTCAATCGATTTACCGAAGGCTTTGTTCAGGGTTTCGAAAAGTGGAGTATTCTTTTCTTTCAATTGAAATTGCTGACGGATGCCATCAACAACAGCTTTGTTGGAATCAAGCGCTTGTCCAAGAAATTTAGTGTTCATGCTGATGATTTCCTGAACAGCTTCTTTAGATTTCAAAGCAGTATCTCCAATGATGGATTTTATTTTCTCTGCTTTCTCGGTTACCGGATTTTTCATGTTTTAGGTTTTAAACTTTGTTTTTCGTGGATTTCTTTGGCGATCCGATTATTTCTGAGCGCCGGCTTTCTTTGTTGTTTCAGCAGTACCATTCTTGCTTTCAGTTGTGGTAACTACTGGAGTTGTAGCTTTAGCAACAGGAGCAGCAGTCTTGGCTGGTTCTGATTCTTTGTTTTCAAGAGCGGTAAAAAGGTCGCTCCAGATCTTCATGTTATTGGTAATCATGGTATTCATTCTGCTATTGAGCTCGGTCATAAATTCCTTGCTGCTTTCAGTTGTTTCCTGATAGGTCTTTCCGAATGTGTCGGAAAGAGAAGACATGGATTCTTTGGAAGTAGTGAAATTGTGTTCCACTTCTTTCTTAACCCGATCCAGCAGGGGAGAAATAGAGCTCTTTACCGTGCTGAATTGTTTGTTTACCGATTCCAGATATTTTTTGTTCATCTGGCTGATGGCTTCCGCCTGTTCGGTATAGTTATGGACAATAGAATTCAGCTTTTCTTTAGAAAAAGCTCCATTGTTGCCATTTTGTTTTCCATACTCCAGGATGCTATCCATAGAAGTTTTGGAAAGACGTGAAAAATTATCCATGCTCTTTTGCATGAGGTCGTTCATCTTTTCTGCAATCTGACTTGCATTACCAGTACCCCCTTTATTCAAACCCAGTGAGGTTTCCAGTGCACGACTATACAGATTACTTACCAGTTCAGCTTGTTTCCCGTAGGCCTGAGCTACGCTTGCTGCTGATTCCTGAAATATTTTCATTGAATTTTCCACTTGTTTGCGAAATAATTCATTCGTCTCGTTGATTTTGTCTGAGCTCATGGCTGATTTTTATAGATTTAACAGATTATTTTTTAAATTATGTAGATTAATTCAGTATTTGATCTGATAAATGGTGATTAATGCAGGACAAAATTATCAATCCATCCGATTACTAACACCAATTGTTAATAACTTTATTCAAAAAGCGAGAATCATATTAATATTCATGCTAAAATGCAGGTTTTTATAACAAAACGCCTGCATTTAGATTTCCTCACCTTCCACATTCAAAGAACTTTTAATTATCCGACCTCTTTTGTGGTACAAAGATAGATCATGATTTCCCTGAAATAATTGATATATCTCAAGAATAACGTATGTTTAATTGATTCGTAATTTAATGTTCATGCGGACTTAATGCGCAAATGAATTTATCTTACTTATCTTTAGACCGGTACCAAATACCTCTGCACCTTTCTTTTTGCTCTTATTTTTCTTCTCAACGATCCCATAAAGCTTCATTTCTTTCCACTTTAATCACGACGCAAAAATAGAGAAGGATTCCGCCTCAGTCCATGAGATAGCTCATTGCAATAAATGATTTGCATCATACTTCCTTTTTTTATAGGCTTTTCGTCTGCAAACATAGGAATAACAGGTCTCTCATTATTCGGTTCTGCTTAATAAAGCCCTCTTCTTATTGACTCATTATGGCATTGATTAATAGCATATTATAATCAACAAATGGCTCTTTTTTCCTGTTAAGAATAGCTTAAAAAGGAGGCAAGGATGGTTTTCCCTATTTCATGGATGGAAATACATTTAACGAATCCCGTAAATGAAGGAACGGGTAGAATTCAATGAATGTGTTTAACCAATCCTCTTTCCTGTATGAAAAAGAAATCCTACTTACTTCTGTTTTTCGCATTACAAGGGCTGCTATCCCTGGCTCAGAATGCCAATATGGCTCCCCGTTTTCAAGACACCCGGCATTTATCTAAAGGGGCCGGAGAACCCCGAAGCATTTCAGCTGCCACTTCCGGCAGTACAAACAGCTTCTGGATCAACTACGGCTGGATTGAGGATTCATTAAAAGGTGGACTTTCCGTATTGAACGAAAATTATCTTTTTCCTGATTCCACCGTACAGGTGCAGTTTGGAACAAGCTGGGGACCACCCTGGATTCACTGCATCTCTGACGTACTGGATGTGACGGATCCGGATTTTGCAACATATAAGGGATTTCATTTTAATCCCTTTACCGTATACAGCATCGACTCGATGAGCATAGAATATGCTTATGAGCGCCATTCGGCCTCTACTGTTATTGATACATTGATTTTTCACCTGTTCAATAATTCGGTTGCCGCCAATCTGAGAACCGGACATTGGACCGGCGCCAGCGGATGGAACCAGAATTTTAATGTGGATACACTGGCCGTTAAAATCCCCGTATATGACCATGTATCCAATGGTCCCATTGCAACGGGTATGCAGGAGTTCAAAGTACTGCTGGGGGCACATGATACATCCATTGCCTTCCTTGCTTTCAAGGCTTTAAAAACAAATTCATTTGTTGTTCCTGCCGGTGATCTGGCCTGCACAACCGTTTCCTTTAAACCAGGCTATGTTTATCACACCGGTGACACCCTTGCCAAAAAAGGACAGAATATTTTCAGTTTTGCTTCCTATGAAGAAAACGGAGCCAATACCTTTCCTTCCTATAAAAAAGGATATTGGAACAGTTCCGGTATCATCCCAACCAGTGTCCGCTATAATCATGATGCACTCGGGTGGGACAGCAGTTATGTGCCTACATATTTATATACCGCACCTTTTGATGTGGAACGGCATCAGATCTACTATAAAGTTACATCCCTCAATACCGGTATTCAGGAACAGGGCCCGGTTGCTGCCAACGAACTGTTGCAAAACAGACCCAATCCATTTGCAGGAACCACCGTTGTCAATTATCAATTAAATGCACCATCCCGTATCCGGTTTGAAGTGTATGATATTGCCGGCCGTAAAGTATTGGATATGGATGAAGGGACCCGTTCCAGCGGGCTGCATTCACTAACAATGGACGGAACCGGCCTGAAAGAAGGGGTATATTTCTATTCCATGCTTGTAAACGGACAAGCGATACAAACCAGGAAAATGGTTGTTTTCAATAGATAAGTGGTATTGAACCGAATGCAAAAAGCCGTCCTCCGGGCGGCTTTTTGCATTCGCCTTTATCTGTTTATTGCTTTTTCATTTAAGATCCGGGAATGGGAAAAAGTCATGAATTAACCTGTTTGAAAGGCAATCTGAATACTTTATCTTTGCTATTACCCAACCAATATTGGCATAATAGCATCTATGTTTAAAAGGCTCAGATCGCCGGAGAGTGAAATGAATGACCTCATTAAATTGTGTTCCAAAAACGACAGACGGGCACAAAATGAGCTGTTCCGGTTATTTTCTCCCAAAATGATGAATGTGTGCCTGCGTTATTCCAAATCGAGGGAGGAAGCCGAAGATACCCTGGTTGAAGGGTTTATGAAGGTGTTTGATCATATAAGCGAGTTCAGGAAGGAAGGTTCTTTGGAAGGCTGGATAAGAAAAATAATTGTAAACACCGCCGTCGAGAAATTCAGGAAGAAAGGGATGCTTTATGCTACTCTCCATATGGAAGAAATTAAGGAAATAGATTTTTCCGGGCCTGATGTGTTAAGTGATATGAGTGCTGATGAGTTGATGCACATGATACAGGCCTTGCCGGCAGGCTATAGGATGGTATTTAACCTCTATGCTTTTGAAGGTTTAAAGCATAAGGAAATAGCTGAAAAACTGGGTATCTCGGAAGGTACATCCAAATCCAACCTGTATGATGCCCGGGCTATATTAAAGAAAGAAGTGGAACTAAGCCGCAGACAGGCTAAAGTCTCTAATGAATAATGAAGGAACTGAATGATGATATGGACCAGTTATTCCGCAGCAGCCTGGATGCGGAAGAAAGCCCTGTGCGTGAAAACGCATGGAACCGGTTGGATCATAAATTGAATGCATCAGAACTCGATGTTTATAAAAGAAAAACGAGGATTTACCGGTCCGCCACCATTATATTGGGCCTTCTGCTCTTAGGGGGTGGAAGTTATGAGTTTCTGATTCCGGCCAGAAAAGCTGTTAGCGAAAACAAAACAACCCAATCACCAGCCCTTGCTGATAGAGCCTCCAAACAAAATGAAGTATCCGGAGAATCAACCGGTAATACACCTGACAATCTGAATAACACAGCACATGCAACGAACAGACCTTCCTTTGTCATCAACACGAATACCGACAAGTTGGTAGAAAAGAGGGGGACTGACACCAGACAAACGCCTGAAACAAGTCATCCCAATAAGCATTCCAATCGGATCGCATCATATCCGGTTGCCTCTATCATAGCCAATCCGAAGACGCAAACAACAAGAACATCAGCATCTCCTTTATCCCTGGCCGCTAATGCACCGGCTTCATCCGGTTTAATGGCTAAAGAGCATGGTACTGGTACCGACTTGAATGCCGGATTAGAAACAGAACCGATCGGCACCCTTTTGGAAAAACAACCCGGATTAATGATGCCGGCTATACATGAAGAAAGCCTGGTTCCCTTATCATCAGACGGACAGAGCAACGCAGTAGCGACTTCCGGGACTGGAACACGCTTAAGCCGGTTCTCCGTGTCGCTCTTCTTTGTTCCCGATATTACCGGAAGACATCTGACCAAAGATGATGACGAAGACGATAAGCTGAATGGACCTGATGATGATTTCAGTGAAAGAGAATCCCCTTCATTTTCATATCACACAGGCGTTAAGGTGGGGTACGAGCTCACACACCGATGGAGTATTTATGCAGGATTGAGTTATGTCACCCTTTTTCAAGGACTTAAAGCAACTACCGTTTATGCTACCAGCTCCAATAACGAAGCTCCTCACTTTGTCCTGAATACCTCCGGAGGTTCTGCTATCCTTCCGAATGTAAATGGTCCGCCTTTGCCTTCCGACAGCCTATCAATAGGAGCACGAAGCCTGGAAACATTACGTTTTATTCAGCTGCCATTGCTTGTTCAGTATTCCATCTTTCAAAATAACCGCATTACCTGGTATGCCCTGGGCGGCCCATCGCTGGATGTGTTGGTTTCTGAAATGATCAAGGTTGAAATCCCGACACCAACCGGATCAGGAGAAGTACATACGATTACCGGAATTACAGGGGTTAATCATTTTAATCTGGGCTTTATGGCCGGTATGGGATTAAAATACAACCTGAATGAGCATTTCAATTTATTCACAGAACCTGTGTTTAAATGTTTACTCACCCCCATCAATAGTAACACACCGGTTAAATCGTATCCTTTTTCGTACGGACTTTCCTTTGGGATAGGGTATCATTTCTGATCCTTTCTTTTTTTTTAGTCCTACCCAACCATCGCCTTCTTTTTATCATCTTATGTTACAGGAGGACTTGAGATCCATCCCTGCTAACGAATTTTCAAATGATACCCGAACAGGAAGAAATAAAAAGCCAGCTGGTTGGAGGGCATATACCGGTGCAGGCTATTAACCGGTGTGTCAACCCTAGATTGGATTCAAAATATTCATTCAATCTATACCAGTTTCTTTCCCATAAACATAAATATCTGACGAATATTTTTCAGGATCCTTCCGACCAGAAAATCTATATCGGACTTCGTGAACCGGATGGGGCCTGGTATGGAGCTATATTAAAGGAAGTATTCGAAAAGGGAAGTAAGGTAAAGATCTGTTCCTATCCTAAATCGTGGACCCAAAGCTGGAATGACATCACTTTTTCATGGTGGGAAGGGTATTTTAATCTGGGAACGGCCATAATGGATGAAGTTCCTGCTGCTGTTAAAGCTGTCCCTTTTGAAAAAGTAAAGAAATAACCCCCTCTTTTAAAATATCCGCGGCACCTGCACGTCTTAACGTATAAAGTGCTATGCGATCCTCTTCCCGGTTTCTCTTCATATTATTCTTCATATCCCTTTTCTTTGCCTGGCTGGACAGCTACCTGTTTTCGGGTGTCAAGGCCGCTTTAACAGGATTACCGGAATCCTTATCCTTTATATTAGAAATACTTTACTGGTGTTTTCAGGGTGGGATTCTGCTCTTTTTCTTTGCGACATTTATACGTTCCCGAAGGCCTGCAGGAAGCAATGATAAATCCATTCGTGCCCTTGGCCTGGTAGTAATACTGGTTTATGTGCCGGCTTTGTTTTTCGGAATATGGTTGCTGGGTGAGGATATTTATCGGGTTATTCGTCTCCTGATCACTGCCATTCTTCATGCGCTGGGTAGTTCAGCTGTTACATCGGATATTGCCCTTGTACCTCGTATCCCAATCCTAAGCAGGATCGGATTGGCCGCCAGCTTCTTGTTGATGACAGGATTGATCTATGCCATCAGACGCGGAAAATATCGCTATAAAGTACATCATGTTAATCTTGAATTTCCTGATTTGCCGGAAGCTTTTGATGGATTTACGATTACTCAGCTTTCCGATATCCATGCCGGAAGTTTTGATAATAAAGAAGAAGTTAAAAAAGCCATTGAGCTGGTGAATGAACAGCGTTCGGATGTGATTTTTTTTACTGGCGATTTGGTAAATAATTCAGCTTCGGAAATGGAGCCCTGGGTGGAAGTGTTTGAACAGACAAAAGCTGTGATGGGTAAGTATTCCATTCTGGGTAACCATGATTATGGAGATTACCGTCCCTGGCCTTCGGGAAAAGATAAAGAAGATAACCTGCTGGAGTTATTTAATATGCATGAACGAATCGGTTTTAACCTGCTCCGGAATGAAAATCTCCGGATAGAAAAAAATGGGCAGCATATCGAGCTCTTGGGTATTGAAAACTGGGGAAGCGGACGGTTTGCTAAATACGGAGATCTGAATAAAACCCTGGAAGGTACCAACGACGGAACATTTAAGATCTTGCTTTCACATGATCCCTCGCATTGGAAGGAACAGGTGCTGGATGCGGAGCCGCATATCCATCTTACCTTATCCGGACATACCCATGGTATGCAATTCGGGTTTGAATTTCTGGGTATCCGTTTTTCCCCCGTACAGTTTCGTTATAAACAGTGGGCCGGCTTATATGAACAGGATAAACGGTTTTTGTATGTAAACCGCGGTTTTGGCTTTTTAGGGTTTCCCGGGCGTTTAGGTATCTGGCCAGAAATCACGGTTATTACACTGCACAGAAAAAAATGACCGGATCGCTGATCAGGGATGTTCTTTAAAAAAGTGGTCCAGCAAATCAAACAATTTCTGAGGTTCTTCCACCTGAGGATTGTGTCCCGATTTCTCGAAGATCATAAAACTGGCTTGTGGTGCATATTCCTTGTATTGCAGGGCAAACTTGGGAATAGCTACGCGATCATACCGGCCTGTATAAATCAATAAAGGCATTTTAAGCTGGCCCAGGTCTTTACGAAAATCCATCTTTCCTATATCTCCGCCTACTACAAAATCTCCATCGGCCCCAACCAGTTGATAATACAAGGCGGAATTGAATTTATGAGGGTGGGGTATTGATTTTTCAGAAGGAGTACGGTTATCTTCCCCTTCAAATTTGGAAGGATTGTAGGCATATAAAAAACCATAAGGTACCTGCCCATAGAGTTTCTGATGAACCGGATCGGATGAGATCAGCCCCTTTTTTCTTAATGCCATCAACTCCTTCCATATTTCAGGATAATTGCATTCAATTTCGTGGTTCGAATTATCGTCGTTGGCCTGCCACATTTCGGCACTGAAAAAAGTGTTGGCGAGGATCAAATGAGCAACATGGGATGGATATTTTATGGCATAAGCCTGTGCCAATACACCGCCATACGAATGGCCCAGCACATCTATCTGATCGAACCCCAAAGCCAACCGCATGCCTTCCATATCTTCCACATCTCTGGAAATGCCATATTCACTGGGAGTTCTGGCCGTATCGGAGCGTCCGCGTCCATACCCATCCATGTACACCAGCAAATGCTTGTCACGCATGGACGTAAATTGGTGCATATAGCTGTGAGAACTGCCTGGTCCGCCGGAAAGCAGGAAAAGTGGCCTTCCTTTACCTTCCATCTCAACCCAAAGACGGGTATCATGAATTGTCACATACCTTCCGTGCAGAACAGGATTGATGGTGTCTTCGCTCGTTTGGGTATATGAAAATGCAGGAGTGGTACAACAGATCAGAATAAGCAGTGCTAAATAAAGGGCGGGGTATGGGTGAGTGAGCTTGTTATAACGTATGGAGCGCATTTTTTTTGAGTAAATCTAACTAATATTTGGCTGTTTTCCGATCCTCTTGTTTCTTTCGCTGGCGGGTCCAAAAAATATTGATTACTTTGGTTCAGGATCAGCTTTTTTTGCTTTTTATGCACAAACTTTTTCAGATTCGTATTCCGCGGGCCCTGCAATTACTGGCCTTAATTGTGATAGCCTCTGCATCTTTCTGGATATTATCTCCCTGGAAGAGTCCCTTTCTTAATTCCGATAATGCCGTTCATATTCTGATGACCTATGACTGTCAGCTTCCGGATGACTTATACTACTGGGGGCAGGATCGTTTGGGTAGTTTTATTCCTATGTTGGGGCATTTCATTTATGTTGTTTTGAATACGGCCCCTCCGCTTGCTGCGAGCATTGCTTTGTATGTCATTCTCTTTTCTACTGTTTTGTTATTGTCGTCTTTTTTTAAACACATAATTACCCGGTTATTGCTTTCCCTGGTTATTTTCTTTCCTATTCATCAGGTCGACTATATGCTTCGTCTTGGTCACCCATATACAGCCCAGTTCTTTTTTATAGCCCTGTTTCTGTTTTTGCTTAAGAAGTTCTGGTTTGGAAAAGGATGGAAGAAGTATTGGATGCTGATTGGCAGCTGCATGGCCCTGGTACTTGCCATGTGGTCGTCCGATATGACGATTGTGGCGCTGATAGCTTTGCTGGTAACGGGGATTGTTGTATATATGAATGACAGGAAGCAGGTTGTTACATCCCTGTCTCCTTTTCTGATTCAAGCTACCCTGGCCATAGTCGTGTTCGCTTCCGGAGTGGCGTTTCTCGTGTATGCCAGATCCGTCAGCAGGCCCGTTGCTGCCTATGATGGCACCTGGATAGGAAGTGCAGAGAATATAATTGCCGGCATGAAGAAGTATGTGAAGGTATACCTGCATATCCTTATTGGCTGGCAGGGAGTATGGAGCGCTATTCATCATTGGTTATTGTCGGGGATTGTGGCACTATCCTCGGTACAGTTATTCAAATTGATTTTTCGCGGTAAGATACCACCTATGGTCTTATTCTTTTTATTGAATTTTATAGGAGGGGAGTGTCTGCTTATTATTTCCAAATGGGTGGCTTTGAATAATTTCAACGGTTGGTATCAGACCTATCCTTATATAAGTCTGATGATCTGTTTATTGTTGTTGATTGATCATGCTGATATCGGGAAGGCGAGATCAGCCCTGACTGCGGGTATGATATTATTGCTCCTCGTATCGGCCATATCCGTTACCAGGATATATGTATTGAAAATAAACCGTGATTTTAATGAACGAAGTTTGTCAGAACTAAAAGACCTGCGCCGGCTTGGGCGATGTGGTATTATTGGCGATTATTGGCATTCCTACCTGCCGGCAGCTTTAAATCCGGAAACAATAAAAGCCACTCCCTATGAAGATGGACGTAGTGAGCGATGCACTGATAGTGTTATGGCTTGCGAAAAAATTTATCTCATTAAAGATGCCTGGCTGGAAAAATTCCCTCAGGAATACAATGCCTATGGAAGAGTTGTGTATTTCAGCGGCGATTCCCTGAAGTTGAGCGATTGGGAGCTGGGGCTGTATTTGAGAAGAAAGAAGACAGAATAAAGAAGACAGTGTAAAAAGACAGAATTAAAATACTGCGATTTTAGCATCATATCTTTTTTCATCATCCTGCAGACTGATTACATAAATTCCTTTTGGCAGTTGAGTTCCCAGCATCAGTGTATTGCCATCGATGGAAAAGGAAGGAGTGCAGTTCTGCCCAAGCATAGAATAAATACGTAATGTTTTAAGAGCCTGAACCGGTATCTGATCGGTATGGATGCTGTTTTCGGATGCCACATAATACATTCTCTGAACGGGCAGGGGAGAGGCTGCAATGTTTGTAGCTACTCCAACATTGACATAAAGCTTTGCTGCATCAAGTTTACATCCGCTTGCCGGGGATTCCGTTACTTCTACGTATCCGCTTCGTGTTCCGAAATGAACCGTGATACTGTTTGTCCCTTGTCCGCTCATAATAGTAGCTCCCGGAGGAACTGTCCAGACGTACGTAGAGCCACTTGTGGAAGGTACACTATACGTGATTCCGGAAGCAGATACAGACACATTAATGGCACCTGTAATGGAATAAGGGCCGGGTATAAGTTGAAAAAAGTCTGCCGCCCAATACGTGGAATGAAAATTTGTTTGTTCAGAAGCATAGGTTCCAACGGCTCCGCCTTTGCGTGGGCAAGCACCGGTATCTACAGCAATGGCATGACCCATTCCGGTAACTTTATAAAAGTAAACCGCCGGGTTGTTGGTGCTGTCGTTATATATGGAAAGAGAAATGTTTGAATTACCCTGAAAGGCACTGTTTGTTGAATCAACAGTCTGATCGGCATGATTCAGATTGGTCCATTGTTTCATTAGTTCCGTAGCATTGGTAATATTCACCGTATAATCAACCGTTCCATGAAAGATCGCGAGCTTGGGATACGAGCCTGTAAAACCGGGATTCTGAGCACGTACCAATGCTCCCCATTGGGCAGGTGTTTTTGTTATTCCGCTGCTCATTGCAGTATAAGCTGTAACGGGATCGGTAGCCGCTTTGTAGGGAAGGCCTGACATGACGGCACCTTTAGCAATCACATCCGGATAGGCTGCCATCATCACAGAAGTCATTCCACCACCGGCAGAAATACCTGTAACAAATACCTCCGATGCATTGATAGCATAATTGGCTTTCATATAATCAATCATCTGTTTTATGCTTAATGCTTCTCCCACATTACGGTTTACATCCGTCGTATCAAACCAGTTAAAACAAAGACTGCTATTATTGGCACTTACCTGTTCGGGATAGATCACATAAAATTTATGCAAATCGGCCAGTTTATTCCAGCCTGTTTGGGAAGAGAATGTGGTTGCGTTTTCCGTACATCCGTGCATGGCTATAACCAATGGGGCAGGGCCGCTGATCCCTGTTGGTACATATTTATACATATTCAACGCTCCTGGGTTTGTTCCAAAACCGGTAACGGGAGTAATGCTTTGAGCTTTCGCAAGGTGATGAATACACAGCAAAAGCAGGATAAAGTATATGTTCTTTTTCATGATAGATCGGCGAAGATGATAGAATACAGTAAAGATAGTACGATATTTTATACGAAAAGGCAAAGCCTCCTTGGAATGACAACCTTATAGGAGTAAATGCAATAAGCTATTGTTGTTCTGATATGATAGGACACTGATTTTCATGGTGCTCATGCTTCATTATGATTTTGTGATGTCTTGATAATCTATAGTCTGTAACGCATAACACGATACAGAAGAGATCAGGGGCTTGAACCTAAGTTCAATGGTGCTTACCGAATTAAGACCGTCGTTTGACGAAATTGAGGAAATTAACCTGAAGTGGTACGTTGAATTACATAGAAGAGAAAATATAGTCATAAATCAACTAAAAACGAACCGATATGAACACCACCTTTCATATACTCGTAGCCACCGATTATTCGGAATCTGTACGTAATGCGGAGCGTTATGCAATTCAATTAGCCCAAAATCAGTTGGCTGATGTGGAGTTTTTGCATGTATATCATTCTGCATCCCCTCCACCGTTTCCGGCTTTCGATCTGGAACCCTTTATATATGATGCATTTCCTAAAGAGGCTGAATTACTTCAGCAAAGGGTAGAAGAAATAAAGAAGAGCCTTGGTCTTAACGAAAAAATCAATTTTAGCTGTAAAGTGATTGAAGGAGGTACTATAGAGGAAATTATTACCGAAGCAGAAGCATTTAGTGCAGATCTGATCCTGATGGGAAAACATGCCAACAAAGGAACGTTTGATTTTTTATGGGGAAGCAATACCTGGAACACGATGCGGGAAGCCCCTTGCCCTGTGTTGGTAATTCCCGAAGATGGCTTGTACCGTCCGATAAAGAAGATAGCTTACATTACTGAATATAAAGAAGATGAAATAACAGCGATCAATTATCTAAAGGGAATTGTTTCCGGAAAAGAAAGCACTTCACTGGTGCTGCTTCATATTTCTCCTTTTGGTACTTCCATGCCTTTGGAAAATATTGTTTTTGAAAACTTCCTCAAAGACCTAAGCCGGCAATTGCCATATGAAAAATTCTATTTCAGCCTGCTTCACGGAGAAGATGGAATGAAAGTGTTGAATGATTACTGCCAGAAAGAAGAGATTGACTGGCTGGCTGTATCACCAAACAAATCGTCCATTCTTGAAAGTTTATTCAGTCCCGGAAACAAACTGGCAAAACGGATGAGCTCGGAAACAATAGTTCCATTACTCGCCATTCCTCCAGGGTACGAAAGAAAAAATGCTTTCTTTATGTATGAAGAAGAATATCATATCGAAACCTAAGGGGTTATGCCTGATTCTTTTTATCAGGATAAACGAATCCTGTGGTTTCTACCTTCATTTTAACAGGACGCACTTCTATGCTTGCCGTACTTGTATAAGTAAATTCCGGGTTTTCTTTAGCCAACTCGATAGCTGATTGCAGGTCTTTGGCAAGCAGATGATAATAACCTACAATCACTTCTTTTCCGGTATGGAATGAGTCTTCTTTCCATGCTCCGGGGGTGCCCGATAGTATTTTGCCTTCCCGTATCAACGGCTGTGCTGCAATCAGATTTTTTCCTTTCTCCAGCTTCCCGATATATTGATTGCAGCTGTTTAAAAATTCGAGATCCTGGGCAATGGAAAAGGATGATTTGGAATCTAGCGTATTCCGGATGATAAGCATATATTCTTTCATCGTATTATTGTTTAATTTATTTTTAGATATGTTCCTGTTTAGTTATAACCAATAATCCTTCATCAGATCGGTTGCCCAGAAGGGCTGACGGATCTCTCCCCGGGGTTGAAATTCCTTCATCACCGGTTTTATATCCAATACAGGGGTGCCATCAATGGCGTCCAGAAATTTTACTTTAAGAGACCTTCCGGAATGTTCTATCAGCTGTACGGTACAAAGACCTATGGCATTGGGGCGGTCTTTCTTGCGTTGAGCGAATATGCCTGTAATGGGGTAGGCCGGATTACCTCGTGGACGGCCTGAATAGATAATATCTCCCGGATCTGACTTGTCGAAATAATAAATAATTTCCAGATGAGAGAAAGCGGATATGCCTTCAAAAGCATCGGTGGGGACAACATCGGCTAATTCTATTTCCGAAATCACGTCTCCCCAAAAATCATCCGTAGGATTTATTCTCTTATTCCTGACAAATGCTATAGGATTTAATTTTATTTCCATAGCATAAAGGTAAGCGAAACAATTTATTCCAATGGCTGATGGCTGTTATGACGGATCGTCAGACGGTAATCGGTTCTTCTTTCTTTTTGAGCATAGAGGGCGAAAGAGCCGGATAGCTGAGATGATGATGAGAAACGGGAATAATATAAATATCGGGTCAGTGTCATCCAGGTGTAAGTACCCTGAATTCTGCCCTGGATTTTTACAGGCTCGAAACATTGTAAATGCTCTAGCTTTTTTAGCGATCTTTTAACATCGTCCAGTCCTTCAATCAATGCATTATGACTAACCCAGCTCCATGTTCTGTGATTCTCCCCTTTCTTTAACTGATAATACCCCTGGGTCAGAATCCCACCTTCATCCATTTTATCATTAACCTTTAGCAATGTATATCCAATGTGCCCGTAATCTTTCTTTAGCAGAGCCCATAAAATGGTATGAAGCCCTTTGTATTCAGGAGTAAGCCCCTCATGAAGAACAAAAGTTCCCAACCGGGGGATAGAATAAAATTCCTTCCTGAATTTTACATTGCAACACATGCTGAAAATAATATCCGGAGCCAACCCTTTTGTCAGCTTCAGCCAATGTGCATCGTGAATATTCTTTACCAGATATTGCGGACATTCAAGCTCCGTCGTATTCAGAAAAAAATCGGGTTTGGTCTTGATAAATGCAGATTCCGGTTTTCGTATATAAATACGGTCATAGCAATGAAAAAGAACTTCATTCACTGCGGTCAGAATCCCATACTTTTTGATCCTGCCAACAATCCGTTTAAACCTGTTTGATGCCTTGAACCGGTCAGGTTCAAGAAACAGACAACATACCACTTCATGCTCCCGTGACACTTCTTTTATATATCTCCGGTTGAAATTATTGTCCCTTCCTGCAAATATGATCTTCATGATATTGTATTTAATAAACTGAGATAATAGGGTAACTAATATCACCAGACTTCCATACTCGAAAGGAGATGATGATTTAACGTTTAAGTTGGTTTTTTTAATTTGACTGAAGTTTTTTTTGAGACAAACAGGCTGAATATGTATACAAACACCCTTCTAATCACTTTCTATTAGATTGCAAATAATTGCGTTTACCCTGCACTTAATAAACCAGCACCCTCATACCATAGAAGGTACCCCTTTACCAGGTTATTAAGGTTTAGAATTGTGTTGTGATTCAACCAACAACACCCGTTATGAACAATCTTCCCTCCCTGAAAAGAGTATCTCTGATGCTTCTGGTATGCTGTATTTTAATGCTTGGGGCCTGTTTCCACGGCAGGAAGCAACTCTCGGAAATAAATCCTGCTTTTGGAAAGTATATCGCCGGTTACACATCGGGTATTATTTCCAAACGTGCGCCGATCCGTATTCAACTTATTCGCGGTACGGATGATGGAGCCCCCGGCGTGTATATGGAGCAGGATCAGTTGGAAAAGATATTTGAACTCGATCCTGCCGTAAAAGGGAAAGTGCATGTGGAAGATGGCGGTCATATGATCTCCTTTATCCCTGAAAAGGATTTGCAGCAAGGACAGTTGTACGATGTCCACTTCAATCTGGGAAAGTTGCTGAAAGTTGAACAATCCTTAAGTGATTTTCATTTTCAGTTTGCTACCCGTCAGCAAAGTATCCGGGTGGAGCTAGGAGGTTTAGCAACCTATGACAATTGGGATGTTGAATGGGAGCATCTGGAAGGCCGGATAAAAACCGAAGATGCTCCTGACAGCACGGCCTTGTGCAAGTGTATCACTGCCGAGCAGGATGGGAAACCACTGAAGGTTCATGTGTATTATAATCAATATGAGAATAACGATTTTGAATTTCGTGTAGACAGTGTAAAACGGGATGAGAAAAAGAGCAAGGTTACGGTAAGCTGGAACGGAGGGTCGTTCGGACTTTCCAATCTCCGCGAATCGGAGACGGTTGATGTTGTACCGTTAGGCGATTTCAGCGTTGATAAAACGGTTGTAACGCAGGAGCCTGACGAATCGGTAGCACTTACCTTTTCCGACCGGTTAAAGCCTACCCAGGATCTGAATGGAATTGTAACCATAGAAGGGATTGACAACCTGACCTTTCAGATTGAAAGTAATACCCTCCATGTATTTATCCCAGGGCACCATCTGGGTAGCAAAAAATTAAGGATAGGAACAGGGGTTAAAAATTTCAAAGGATATAAGATGCAGTCGGAGTATATAACCGACATCGTCTTTGATGAGCCCAAACCAAGGGTACGATTAATTGGCAATGGGGTGATATTACCGGGTTCAAACAAACTCTTGTTTCCTTTTGAAGCGGTGGGCCTTAAATCAATCGATGTAAGGGTGATGAAGATTTTTGAAAATAATGTACAGCAATTCCTGCAGGTAAACGGACTGGATGGAGAAAATGAGCTTCAGCGTGTAGGGAAGAAGCTGGTGGAAAAGAAAATATTTCTTGATACGGACAAAAAATCAGATTTGCATCAATGGAACCATTACAGTTTTGATCTGGCAAAGTTTATTAACCCTGAACAGGGAGCTATATACCGGGTTGATATCAAGTTTAATAAAAAAGATGCTGTATGTGATTGCCCGGTAGAAAGCAATCCGGAGAATGAAACAGAAAATGAAGAGGAACCAACGCTTAAAGATAAGACATGGAATGAAGGAGGGTGGGGTGGTTATGAATATGGTTTCAATCAGGGATATGAATCATACAATTATGACTATAGCGACTCCAGAGAGCCCTGCGATGAAAGTTATTATTACGGGAAAGCCGTAGGACGTAATATCCTGGCTTCCGATCTGGGTATTACCGCTAAAATAGGAGAGGATCGGATCGCTAATGTCTTTGTGAGCAACCTCATAACAACCGACCCTGTTGGAGGAACCAACATTGATTTTTTTGATTATCAGCATCAGCTTATTTGCAGCACGGTAACCGACGCCAATGGAATGGCTGATATTCTTTTAAAAAGCAAGCCATTTTTGCTGGTAGCCAAATACGGAAAACAAAGAGGCTATCTGAAAATGAAAGATGAAGAGTCCAACAGCCTGAGCAAGTTTGATGTTTCAGGAGAAGTAGTTCAGAAAGGAGTAAAAGGATTTATATACGGAGAACGAGGGGTGTGGAGACCGGGCGATTCCCTCTTTTTGTCTTTTATTATGGAAGATAAGCAGCACCAGATTCCTGCCAATCATCCAGTAAGTTTTGAGCTGCTTGATCCGGATAATAAAGTAGTGCAGAAAATAGTCCATAATAAATCTGTAGCCGGTATCTATGATTTTCGCACGGCTACCGATCCCGATGCCCCTACCGGTAACTGGACAGCACAGGTTAAAGTGGGTAACCGGATATTTACCCATAGCCTGAAAGTGGAAACTGTAAAACCCAACCGGTTGAAAATTTATCTTGATTTCGGAAAGGAAAGACTTACCCGCGACGATAAAGATTCATCGGCACAATTGCAGGTTAAATGGCTGCATGGAGCAGTAGCTAAAAAGTTGCAGGCGAGAATAGATGTGACGGTTAATCAGATGGCCACAGAATTTAAAGGCTATCCGGGATATACATTTGACAACCCTTTGCAAAGTGTCTTTACCGATCAGCAAACCGTTTTTGATGGTAAGGTGGATGAAGAAGGAAAAGCCAAATTCAGCACTCATCTTAAAATTGCGGATGCTGCACCCGGCATGCTAAGAGCCTTTTTTACTACCAAAGTATTTGAAGAGGGTGGAGATTTCAGCATCGATCGCTATAGCATTCCATATTCTCCCTACAGCAGCTATGTGGGTCTGGATGTGCCAAAAGGAGAGGGATACGGGGGGATGCTGGATGCTTCCAAGACGCATTATATTGATGTAGCTACTATAAGCAGCGATGGTAAACCGGTAAGCAGACAAAAATTGAATCTGAAGATCTATGATATTGAATGGCGCTGGTGGTGGGATCATTCCGATAATGATGTGGCCAGCTACCTCGCCAGAAGTAGCACGGTTCCGGTACTCGACTCAGCAATAAGTACGGTAAACGGAAAAGGAAAATTCCGGTTCAACCTCTGGACACAAGGCTATGGTCGCTACCTGATTATGCTTACCGATCCTGTTAGTGGTCATACCGCAGGGAAAGTAGTGTATGTTGACTGGCCATGGTGGTCGCGAGGACATGTAAAAGAAAATGAAAATGCCACTATGCTCAGTTTTTCGAGCGATAAGGAAAAATATACTACCGGAGAAACAATGAAACTTACAATTCCATCTTCTTCAGGTGGCAGAGCATTGATATGCATAGAATCAGGAACCAAGGTGTTGAAAAAACTCTGGGTGCCAACCACGCAGACGCAGACCCGGTATGAAATGACAGTCACACCCGATATGGCACCGTATTGTTATCTGCATGTGGCACTTATCCAACCCCATAATAAAACAAAGAACGATTTGCCTATTCGTATGTATGGCGTCATCCCCATTCAGGTGGATAATCCGGCCTCTCATCTGGAACCTGTTATCACCATGCCCGATGTACTGAAACCGGAAGGTGTGGCTATGGTTCATGTCAAAGAAGCGAAAGGAAAACCAATGGCATACACACTCGCCATTGTGGATGAGGGACTATTGGATCTGACCCGTTTTAAAACTCCGGACCCATGGAAAACATTCAATGCAAAAGAAGCCTTGGGTGTAAAGACCTGGGATATCTATGATCTGGTGATGGGTGCCTATACCGGAAAGATGGACAAAATATTGAGCATTGGAGGAGATGGTGATGGATTAGGCCGTAAAGGAACCAAAGCCAATCGGTTTAAACCGGTTGTACGGTTTGTTGGTCCGTTTCGTTTGAAACCTGGACAAGAGGCACTCCATAAAATCACGATGCCTAATTATGTAGGATCTGTCCGGGTGATGGTGGTGGCCGGAGAAGATGGTGCATATGGGGAAACAGAGAAAACGGTACCGGTACGTAAACCGCTCATGATCCTGGCTACTTTACCCCGTGTGCTGGGTCCGGGTGAAACGGTTTCTCTTCCGGTAGATGTGTTTGCCATGGAAAAGCAGGTTCAGGATGTAAAGATTGAAGTTCAAAGCAACGACCTGTTGGTGCTGGAAACCCCGGCTCATCAGAACATTCATTTCCGTGAAATCGGAGATGAAGTGATAAACTACCAGTTTAAGGTGGCTGAAAAAACTGGTGTTGCAAAAGTAAAAGTGATAGCAACCTGCGGAAAGGAACGGACGGAGCAGGATATCGAACTGGATGTAAGAACCCCCAATCCCCCGGTATCGGATGTTCAGGAAACGATTGTGGAGTCGGGCAAGTCATGGGATGCAACGGTTGCCTACCGGGGACTGAAGGGAACCAATGGAGTGCTGCTGGAAGTATCTTCCATTCCTTCTATCAATCTCGGCAACCGGCTCAGCTACCTGCTGGAATATCCACATGGTTGTATAGAGCAAACCACTTCTTCTGTTTTTCCTCAGTTATTGGTTGGCAACCTGATGGAGCTTAAAGCGGATGATAAGGCAAAAATTACCTATAATATCAAAGCAGGTCTAAAGCGATTACAACTGTTTCAAACTGGAAACGGAGGATTTGCATATTGGCCTTTTCAAACCGATGATAGTGAATGGGGATCCAACTATGCAGGTCATTTCATGATTGAAGCCGAGAAGAGGGGATACGACCTGCCGCATGGAATGAAAGCCCGCTGGGTTAAATATCAGCAGAACGCTGCCAAACAATGGATGAGGGGAGATAACAGGATGTATAACCACCCTCATGGAGAAGAGAGTTATGAAGTTATCCAGGCCTATCGTTTATATACATTGGCACTGGCTTCTGCACCGGAAATAGGAGCCATGAATCGGTTAAGAGAAGAGAAAACGCTTTGTGGTGCGGCTCGCTGGCGTTTGGCTGCCGCATATCAGCTCATCGGGCAAACGGAAATTGCCAAAGAGATAACCCAAAATGCTTCCCTGTTTGTGTCATCATATGTAGAGTTAAGCTATAGCTATGGAAGTGCAGTACGTGATGAAGCGATGATTCTGGAAACACTTTGTCTGATGAATGATCGTGTGAAAGCAGCCCAACTGGTTAAGACCATTGCAAAGGCTCTGAATAGCAATGAATGGATGAATACCCAGGAAACAGCTTATTGTTTGCTTTCCATGTGCCGTTTCAGCGGAGCTAACAGTGCAGGAACGGGAATGAAATTCAGCTATTCACTGAACGGAGCTTCTTCTGTACAAAGAACAAGCTTATCACCTGTTTGTCAGCTCAAACTAACGGAGGATCAATTTCCGGCCAAAGGAAAGGTGCAGATTACCAATCAGGGTACCGGAATCCTGTACGCCAAGGTAGTGGTAAGGGGTGTTCCTTTACAGGGCGATCAGAGCAGTGCTTCCAGCAACTTGGCCATCGATGTGAAATATACCAATCTGAAAGGTGTAACTATAGATCCGGGTAAAATGATCCAGGGAACAGATTTTATTGCCGAAGTAAAAATAACAAACCCCGGAACCCGTGGAAGCTTGAAAGAGATGGCGCTGAATCAGATATTCCCATCAGGTTGGGAGATACACAACTCACGCATGGATGAAAATGTTTCGCCACTTGTCTCGGCTATTGCTTCTTATCAGGATATAAGAGATGATAGGATTTACAGCTACTATAATATAGAGCCCAATGAAAGCAAGACGTTTAGGGTATTGCTGAATGCAACCTATCTGGGACGGTTTTATCTGCCCACGGTAAGCAGCGAAGCGATGTATGATAACAGCATCAATGCCCGTGTTCCCGGTCGCTGGGTGGAAGTGGTGAAGGAGACAAGGGCTGTTGCAAAAAAATAGATTGGTATTCATCTGCACGAGTTAAAACAACGACTATGCTTTGCCGTATATCAGAACTATATTCCAAATACAGGTACTTGTTGCTCTGCATCCGTATTCCTCTATTTGTATGGTTTCTGTTTTGCCTGCCTCCTGAATTGTTTCGTCCTCCGTCTTCTACGGTGTTACTCGACAGGATGGGAGATCTGCTGGGGGCAAAAATTTCGGATGACGGGCAATGGCGCTTTCCGGCAGGGAAGTCGGTTCCATCCAAGTTCAAAACCTGTATCCTGCAGTTTGAGGACCGCGATTATTATGCGCATCATGGAGTTAGTTTCAAAGCGATGGGCAGGGCGCTGATGCAAAATATAAAGGCAAGAAGGGTTGTGAGCGGGGGCAGCACCATCACCATGCAGGTGATACGTCTTTCCAGAAAAAATAAAGCCAGGAGTCTGTATGAAAAAGGAGTTGAATTCATGATGGCTATCCGGCTGGAGATGCGTTATAACAAAGATGAAATCCTGGAGATGTATGCTTCCAATGCTCCTTTTGGAAGTAATGTAGTAGGGTTGGAGGCTGCTTCGTGGCGTTATTTTGGGAGGTCGCCGGATAAACTCAGCTGGGCAGAATCGGCTACACTGGCAGTATTACCTAATGCTCCCAGTCTTATATATCCGGGTCATAACCCGATTCATTTGCTTCATAAACGCAACCGGTTACTGGCCAGGTTAAGACTCATCGGTGTGCTGGATGAAACAGCTTATCGCCTGGCACTTACAGAACCATTACCCGGCAAGCCGCTCGATCTTCCGCATCTGGCCCCTCATCTGTTAAACAGATGTGTAAGCGAAGGCAATAAAGGGCAGATTCTTCACAGCACCATTGATCCATCCCTGCAGAAAAGAGTGTTACAGGTGGTAGCCATACATCACCGGGATTTGCTATCCAATAAAATATGCAATGCTGCCGTGTTGGTGTTGTCGGTAAAAACAGGAGAAGTTTTATCGTATGTGGGGAATACTGAAAAAGACACGGCTGATGAAGGCAATGATGTGGATATTATTCAGGCCCCGAGGAGTACAGGCAGCATACTGAAACCGCTTTTGTATGCGGAAATGCTGAACGACGGGAAACTGATGCCTAAAATGCTCATTCCTGATATTCCTACTCAGATAGGTTCGTATGCACCCAAAAATTTCAGCCAGTCGTATGACGGGGCTGTTCCTGCCAACAGGGCCCTGTCACGTTCTTTGAATATTCCGGCCGTACGTATGTTGAATGAGTATGGAGTGGAAAGATATCATCGTCAATTAAAAGCATTGGGTCTTACCACCCTTCAGAAACCAGCGGCTTATTATGGACTGTCTCTTATCCTGGGTGGTGCTGAAGCTAAATTATGGGATCTCGCTTCCGTTTATGCCATGATGGGCCGGATATTGAACCAATATCCTCATTACAAACCGGGACTTAAAACACGCCCTCATTATCTGTACGGAGAAAAAACAAAGACAGACAAACAGGATACACTGCCTCTATTAAATCCGTCATCCATCTGGTGCACCTTTGAAGCGATGGTGGAAGTAAACCGTCCGGATGAGGAAGCCAATTGGAGATCCTTTGCTTCGGCGGGCAAGATAGCCTGGAAAACAGGAACCAGCTTTGGCTTTCGGGATGCATGGGCCATTGGTGTAAATGCTGATTTTGTAGTGGCTGTATGGGTAGGCAATGCGAATGGAGAAGGTCGCCCCGGACTTACGGGTATTTCGGCTGCAGCACCTTTACTGTTCGATGTTTTTGCTTTGATGCCGGGAGGAAGATGGTTTCGCAAACCAACAGAGGATATGAGCCGTATTCCTGTCTGTAGTCTTAGTGGTCACCGGGCTTCTGAATACTGTACTCAGGTAGATACGGTAGAAGTGCCTTTGACATCCTTGCAAACCATATCCTGTCCGTATCATCAGCTGGTTCATCTGGATCATACCGGTAAATGGAGGGTGGACAGCGATTGTGAAAGCGTAAATGCCATGAAGCACGAGGTGTTTTTTGTGCTTCCGCCTGTCATTGAGAAATATTACCGTTTTAATAATCCCAATTACAAACCTTTACCGGAATACAGGGCTGATTGTAACCAGAAAACAGGAGGAAACAGCCTGGCAATCATTTATCCAAAAAAATCAAGCCGGATCTATGTGCCGGTTCAGATAGACGGAACAACAGGAAAGACTGTTTTCGAAGCTACACACCGCAGCAATACAACAGCCGTATACTGGCATCTGGATGATGTGTTTATTGCTGAAACGAGAACGATACATCAGGTAGAAATAAATCCTTCCCTTGGCAAGCATACCCTTACTCTTGTAGATGAAAACGGGAATAGTGTTTCCCAAAGCTTCGAAGTCGTGGGGAAGGAGTAATGAATTGTTTTATCCGGGTTCAAACTCCAATACAAGGGTATCACCTTCTTTCAACTCTTTCCATTGTTCAAGGAGTTTCCTGTATTCTGTTTCCATTCCGGTGATCAGATCGGGTGTTAATGAATATGAATAAGGAATAGATAGGTGCTGTAACTCCTCTTTAATCAAAGCAGGGAATTGATCCGCTGTACAGGCACCTGATGAAAGGGATTGCAGAGTGCGGGTCATGATTTCCGAATACCATGTTTCGGGCCCCAGGGTCTTGATAACCTGTTTGTCGGAGAGATCTTCAACAGAATAGCCTTTTCTGATGTTTCCGAAAAAGCCTTCTTTCAGTCCCAAGGTGTTTTCTACCACAAAATGGGCCATATCATGAAAAGGAACATTGGGGCCTAAATCCGATACGGCAATACTTCCTCCATCTCTTTTACAGATAAGCCGGTTCCGGTTGTTCTTTTTGGTGATTTTTATTTCCATGACCGTTTTGTCGTTGCGTATACAAAAATAAGAAATCAGGCCTTACGCATAAGATTGGGGAATTGGGCAATTTTGATTTCCCTCATAATTAGCCATACCGCAATGCTGATAATGGATGCAAAAAAGCACCAGACCGAAATGGTATACTCCGTATAAAACAACCGGGTAACAATATAGGATACCAGTATGGCGACCGCCAATACCCACATTCTTTTGACGGAAGAAAAGAAACAAGGTAGGATGGTAGCTATCAGATAAAGAATGGCTCCTGGATTCCGATAAGTAGCAGGATAATCCTGCTGATAGGAGATGTGGCGTCCGTCAATATGACCGGAGACCGGAAAGGCCAGCAGACAATAGCCGAGATAAGCAGATACGATTACTCCGCAACCGACCAATATGGTTTGTGCCTTTTTGCGTGTTTTATCCTTTTCCATCCGGAATAAGGCATATGGAACCCAGGTAGGCCATACAACCTGTGCAAAAAATATGAAGATATGACTGGTAACAAATTGGAGGTAAAGCATGGAAGGGTAGGTGAGCGATAGCCACAAAATACCTTCCGAAAACTGTTGGACGGCAAAAATAATGGGAATGCAGGCGAAAAAGAATTCGGATGGTTGCCTGGACTTCTTTATGGTAGCAACACCGATAACGGAAAGAACCACTCCTGAAGTAAAACTCGCTCCTGCTGAAAAACACATAGGCTTATAAGATATAATGTATACATAGCCTTATTGTCAGCAAGGATAGCTGCCAAAAGTATACTATTAATATGGTTAACATGAGAATTTAAGAGGATAAGACCGGGAAACTGACCAGAATCATCCTTATCATGGTTGACCTTTTCAAAGGCTAAAGAACTTACATTCAATATTACCGATGTAAGAAAACCCGCGGATATGTATATCGGGAAGCAAGCGTGGAGTCTACCTTGGTCCCAGAATACAAAGGATATAGTTAATACTATCGGCCATGAAAAACGAAAACAGACACCACCAGTTCACAACAAAAGCCCCGGCTTTGTTAGTGTTATTGGCAATCTTTTCTTCGGCAACGGTATCTCCTCAAATCCTTTTTAACGGGGGAGGAGTTATCAATCTGAACGGAGGGAATAGTTCTTCCAAATCCGTTTATCTGACACTTAA
>Ga0206962_1022_pt2 | contig 32728 bp, 30 predicted proteins | sample Alteio_BWOrgHeat_27_FD_153241 | JGI IMG/M metagenome (GOLD analysis project Ga0206962, IMG submission 153241) | Enriched cells from forest soil in Barre Woods Harvard Forest LTER site, Petersham, Massachusetts, United States -... | ecosystem: Environmental > Terrestrial > Soil > Temperate forest >...
GGATTCTCGCCTCCTCACGTTAATAGCTAGTCACCAGATAAGTCCCATCCACAAATTAGCGTCTCGCCAATCTGGGCGTAGAACTTCTCGATCACCAAGGGGAGCTTTCACCGCCCATAGAAGGATGAAAGAGTGAGTGCTGTTTGGATCGTGTTGACATAACCATACAATCCAGAGCCCGTTGGAATTGAGAGACTAGAATCCCCACGCGCCAATGTTTTTCAAGTGTGACCCTTACTCCTCCCTTAAAGGGAAATCGGCTTGAAGTTCGTATGGATAGCTAAAGCCTCCTGCAAAGGGGGCAGCCAGAAAGGAAAATCGATGACTTCTTCCGCGTCTTCGCCGAGCATCTCCATAGATGTAATGAAGGATCTGACTTCTGCCAGCGCCTTGCAGTCGATGTTATCCAGCCAGCAAGGTGCGATCTTTCAAATACTAGGTGAACTTGGAACATATGCAACGCAGCCCATCAAGGCAGCTGCCGCCGCCAAAGCTTCGGCGAGTGTGAATTTGACGGATACAGCGAACTGGAAAACTTCCAATGGCATCGGATTTTCGTTGACACCCGCGGCGCAGTGCTCGATCAGCGTTGATACAGTCAGCGAGACCTTTGCGGTTGCGATGAACATTGAATCAACCGATCCAAAGAATACGCAGAATGTGTCAGGTGGGCCTGGTACCGATGAGGTATATGTGAATATCGATCTGGACTTTAGTATTCAGGGTTCAGTTTCCGGAAGCGGCTCGATCAGCGGTGTGGGAGTCGCCGGGAAGGCTTCGGGTTCTGCGGCAGCGACTTTGAGCTTTTGTCAGCCAGTATCAGATTCGCTCAGCACGTTCGATGCAATCAAGACAGCCTTCCAACAACTGGTTTTTCCGCTTGATCCTGCTTGTGCCAACAACATGCAAATCGGGACCGTTGCTAAAGTCGCCTTCGATGGGGCAATCAATTGCGAACTAGATGTGACGTACGGGCTTGGAGACTACAAGGTCGCGGCGCCGGACTTGACTTCCGTGCAAGAGAGCCTTGGCAACATTGTCCAGCTGAAATCGCCTTCGTTTGAAGTGGATGCCGGCGTCAAGGGTTCTATCACCTATTCGCATACCGATCACTTTGCCCTGTTCGTCAACAGGATCAGTAACAACGTCGCAATGGTCTACCTCGTTCGCTCTTCCGAGGACGATGCTGGAGTGTCTCTTGGAATTAAGGCCGGCATCACGACCACGGCTGCTTCGGTCACCGTCGATTCAAGTAAGCTTCAATCGGTGACCGAGAACATCACTGGAAGCAGTGCCATCTCCAGTCAGGTGGCCAGCACTGCTTCGCAACCCCTCAATTCTTTGCAAACCAGTCTCAACGGTAAGCTGAAGAACTGGGCCTCCGATACTACAGGGAACGTGGGGCTCAGCGCTGGTCTCAGTCGGCAAAGCGGGCACACCGCTCTTTTCGTCTTTCGGGCCGATCTGACCAAAGCCGACCTCGCGAAACAGAGTTGGGCCGAGCTGGTGGATGGTAGTGTTGCGCGGGCACTGTCACTTCAGGGCTTAGTGCTGGAGCCCGGTTCGGGCGTGGCCGACAGCCTCAAACGTGCCTCAACCATCCAGTTCCAATTCTTCAACTTCTTCTCCTTCCAGCAAGTCACAGACTACTTCTCCAACGGCTACACGGAGCTCGGAAAGGATGGGACGATCCGCATTTTCCGCGATCTTGGCCAGGAACAGCAGGCTACGACCAAGCAGGCGTTACAACAGTTCCGCATCTACTTCGAGGCGACTGCGACCCAAGGCGCATCTGGCAATATCTCCCAGACTGCGGTGAATTTGTGCATTGAGCTATCCGAGAAGGGTAATTCCAAGTATGCAACGGCGCTGGCCAATGTCATCGGCTTTCTACCTGGCAGCCTAGCCGTGAATTCTGCGCAGGAGGGCATGATCCAGTTCGTCTCGAACAAGCCTTCTGGTACCCTCGACCTCAAAATTACGCTCAAAAGTTCAGCCTATCAGAAGCTTTCCTGCAGCCCTTACAACGGCAGTACCCCGCCCCCGTTGCCCCAACAGCAGGATCGAGACAACTGGGGTGCCTTTCAGGGAGCGACTGAGGCCCTCCAGCTCGACACAAGCTTTGTCAGTAGTCTCAATTACAAAGCATGGATGATCTTCAACCTTGACTCTTACGATCAAGTCGGCTCGACAAAGACGCCCGATCGTAGGCAACTAGGGAATTGGAAAGCGATACCGCCGAGCTTTTTCGCTGTGTACGACGGCTCAGACGCACAAGTCGCCTATTTCCTCCAGGCAAGTCAGGGTTTCATGAATCTGTGCGAACAGCTGAAAACTCTAGCTGCAGGTATTCCCGGCGTCCAGAGCTCCAAGCAGTGGAACGATATGCTCAACTTTCTGACTAGCATTGGGACTAAAGACATTTATATCGACTACGCCAAGCCAACGGCGGGCGCATTTCTCGAACTGTGCAGCGAAGGCGGAGCACAGGTCTCCACTGCTTTGACCGAAGCGCAGGACTCTAGCAGCTTAACTTGTTTGATGACCGTTTCTTAGCGTCGGCGTTGGGACGTGCCTGAAGGTGCGATCTGCCGGATCAAGAATTTGCGGCTTTCGCGGAGACTCAAGGACCCGAGTGGGGATTTACTCAGCATCTCTGGAAGGAGGGGACATGTTCCAGCGTCCTTTAGAGGGAGAATCGACAGGCAGAGGATTAGCGTGGGCTTGCGTCCTGATATTGTTTTCGGCCGCGACCCTAACTACATGGGGAAAGACCACGCCGGTTCCTATAACTACGCCTCTGCCAGGAAGTGGGACAGGCCCGACAGTTGGCGCTCCGAGCTTTGCTTCGGCGGGGACGCTGCGATTTGCGCAGATTTCGGACGTGCACCTCTTCGATGCTGGATACAAATGCTCTGGACCTTATGTGCAACGGGAGTATGAGGAGAATTTGAAAGCGTTTCGGTGGTCGATAGATGAAGTGATCCGGCGATGGAAGAGCGGCGATAAGATTGATTTTCTGGTGTTTACCGGGGATTTGGGAATCGTGAATCTGATCGGAGCGCCACCGACACATACGCCTCCAGATGCCAGCTCCAAGTGCAGCGACGCCGGTGCCCCTACGAGTTCGTATGGGCCGATTACGCAGATGGACTTCGTTACGGCCGAGTCGATCGTAGCCCAGTTGCTCGACCGCCTACCCGCGGGCGTACCTGTCTATTTCTTGCCCGGAAACAATGACCTGACAGATGAAGACCCTCGGACGCTGAGCCGCTATGACCAGTTTATTTCTGGTCTTCGAACGCTAACGCATGGCCGGGTGGAGGATTTGAACGAGCGGTCAACTACGGCTCGCGGGTACACCTTGGTGGGATTGAATAGTTCTGGATTCAAACCGCAGAGTTATTCCGACTCGAAATTCGGAGTTATCAATGAAAGCGCGATAGTGTCCAGAGGAACGATTAAAAGTGGGCCAGAAACCTTCTATTGCGACGAGCTAAAGGATGGCGGTAGTGGGAGCCGCGCGGACGGGAAGGCGAAGGCGATAGCGACCTTTAGCAGCCTAGTGAGCGGTCCGGGGCCTTACCTGGTCTTTACGCATGAGCCGGATTTGCAGGATCCATTTCCCGGTCGCCGGGCGGCTGAGAAAGCATCGGGAGGAAGCTGCGAGTATCGAAGCACGTGGCTCTTGGCGGAGGACGCGCGTAAGGCGTGGCTCGCGAATGGGCTCGACGATCCGAAGATCGTTGGGATTTTTGCGGGACATTTTCACGTAGATAATCCGATCGAGTATGGCGGCCCGATGATCAACTTTGCAGTAAATACGGTGTATACGATAGGCCTGGGTGCGGGCAAGGCCCCGACGCGGAATGGCGGGTTCGCCCCAATGTTTGTGACCCCGCCGTTGGCCGTGAAGCTGCAATGGACGAATTATCCGAACGGTGCACGGGGGATGATGTTTGTCTCCGTCAACAATGGTGTCGTGAGTGCGCAGATTGATCCGTACTGGACGTCCTTAGCTTCAGATTGCTGCGGAGAGACAGACACAAAGCTGATGGCGATCTTGTTGAAGGGACTAAAGACTCATCCGTATCGAGCCTTTCTCGTTGCTCTTTTGCTGACACTGATTCTCATGCTAATCGTTTTGCTACTAGCTGGCGAACTAGACCCACACTGCCAACCGGCTTCAAGGGGGAGGGTCTGGCTACTTCGTTGGGTCAAGAATAGGTCTGCGTGCGTGAAAAACACTGCGCTGAAGCTGCTGATTGATGGAGAAACCCAGAGTTACAGCTTATCCAAGATGCAATTCCTTCTGTGGACAGTAGCGACGATCTATGGGTACGCATACTTGTGGGTGGCGCACAGCTGGGTGCAGGGACTGCCAGGATTGCCGGACATTGCAGATCAGTTTCCTTGGGCGGTATCGCTAAGCGCGGGAACGGCGGTAGCGTCGCAAATTTCCCAGCGGGTGGTTGGGACCAAGGGCGGTGGTCCGTTGAAGCCGCAATTAGCGGATCTGATTTCGGCGGGCGGCGTCATTGCTCCGGGGCGGCTGCAGTTTTTCTCCTGGACGTTGGTGGCGATCACCGCATACCTGTCGAGCATACTGAGTTCTGACCCCTGCAATGTAAGTACATTGCCGACGATTCCACAGAACTTGCTGCTGGTGAGTGGGCTGAGTTCCCTGACATATTTGGCGGCTCGGGCGGTGTCAGCGCCAGGGCCGGTAATCAGTTCAGTGCAGTATGCGCCGGGGCCTGGACCGGGGAAAACTGATGGTAGTCCTGTAGAGGTGCCCGTTCCTGGCGACGGTCCTTCCCCGGCTACCGGGCCTGGACCGGCGGGTACGTTGACACTGCTAGGCTCGGGATTTTCACGACTGGCGGTGGTTGCAATGGTAGCCGATCCGACCCGGGGCGGAACAACGTCCAGAAACGGCAAGGACGGGCAGGGGACGCCCGCTTCGTTAGCGTCGGGTGTCGGGACAACTCCCAGTCCGGCGCAACTCGACATGACCAAGTCGGAGGTAAAGGTGACGCCTCCTCCGTATCCGGTAGACCCGAGCTTTGCTGTTCCGGGGAATCCGGATTACTCAACCTGCCTGGATGTGGGTGTGGTGAGCGGGATTGATTCGACGAAAGTTTATCGGATTCGAGTGACGAATCCGGACGGGAAATTCGGAGAGGGCGAACTCGCTTTCAAGCAGACGACCTAGACCATTCACTGCTTGTACTGTGCTAAGAACGTTCTCAGTGTGTTCTATCGAAAGAGGAAAAATGTAGGGTAGACGCACCTGAAGGCGACACAACTACTCTTCACAAACTCGCCGACCTCGACCACCTGTTTTCCATTAGAGATGGCTAATTTGAAAACTGTCGTAGCCAGATGCGATCAGCAGGTCGAACATACGGGCCGATGAGAAGATGCGCAAACAGGCTGCTCACCTCGGCTTTCAACTGGCACTGATACGCGGAACGAACTCCTAGAAAGTTGTTCTTCAGAAGTCTGCAAGTGTTTTTTTTATCTCGCCGTACCCTACCGGAGCATTCCAAGATTTGACAATCGATTGCTCATGGCGGCGGTGCTTACATGAAACCGCTTGGCCAGGAAGGTGATTGCCTCTTCGTCGTCCAGATCGAGATCGTTCTTTTTGACCTCCTGTTGTACGAGGCTCCGAGGCATCAAGAGTGCAGTCCCGAACTGGTTGGCCTCAACCTCTTCACGGTCGACTCCTCCAGAAGAGTATCCGTCTCGCCGGAACGTCAGATGACGATCAATAAAGAGCTGTGACTTTTGATTCTTTTTCGTATGGAGCAAGTAATGCGTGACTTTATCGAGCGTCTCGGACCGCACGACAAGGTACTGCTTGTCGGTGACACACGACAACACCTGGGGGTGGACGCAGGCAATCCATTCGAGCAATTACAACAGGCCAGCATGAACACAGCGCAACTCGACCAGATTATCCGGCAGAAAGCTCCAGAACTGCTGAAGGCCGTCGAGCATCTTTCCAGACATGAAACCGCGGCTGGCATAGCGATTCTGCAGCACCACGGTAGCATTACGCAGATCGCCGAGCCGCAACAAACGTTCGATGCAATTGCGAAGAGCTACGCTTCGCGGCCCGAAAGAACTCTGATCGTGTCGCTCGGACAACGCTTCTCGGCGGAAAATCAATGAAGCCGTTCGCATGAATTAAAGGCGCACGGCATTGTTGACCGGACCGACCATCCATTCAAAGTACTCGTTCCGCGCGCTGAAATGACCGGAGCAGATCGCAAATGGGCCTCCCAGTATGAGGTCGGAGACGTTTTACGATACCAGCGAGGAAGCAGAGAGCTCGAGCTGGAACGCGGTAGTTATGCTTCATTGACCGCAATCGACGCAAAAAGCAATTTCATTACAATTCAAACGGAGATTGGGAGCATCGTGACCTACGATCCATCCCGAGTGCGCGGAATCGACGCTTATCGAGAGACAGAAAAGAGCTTCGCGACCGGGGATCGGCTATAGTTCACAGCGCCAAATCGGGAGCTTGGCGTTGCCAATCGAGACCTCGGAACCATCGAGCATATCGGGCAGGATAGCCTGATCGCAGTCCGCATGAACAACAGCAAGGTGGTTACGTTCGACGCCGACCACATGCGGCACTTCGATCATGGCTACGCTGTGACCTCGCACAGCTCACAGGGACTCACCGCAGAGCGCGTCTTGGTCAATATGGATACCGAGGGTCACCCGGAACTCATCAACAGCCGCTTTGCCTATGTCTCTGTTTCGCGAGCCTCGCACGACGCTCAGATCTACACAAACGATGCCACGTCTCTCGCGACGAGCCTCAGCTACGACGTGAGCAAGACAGATGCCATAGATTTCGGCAAGGCTCCGACTACATCATTGCAGCAAGACCTTCCATCTCTTATTTTGCCGAACGATGGCGGCTTAGGTCCTAGCCTCTGAGCAGTTGAATAAGGCCATCAAAAAAGCTAAGGCCTACGCCACTTGTCCCGACCGCCAACAGTGGTTGTCCGTACCCGCTCAACCAAAATAGTAGAGTCAGGTGCGATTTCCCCAGCTCGCTCGATTGCCTCAGATTGTGTCGGCTCGACACCACTCGCCCTATCCGAACCGGGCCGACGAATCGCGTAGTCACCCTGCGGACGACGTTCAATAAATATTTCCTTCTTCGCCATACGACCTCCTATGTTACGAGTTAAGAATTAATTTCCCGCACTAGCCAACGCACTCTTTGAGCGAGAGAAGATTGTCGGTCCAAGTTTTGTCGGCATGGGTCTGCACGAATTTTGTTCCGTTGGCGTTCTCACGAGGATAGACATATGCCGTATTACCACGAGCGTCCGTGACGTATGCCTTATTTCCCGCATTCGCTTTAAGCCAGTCGTAGACCTCCAGACGCGAGGACTTACCTGTCTTACCGTCGCCATCATTGGTCCACCCAAGATGGGAAATGGCGTGATGAGGGTCATCGTGCCAACCGCTTGACTTGTTGATACAGGTGATTCTGATCGCCATGCTCGACTCCTTGAATTTTGATTCGTGTCATACTGTTTGATAATTCGTACACTGTTCGATGTTAGGCACAGTTCATTGTAAATGTCAAACGTGCGTCGTAAAGTTCAAACACGGAGGAAGAATGCCTGAGACAACGGTCGACATAGCGGCACTTCATGCAGCGATAGACCGAAAGAGACAAGTCAAGGATTTAAGCTGGCGGAGCCTAGCCTCAACTCTTCAGATCACACCATCAACATTCACGCGTATGGCGCAAGGCCTAAAGCCTGACGTTGACACCTTCGCCACATTGATACGGTGGCTTGGAGTGCCTCAAGAAGAGTTCTTGCGACCAGCGCAGAAAAAGACGGAGAACGCTGATCCAGTTGCAATGATCTCCTCATACCTAAGAGGCTCGAAAAACGTTACACACGAACAGGCAGATGCTCTTGAGGACATCATGAATGCCGCCTTCCGCCACCTCGCGAAGCAATCCAAGTAGGACAAAGTTGGACAGCCCCTTGCGACGTGGGTTCAAAGCCGATGCTGAGCGCGTCGCCGATGCCGTTCGCCAGGAACTTCGTTTGAACCCCACTGCTCCGGTGAGTTGCACTGACATCTGCGAGCAATTAGGCATACCGATAATCACTGTGTCCGATCTTGCCGCTTCCGGCGCTTCGCTGAAGAGCATCAGGTGCATCACCTCGCCGGAGGCGAAGTTCTCTGCAATGACGGTGGCTTCTGGAACGAAGCGCCTTATCGTTTACAATCCTCACCATCCACCGGGACGACGTGCGAACTCATTAGCTCATGAAATCTCGCACGTCCTTTTGGAACATCCGCTTGCGCCTGCCCTTGGGGTCGGTGGTTGTCGGCAATGGAACCCGGTTCTCGAAGCTGAGGCGGATTGGCAAGCTGGCGCTCTACTCGTGCCCCGCCAGGCAGCACTTGAGTGGATGCAAACTGGGGGATCGCTTGATGACGGAGCACATTATTTTGGTGTTAGTTTTGCCCTCTTCAAATGGCGAGTTAACCAAACCGGAATTTTGCGTCATCTCAACGCGCTTGCCAAATCCAAATCCTGATAGGAACACGCCACCGTCCAAAGGAACTATGCAGGTTGGATACTTGGTTCATATGGACGTCCAAGATGTTGTCGACCATTGAAGCGCTGGTATTGCTGACCGCTGCCGCTACCACCCCTCCAAACGGCGCATTATAAAGTCCGCAATGCTTTTCGGTTCACAGTCGTCAATGCCAGTTCGTTCGCTATGCTGTGGAGTCTCCCCGCACCTTGGCGACGTTGGGCCTGCCATACGCAGAGCGTTTGTTTCAATACCTGTGGTCCAGAACGTAGCGTGTTCTGAAGTGTCTGCGCTTTCTGAGCGAACTCCTGCTCCAGCGCATGAATATCGCGCGGATCAACCGGCTGAGAAGGATCAAAGCGGAACTGTGATTCCTTGCCTTGCCGCCACGAAAGCAAGGTCTGCAGTTTTACTGGCCCAAACTCTTTGAGGGATGAGATCTTCCCGACTTCAATGTCCCACTCATCCTCAACTCCCCAGGTGCGGAGGATCAGTTTGTACTTTGGTCCAATCCCCGGAATGGTGGCGTCCTCGATACGGAATCGCTCCAGAAAGTGTTGGCGTTGCTTTCTTTCCCGGCCCGCCTGTAGTGCGGCCAACCTTTTCTGCTTTTGTGGCCCCAAATCCTGAAACTCGGCCTTGGCTGTCTCTAGTCGTTTCTTTTCGGTCAGAAAGGATGCCGGCGTCTCCCCACTGCGATCCAACGTAGCCTCAGCCTCCTTATAGCTTTGCGATGCGTTTTGGTGGGGAATCGAGAAAGGGTTTTGACGGTGCCGCCCCTTTGACCCATAGCTTGTGACCAATCACTAGAGAAACGACAATGGCGATGACAGCAGCTAATGGAGCCAGAGCCACTACCGAGCATATGGAAACCGCTATCACGATGCCGAGACTGCCTAAACAGTAGTTCCGTCGCTTACGAATGATCTCCGGAAGTGATGCGTCTGGTACGAGCTTGGAGGTCAGCAGGTCCAGGTCCGGCTTGGCAAGGGTTTCTGGGGTGGGCCTTATCGACTCAACCTCAGCCCAGATCGTGATAAGGTTGAAACCTTGATCGTGAAATACAGTGATCTTGATTCCGAAGATAGGCGTGCCCAACACGCCCTCCATCCGGCACCAGGGGCATTCCTTCAGAACATTATAGAAGTGGTGATTCGGATTTCCTTGACATTGCCGTAGTGCGCTCGAAAGCGAGGTGAGTGCTCCCACCCATTGCGTCGCGGAAGGGCGCCCTTTCGTGATCGCATCGCGAGTAAATGCTTGCTTGAAAAGTTCAGTAACGCTCGATGGGTAGTCAGCCAGCCGGGGAACAAAAAGCGGGAGCTTAGTTTCTGGCGAACACAGATCAAAAGCATAGGGAAACGCATATTGCCCGATTGCCTGATCCAACGAGACCATCTCGTCACTCTTTGGATCGTACATCCCCATGAACGGGTGACGCCCCAGAAAAAGCAGATAAAAGATCAGGATTGAAAGCCCAAATGCATCGTGCTGGGCAGAAATCCACAGTTCCTCCATGCCGTCTGGATCGATCATCGACAGCGGATTGTTCAGCACATAAGGGTACTTATTCCACTTCTGCGGATTGGCTAAATGTTTGAGATTGATCTTGCCGGGATCGGGGCTCATGAAGCGCCCCATTGAGCTGGCATAGTACCTGGCCCCGAAGTAGTCAAGGCCACTCTCCGCATCCCGTTCTTTGCCGGTAGAACGGTGTCGGGATTTTGTGATTCGTTCGCACAAGCGGCAGAGGTCGTCGTACGTGTGTCGTAACGAATCGTAACGCTATCCCCGGCCTCAGAAACGAGACATGGGGCACCAGCTATACCTTCAACAACGAAGGATCGTACCAAACATCCAGGTATTCTCCTGCTACAAGGAAACGATACCCTGGCGGTAGCCCCAGAAGCTTGGTTAAGTCAGGGAACTCTTCGTACACGTGAGAAGTGTGAAGTGGCTGAAAAAAATCAGGAGACTCGGAATATTCCTCACCGCACCACAGATACCACCCATTAGTGTCCCCTTGAGGAGGATGCCGCAGACCGTTTATCGGAAGGCGGCCTTTGGTTGAAAGGGCAAAACCCAGCTTTGACTGCTCGGGAGAGGGAAGATATGCCGCCGAGTAGCGACGGCAGACCTCGCGTTGCTCTTGCTCGATTCGGGCTGCGGAAACGATTTCGTTGTTCATTAGTTGAATCCAAAGAGTTTTTTCATTGCCTGAGAGAAGGTTCGTAGATACCCGCCTTGCTGATTCGAGCAGTTCTGGCACTGGGGTTGAACTGCGTCTGGCGAGCGCATCTTATCCTTATCGATTCCTCCCCTGTAATGCTGTTCGACGAGAGGATCTTTGTGGTCTGCATTGTTCTTCTGCCCAGTCGCACCGCAAGTAGCACATGGTTTTCCCTGAACAGCGTCACGCTGCTCTTGCGTAGTTGCGTTGTTAGGTCTCTTGTATGGTCCATCGGGGCCAGGATTCGGACTGGCACTGTTCGGCTGAGCACTCGGAGCAGGTTGGCTACTGGAACTCTCGCCCGAATTTCGCAGCATCACGCCATTGTCAAACTCACCGTGATAATAGGAGGGATAGGCATTTCCGCCGCCCGACAGAGCTGCTCCTAGGAGAGCTCCGCCCGCCGCGACCCCTTGCGTCCCCCAATTTTCTATCTGCTGTCCAACAGGACTGTCCTCGATATACTGCATCGCCTCATCCGCCCAGACCATGCACTCTGGACAGTGACCGTCTTTATCAGCCTTCGATAGTGGGTTGTTGTTGACGTACCCGTAGAGGTTGAGCGACTGCGGATTCGTCAGATCGGAGTACGGTACGGCCTCTGGTTTATCGGCCCAGTCCGGGGACATGAAGCGGCCCATGCTGGATGCGTAGTATCTAGCCCCGAAGTAGTCGTTTCCAGATTCGGAGTCACGTTCTTTGCCGGTGAAGTGATGTTCGGTGGGGTATTGTGCGGAGCCGCTGCAGGCAAGGCTGTCGCCGAAGGGCAGGTTGGAACAGGTCTGTTCCAACACGCCGGCGTAGTCGGTTTGGGCGCGACGGGTACCCAATGGATCATTTAAGTAGAAGTGAACGCCATTGTTGTCATAAGTGGCTATGAGCTTGCCCACCGCGTAGACGTTGGTGTGCTCCCACGCCATGCCGTTATTGCTGTCCATGCCCATCTCAGTAACCTGCTCGCCCGAGGGGCCAAGAACATAATCGTTGGTTGACGTGAAGCCACTCACAGTGGGATCGCAACTCCAGGCGGTAATACTTCCCTTTGCTACTCGTTGCCCATCCGCATCATAGATGTAGCCGGTCATCACCGTTCCGCCAGCTATGGACGGGGTGGCCACGGCGCAAATGTGCCCCCCTCCGTCATAGAGATACTGGTTCACGCCATCGCTGAGCACATTGCCTGCTGCATCGTAGGCAACGCCTCCAGTCGCCTGGCTGGTGTTTACGAACTGGTTGTTGTTGGCGATTGTATTGTAGTTTGCCCAGATGGTCGGGAGATTCCCTCCTGAGCAGGTTGGCGAACCCGATGTGAAGGCAACCGACGAACTTGCCTGTAACTTTCGGTTGCCGAAAGGATCATATCCCCAACAATAATATAGAGGCTGATTGGCGGATTGACTCTGGGAAGCACCTGCTAGGCGGTTCAGGGTATCGTAGCTGAAATCCCACGTTCCCATGACGGAATCCGTATAGTTCAGCAAATTGCCTGTGCCGTCGTAACCACCTGAGGGAACCGTAAAGCTATAGATGGCGCTCCCGGCTGTATTTTGATTCGCTCCTCCTGCGAGAGTTCCGCTGACGGCCGGATTCAAGAATGAAGGCTGACCGAATATCGTCGAGTCATAACTGGTCGTCTGGAGAGAATATGGATAGTTCGATGCCGAGCCGCTCCCTTTCGCTTCGATGTAGATGGCATCATCGACCGCGGTAACGTTGACAATGGAATTCGCAGACACGTTGGCTGCAAGCTGCTCGGCGATGCTACTCGGTGTTGATCCTTCTCCATAGTTTGTAGTCGCAACAACATTATTATTATTGCCATTATTGACGGTCAAGGTAATGGTACCGCTGTCCCAGATGCCGGTTCCCTGAGCGACTGTAATGTATGCCGTGACGGTAGCAGAAGCATAGTCCGTCGTATCTGCTGGTGTCAGAGTTACAGACAACGTGTGCGACCCAACAGCCAGGACCGCACCCAAAGCGGGAGTGTAAGTATAGTTGCCCTGTACGTTGGATGTAGCATCGAGTTGAGTTGTGCTGAGTGGGGTACCGTAGGCAATATTTGCTGGTGGTCCCCACGTGATGATCGGCGTCGCTTGGTTAACTGTCAGCGTTACCGTGGCTGTCACGATGTTGTAGTCGATTGTGTCAGTGGGCGTGAATGTCACAGACAAGACATGCGCTCCAGCCGTCAGGACCGCACCCAAAGCGGGAGTGTAAGTATAGTTGCCCTGTACGTTGGAAGATGCATTCAGCTGAGCGGAACTAAGTGCTGTGCCATACGTAATCGCAAATGGCGTTTGCCACGTGACGCTGGGCGTTGCCTTTGTTCCACTTACCTGGCGAATACGGCCATTACCGGAATCTGCGATGTAAACGTTGCCGGTTGTGTCCACTGCCAGGCCGTCGGGGTAATAGAGTTCCGCGCTGATTGCTGGTATACCATCGCCGGAGTAACCGCCCGTGCCATCACCTGCTACGGTGCTGATAAGGCCCGTGGAAACTGCTACCTCGCGGACGCGTTCGCTACCATAATCTGAAATGAATATGTTGCCCGTACTGTCGACGGTCACCCCCATGGGAGAATTCAACTCGGCGCTGGTGGCTGGGCAGCCATCCCCCAAAGTATTGGTCTGCTGGGAGCATCCACTACCGCCGCCGGCCACAGTCGAAATTGTACCCGTGATCGCGACCTTACGGATTCTGTTGTTCTTTGTATCCGCGATGTAGATGTTACCAGCGCTATCCAATGCAACACCCTGTGGGAAGTAGAGAGCACTGCTGGTAGCCGCTCCTCCATCGCCGGAGTAACCGCCATAAGACCCATTTGGGCCATTCCCAGCCACGGTAGAGATATTGCCCGTTGAGATCGTGACCTTGCGGATTCGATTGCTCCCTGTATCCGCAATGTAAATGTTGCCGGAAGCGTCCACTGCGATAGCGGAAGGCGTGCTCAATGTAGCGCTGGTCGCCGGTCCACCATCACCGATCGGGGCACCTACTGTCGTTATTGGTGGGCCGCCGCCGGCTACTGTGCTGATGGCGCCCGTAGAAGCGGTCACCTTAAAAACTAGCTCTTCGCCGGGGGCCGCGATATAGAGATTGCCTGACGCATCGACTGCAATACCGGCGGGTTGGTAAAGTTCAACGCTGGTTGCTGGTTCGCTAGCACTACCGAAGCTGAGTAAGGTGCCCCCGCCGGCCACTGTGCTGATATCGCGCGAAGAAGCGGTCACCTTGCGGATGCGGCCCCCCTCTTCCTCTGCAATGTATAAATTGCCCGCGGCGTCTACCGCTACTCCAGTGGGGAATGACAGCGACGCACCGGTGGCTAAGCTGCCGTCGCCCTCGGGACTAGTTAAACCGTTCCCGGCTACGGTATTGATGATCCACGGACCAGATGTCGTCGATACCGTCAACGTGACCGTGGCCGTCACGGTGTTGTAGTCGGCCGTATCAGTCGGAGTGAATGTTGCCGACAGTTCCTGAGAGCCAGCCGAAAGGACAGTCCCGGCTGTCGGAGAATAGACGAAAGACCCAGATGTACTAGCTGTGGGGTCAAGCTGAGTCGGACCTAGCGCAGTGCCATATGGAACGGCCGCTGGCGTCGCCCATGTGATGGTAGGAACAGCTTTATTCACCAGGAGTGACACAGTTTGCGTCACCGAGCCATAATCTGTTGCATCCGTCGGAGTGAAAGTCACGGAAAGAGTATCTGTTCCCGCCGGTACCATTGTTCCTATCGCCGGGGTGTAGGCGAAGGTACCAGGCAGTGATATAGAGACACCTGAAGCATTCGGTGCCCATGCCGTCGCATTTAACTGTGCCGCGCTAAGAACTGTACCGTATGTGATGGCCGTCGGCATCGCCCAGCTTATCGTCGGCATGGCGTGCCAGCCCGTTGTCGCGAATGAAAAAGAGGTAGAGGGGTTGGTGATATTAGGCAATCCGAAATTTGCTGCCCCCTTCAGATGGAAGGAGATCGAGGAACCAGTAGCATGTGCACACAGTCCGGATGCGATATAGTCGCGTGAAAACATCGCGGCAAACGCAGAGGCGATAGAAGCCGACGATGAGAACTGCCCGTAAACAAGAGTCTCACTATAATGGTTGGCAGCGCTATCTCCGAAAGCAATTGTGATTCTTCCTGTATCCCACGCGCCCGAGACCAGTTGTTCTGTTCCCGAGATATTCATGGACACGTCCGCGGCGAACGCGCGGGTCCCGAGACTCAGTACAATTACCAAAAACAGAATCAAATTGCGAGATGTTCGAGACACATCGATATCAAAGATCTGTCCCTTTGGATAAGGCTGCTTCGACAGTCGGAGCACTTCTTTTCTTCTTTTGAAGGCCGGGAGATCCGTGAGGTGGACACTCATTGCTGTTGCTCCGATCCGGTGATGGTTACGGTCGCGGAACCACTCGTCGGGGAAGCAACTATACTGCCGGTGTCGATCTCACAGGTAGTTCTCAGGCGGCTATCAAAAGTCCGGTTCAGTGTGAGTTCTTTTCCAAATGTCGCATTCATCAACCCACCAAACGGCGCATAGGCAAATGACGATCCTTGAGAACAGGGCGTACTCAATGGGGTTTGTGCCGAAAAGAGCTGGGGCGGATGTGCAGAATCGTTCCAGTTGCTCGTCAACGTTTGCAAATGTCCGGCTGCATCGAAACTGTTTGTGAAGTAAAGTGTATTGACTGTCGGCGTCGTGGTAATTCCGTTCGTAAATGTGATCGGATTTCCAGCCAGGTCATACGTATATGCCGGTGTATAGGACGTCCCGCTTTTGCAGTTTGATGGAGTACACTGCTGCTCGTTCAGGATACGGCCCATCGGGTCGTAAGCAAGGATCGAACGCCGTGTCCAAACTCCAGCTGCAGTCGGCGTCGCGCAAACTCCGGCTGAAGCACTTTGCGTCCACTGGTTCGTTAACCTTCCCGCCGAGTTTGCAACAGATGACGTGTCGTATTGATAGCAGGACGATGGCGTACTACTAGCATCGTTTGAATAACTCTTACTCAACACCCGGTTCAACGCATCGTAGGAATAACTCGCGACAACTTTACGAGCGTCAGTTTTATATGTAAGATTCCCATTTGCGTCGTATCCGCTAATACAATTACTGCCGTTCGGCGTGGCGCCACCGGTAGTTCCATAGCATGTCCATCCAGTTTCCGGATTTAAGGCCTGAACCAGTCGCGAAAGGCTGTCGTAGGTAAAGCTTCTGGCAACTGCGATCGTGGAAGGGCAGGTGCTCCCACACTGATTCACGGAGCGCACGTTGTCCAGAGTGTCGTAGAAGTAGTCCGTCTCCATGGTTGGAGTCTTCGTAGCTCCGTTAGGCTCCAGAACCGTCATCAGCCTCCCCAAGGCATCGCTGGTGCGCTGCCATTGGTTGCCGTCTTCGTCCGTGAAGAGAACCGTGTTACCGGCATAATGCCATTTCTGGGTGCTTATACCATCAGAATCGATCTGGCTCGTTTTTCGCCCTAGAGCATCGTATCCGTAGGTTGTGGTTCCATCTGTCGATGCAGGGGATGATGACCGCTGTGGATTTGTCACGGTATAAACCTGACCGAGTCCGTCATAGACTGTTTGGACAGTATCGGTACCCGCAGGATCCGACGTTATCTGAGTATGGGTAACATGCCCCATCCCGTCCATAATCGTATTGGACTTAATAGACGTTCCTGATGTGTTCTCTAGCTCAGACTTTGCAATCGATGAAGGCGTAGGATTCGTCGGCGTCCAATCATAATAGTTGTACGTAGTCGTTGGGCTCTGGTTGGCATTGTTTGGATCGGGAGGCCCTATCACTGCCTTAAGCCTAAGAAGCGGGTCGTTGTACTGGTAATTTGAAGTCTGGCTATTTTGATCGGTGTGCGATCTCAACAAGCCGTCGGAATAACCCCAGGTATACGACTCCTGGTGAGCTATGCCAGTGTTTGGATAACTGACCTGGGTCAGATACGCATTTGTTTGGCCGGAGGGCGCTCCGGTACCTGACGCGTAGTGGTCCATGTACGAATACGTCGTCTTATGATTCGTCTCTGCAATGTCTGGGCAGGCCGCGTTACCGCACGGGTCGGTCATAGACTGGATTTGACCAGTATCGAAGTACGTGTAGGTAGTCGTCAGAGAGGATCCGCTTGTATTTAACCAGTGCGACACCGAGGTGGCATTACCTCTTAACCCTGGCGGACTGACAAGACCTTTCTGAGTACCGGATGTAACGATTGCCGCTCCGTCATACAGATAGCTAGTCTGCTTGGCCAGATTGCCTGAACCATCATAGACGGAAACGCTGTCCGGCTCGTCCAGTATATTGGTACCACTAAAACTATGGTATGCCGTGATTGTCTGCCGTAAGAGCGGACCGATGGCGCTCGTATTAAGCCCAGTGCTGAGAGGAATCTGTGTAGAGCCTGAAGAGAATGCGGGGCAATTTGGATCGGTTGGTTTCGCACCCGTACTCTGAAAGCTGTACTCATATGTGGCCAATATGCGATCTTTGGAATCAGGGCATCGAAGAGTGGTTATGCCCTGACCGTTGTCCAAAACCGTCTGGCTTCCGATCATCGTAAATCGGTCAAACCACGTTTTGTTTACAGTCCTGAAGGTATTGCTGTTTCCGTCCTGATAAAGTACTGCTTGCTCTACCGGAATCTGTTGTCCAGCATGCCAGCTAGCGACATTTGGTCCCGAAATATAACCGACATAGTTATATGTATAATTCGTTACGGTCGATTGGCCTGTAATTAGATCATCGCTATTTACGATTGTATTTTTGGAACTCCAGTAAAGTTGATTCGGATTATTCTCTACCCAGTTAGTTGTATAGGTGAATTTTTGATGTAACACCTCAGAAGATCCGTCGTAACTGACATAGCGGTCAGTTACGGCAGGAGCATCGACGATTGCGAGGCAGTATACAGTGCTTCCTGGCTGCCCTTGATAGAGCCAAGACTGATAAGTTCCTAATGAAGAGACGTTTGATCCCCAGACATAGCGAACGTAGCCTCCATCCGGAAAGGTTATCTTGTCTAGTCGCCCCCAGGCGTCACCATAGCTAAAGCTGTATTTTTGCCCGTTAGGAAGATCAATCTCACTAACTACCGACATCGATATACTCTGCGGTCCCGAGTAACCGCAATTGGAACCAGAGTTAGGGGTTTGATATACGAGGTGGCTGTTCTCCGGGAAAGTCACCGTAGTCGTAGTCCATTTCACGACTATGTTGCCCAGGCCGGACACGGAAAGTTGGTCCCCTGAACCGCTTCCGATACCATTCCATGATAGTACAGGCCGGTCGGCGGTATCTGTATAGCTCCCGGCCGGAAGACCGCCGCCGGTCACCGCACCGGTTCCATTCAGTACGATTTGGTTTCCATTCTTGTCAGTGATGGTCTGAGCCAGTGCTCCGAAGGGTGTTATTCCACCACCCACCACGGTTGAATTTGTTGTGATGGGAGTCCCCTGTGGGAACTGGTAAACCGTTCCGGACCTATCCGTCACGGTGAGTGGCGGCTGAGTGCTGGATCCTGTGGCGCCTAGGCTTGTGGTTACACCATAGTCTCCCCCACCTGAGTAGCCGCCAGTTTGCGGGCATACATTCACTTGCGGTTGAGGATTATTGGGGCCATTCCACCAATTAGCTACATAGAGAGTACGCGATAGGCCATCGAGTGCCCTAAAGTTATAATTTTGAGTAGACCAGCAATAGTTTGTGTTGTTGTTTCCGAGGCATGGATTTCCATCAGGATCCCCGCAGCCGCTTGTTACGGGAGAAGCACTTTGTACGAATGCTTGCGCAACGTAGATTGGAAGATCATAAGACCAGCCGTTTAAGCTAAATGGGGGTGGCGTTCCATTAAGGGTTGGAGTCGTCCAATAGAATTGCTGACTTTGTCCATTATTCGCGATGTAAAATGGTTCTGATTCGTTATAACGAATCCCAAATGGAAACGAGAGTTGTCGGCCGGCCGGCGTTTGAATCGGCAGCTCAAATGAAATCGAGCCATCAACGGGATTCACGGTCTCGGAGCCTAGGCCGATGTAGTGGTGGTCCGCCCCTGGTATAGGCGCCTGAGCTGCCGTGATGGGATCAACCACCTGAGCGCCGCAGTTTCTCGATAACTGCGCGATGATCGCGAAGCTCACCAGTAACCAAACGAAAATGAATTTAGAAATAGGTCGAGATTTCATGCCTGAAGTGGCGATCCGCATTGTGGAATGTCCTCGTACATCAAACTCTCGTACTGGATGCCGCCTCTTTCTCCACGACGAGCAGTCAACAGTGCAAGTTTGCTGATAATTCTCTTCGTTGCAGTCGGTGAATCTGTCGCATTAACTGGGTGCGTCATCTTCTATCAAAGGCTGCGCCTAATAACGACATACTGCAAAAACTAGCGCCCAGACTCTAATGAAAAAGCAAGAGAATCTATAGCTATTGCAGCGTGACTAGTACCTCAATGACTCCCGTTCCAGAATCAAGATTGCCCATGGCCTTGCCAATCACGGCGCCAAGCATTCGCTCCCGATCCGTGCCCTTCATGGCGTAACCCATAGTCGACGACGTAACCAACAGATCTCCTCGCCGGATCGGACCATTTTCCGCACTGACCTTGGTCGGCACGATCCCTACCATCGCCATCGGAATCTCCGTCGTTGTAGTCTTGGGATCGCTCGTTTGGCGTCTGCCGACAATACCCGGTTTGGTTGAATAAATGCCAGCCACCATAGTGGAATAGGCTTCTAAGGATCTGGCGATGTCACCTTGACCTTCCGACGTGAGCACTAGTACATCGCCCGGCTGATATTGCTTTCTATCGCCACTGACATCCACCGACTCGGCATAGTCCCCGCCGCAGGTCACGCCCGTATACGCCGTGCTCTGCACCGTCCCGTCGGCGAACGTGATCGAAGCTCCGCTGCCGCTCGTCAGCTTTACACTGCCATTAACCTCCAGCTTTGCCCCAGGTGCAGTCGTACCGACACCGACATTGCCGCCGGAGGGTTGGATGGACAAGCTATAATGCGTCGGACCTAAATTCCCGCCAACGCCTTGGCTATAAACCTGAATGACTCCGGCATTACTTCCATCTGAAGTCTTTTCGCCGAGCACAAGATCAACGTCCGCATTTTCAGCAGAGATTTTGCTTATCAACCCATCTGAATTAACCGCGCCACCGCTTACGTCCAAATTTGTTCGCGGAGAGATCGTACCGATGCCGAGGCTGCCAGCTCCCGTGAGGAACATCAAATTTGTTCGAGGACTCCCGCTCGGCGGGGTATTCATGAACGCAAAGCCGCCCGAACCTCCTCCCGGGTTATTTATGAAGTCCGTTTCTCCTGCACCACCTGTCAGAGCGTTCCAGCTCAAATACCCTCCCTGTGCAGTTGTTGTCGGATTTGTATTGCCAGATACATGTAGAAAGCCGTTAATATCCAAAGGTGCTACTGGGCTCGTTGTGCCGATGCCGATATTGCCATTGGTCTGCGTGATCCCGGAGCTACCACTTATAAATGCAGTTGACTGCACGGTGCCATCAGGAAAAGTGATGGAAGCGCCGCTGCCCGCAGTCAGCTTCAGATTTCCATTGACTTCCAACTTTGATCCGGGAGTAGTCGTCCCGATACCGACATTCCCGTTGTAATCGACCCTCATTCTCTCGCTGGGGCTACCCACCAGTTGGCCCCAGCTCCATCCTGGGCCCGTATTTGTATAAAAAATGATCGGGGCACTACCGGAAGTAGCCAGATTCAGGGCCGCGGGTACGGATTGTGCTGATACTGCGGCATTTGCTGTATAAACTTCGGCATCAATGATCGCGGCTCGTGTTCGTAAACTCGAGCCATCGTCGCCAAAGAATCCAATTCTTCCGAGAATATCTGCATTTCCTACTGGCCCAGTGCCTGCTGTCGAAGCACTTACCGCGCGTGTCGCTCCCAAGTAAAGCTCAGCAGGATCTTGATACGCATTGGAATTGCCAATGTTCGTTCGCACTAAACCAATCGCAGGAGGATGGTTTCCATCGTTATTGCCCACAATCTCTATAAATGGCACCTTGCCCAGATTGATCAAGCCATTGGCGGTGGTAGTATCAAGACCCCCATAGATAGGAGCCAAGCCATTGTTAATTATGGTCAGCGGTTGTGTTGGCGTAGTTGTACCGAGGCCAATGTTTCCGCTGTACTGTGTAAGCACGGAATTACTCAGCGTGAAGCTTCCACTATAGAGGGGAATTGAATTGGCAGTCCCGCCGCTGGTCGTTACTGTAGTCTGCGCTTTAATAGCTGTTACAGCCAGTAGTAAGAGGCATAATCCAACAATCTGTGAGTAGCGTTGCTTTTTTCCCATCTTATTTTTCCCTATGTGAGACCCGCAGCGACTGCTTTCTGCTTACTCAATCACGTTCATAGATAGCCGTGGCTTTTTAAAACTTCGTTTTGCGACTATAGCTTGTCAGCGTCTCCGAGCCGGCTAAGTCGACGCTGCAGTAAACCAATGGACCGCAAGTAAAGCCCGAAGTTGCATCATTTTCGTTTTAATACTCTGTAACATGGCAGTACCTCTGCGGCATCGATACTTCGGGGCAGCTTGGGATTGAAACCGAGACGTTCCGGTAAGATGGCCATTGGATCACCAGGGGCAGTGCGAAGCGGCATAGCTGCGAAGACTATGTCACAAGCTGGATCTCGACGCAGACGAAGAAATACGCTTCCATCGCCTGAGAGGATGTTCGTCGAAAACGGTCTTCGATATGCCGGGTATTGATCAATTAACCGTGCGAGTGAAGGAGTATCTGCATCCGAACGCACCACTCCCACTAGATAAACATCTTGGCTCTCAATCCAACTGCCGCGCACGCTTGTGCTCGTCGCTAGGAAATGAACACGGACACGAAGTTCCTTCTTTTCCGAAGAAGCCGTTGCTCTCGCAGTAAGTGCACTGAAAGCAAGAAGATACAGACAAATATTGAATAAACAGAACGCTCTTTTTTGCACCAAGACAAAAATCCAGACTATTTATTTGACCAAATTACAGACGATGCGAATGGATTTAAAGAGCGAGCTGTGTGAGCGCGAAGAACCGACAGCAAATACTCAATAGGCCAGACAGAACAACTTAAATTTGCAATAGAAACAGTGAGTACATATATAACTTCCGGTCTTCCCAAGAGTCAAGAGAGAATTGTGACAAAAGTTTGTTACGCAGTCACACCGTCGGATCCGTCAGCTAGCACGAGTAAAAATAGCATAGATACTAACAAAGATCAGGTTTGACCGCGAGACATTACAGTTACGAGCTCAAGACCGGAGACATACTCTACGTCGGAAGCACTAGTGGGATTGACCTGCCCAGACTAACTTTTGCAGCGCCACCTGCTCGCATGGTTGGATCTGGTTGAAAGGGCCGGTGGGCGATGCTGTACACACTTGTTTGTGCGCAGATTGTCTTCCCTGAATGAAGCCAAGTTGCGAAATAGTCCACTTGTCGGACACTGACCCCTTAACCAGTGAATGTCCATTCGCCTGAGTTTCTATCCACAAGACAACATCGCCAACGCAAATATGGCAACGCTCGATTCAGATATCGGGCGTTTTTCTTTGGAGGAGTGATGTTTCTAAGTCACCCATTAGTAGAAGTGCTTGTTGGGCGCGGCGTTGAGGATATAGACGCCCTCCTGCAGGTGCCGACTTGGAACGATCTTCCCCCGATCCTTTTTCGATTGCGCCAATGGAAAAAGCCACGGCTCGTGTCCTTGGGGCTATTCGGAATCGCGAACGCATTACCATCCACGGGGACTATGACTGTGATGGAAATCCTCGGAGCCCACATCTTACGCAGCGCACTGACTAGCTTAGGCGTGGCGCCCAGGACCTATTTGCCTCACCGGGATGAGGGCTACGGTCTCAGCTCACCCACAGTCCATCGCTTTTCGTGCACCGGCACCGACTTGCTTATCACAGTCGATAACGGCATTAACGCGCGGGCGGCAGTTCGATTGGCGCTGCGCTTGGGAATCGACGTCGTCGTGATCGATCACCACCGCATCCAGAATCGGGCAGAAGCCACTGCTGTATCAGGGGAAAACTTTCCAAGGGCGTGAAGAAGCGATTCGGTATCTCGCACTCAATGCCAGCGCTGTGCTCGAGGACCTATGGGCTACGGATGATACGCTCTGGAAGAATCCGCCGACGCGGCACCCAGTTTGACGACATGGTCGCAAAAACGCAGGGCGGCCTTGCTCAGGGCCGAACCGAACCATCCCACGTTTGCGGACAGAGACTTCGCTTGTTATTCAGAAGAGGAAATTCGGAGGTTTGCTTTCGACATCCGAAGCCTGTTCTTAATCGATCGCGCCAAGCACCTGGCTATTTGCACGCGCTGCGAAGCGAGGTTGGAATCGTGGACGAAACTGGTCGAGAAGTTCGAGCAAGGCGCTGCCACACACAATGGGCGGCCTGATGCGTAACATCTAGGGATGGCGGAATCGGGTGGAAGGCAGCTTCTCTTCAACTGTTCGCCGAGTCCGCTTTTCTGGCTGCAGCCCAACTCCGACACCTGTCGTTTCGCTCACACCACCAGCATCAGCTCTTGCATGCAGATCGTCTATAGGGCGAAAACCAGACGCTTACGAACGATCGATAATGACATAATGCTCAAGGATCTCGAGGCATATGAAATATCAACTCGTTCTCCAATTCCAGGCTGAAAGTATGCAGGAGTTTGATGAGCTAGTTGTCCTTGAGGACCTACTCGTCGAGAATCTGCCGTCGCATTCAGAGGTTGACGGTCATGACTTTGGAAGTGGCGAATTCAATATTTTTATTTTGACCGACCAGCCGAAAGAGAGCTTCCATGCCGCTGAAAAAACAATCCAGCACTATCGCCCTCCACAGACATTGAAGGCCGCTTATCGCGAACTCGGCCAGAACAACTTTGTGATCCTCTGGCCCCCAAGTCTTCAGGAATTCAAGCTCGCTTGATTGAGCCACGCCAACCGGCAGACGCTGACCTCACGTCTCAGCCTTCTGACGATGTGCGTCAATGTGTAATCAGCGAATCAGCTGATGTTTACATCGCTCCCGATTAAGCGGAGATCACTATTCAGGTCAAGAAGGTCCTCCAGTGACGCTCACTTCTGAGAGGGCCTGAATGCTGTCGATGCCTTCAGTGCGGCGACGAGATCCCGTGTAATCCTATAGTGCTCCGCCCTCTTGGATAGCCCTCCAGAAAGCTCTCAATGGTCCACTCCTCGCCACGGCGGAGACGACGAATAGACCATAGATCTGATCCTGCAGTTCGTTGAAGCCGAGCAGGTGATTGGACATCGCCGGGCTGCTGATCGAACGGGTAGGCTCCTCGGCATAAACGGTGAGTTGGTAGCCGAGATCAATCATCGAAGGGACTTCTTCCTCCGGCATTGCCCGAAACGTTGCCAGAACCTCCTCAAGCATCACGAGTCCTCCTCTGTCATTGGAGTGCTGAGATTCGCGTAAGAATTCTTTCGCAAGCTGACCTGACGTCCTCGCTTGAAAGTTTCTCGAATCGTGCTATTTCCTGGTCCTTCTCGGGAAGAATGTCCGGATGCCATTCTCCACGAACTCCTCCGATAGGGAGGTGATCAATTTCACTCTCGAGCGCGATTATGAGATGGGCGTCCTCCTTTGTTGCTATCGTCGGATCTGATCGCACCAGCGGGCAAAGGGCGATCACGGCTTCGAGGACCTGAATGTCACCAGCGAGTATGCCACGAACAATTTGTAGGGCTCGCTCCCGCGCTCCATTTATTGGCATAGTCTCCTCTAATACGAGATAGGAGTTGATTATCGTATATGCCACAAGCTTCTAAACAGGCGAACGCAGGACTTCGCTGAACGGCCAACCCCGGTCAACCCTGGACGCTTACACCTTGTCCTCAGCTGTTTAAGTCGATACAACAACCCTATGCCCAAGACGAGTGGCGCGATAGCGCGAGACGCAGGCTTTATCGAAACCATGGACTGCCTGCCAGTCTCAAAGCTTCCGGAAGGACCGGAATGGACGTACGAAATTTTATGTGACGCGCTACATAAAATTTCTTCTGTGGCGTTCAGCGTTATGTGGCGTTGCTGTTTCAGCGCGGCCGATAAAGCACATGGCCTTCTTCGCAGCGCCACATAACCCCTCAGTTTCCTGTCTCGATGAATTCGTGGACGAGATCGGCGAGCAGTTTCCCACTTCTGCTATTCAAGTGAAGGCCATCTCGATGAAACCGCCAACCATTGAGCTGCCCAATCTCATCATGGTTTTTGTGCAACACAAACTGCCGGAATGCGTCGCGATAGAACGGCAGAAAATCGAAGCTGGTGAATGGGCGTCCCGGAGACGCGAGGATCAGTTCGTGCAGTCGTTCATAGAGGGGAATATATGCCACGGCTTCATCTCGCGCGATGTCCTTGAGCATGGCGCTATACTCTTGGATGAGTCGATTGGCTTGGGCTTGGAAAGGGTTGGCCGAATCGGGATCTTCTCCAATAGGGATCAGCGAGCAGAGGGCGATTGCTGCGTTCGTCTCGCCCTTGAGGCGTCGAACCACGGCTTGAATCGTCCGGCGGAAGCTCTGCGGCGAAGGTGGTCCGGGAAGATGCTTGGTCATGCGAACGAACTGGGCGTGCTTGGGTGAAAGCACGGCCAGGACGTCGTTCTCGCCAAGCAGAACGATCACATAGTCCGGGTGGCGATCAATGATGGCGGGCAGGCGCTGCATCCCGTTGAATGCCAAGTCTCCACCTTCTGCGAAGCGAACGAAGCGATACGATGCGAGAGATGGCCGCTGCGCCAGATCGGCTATCCAGTCGTAGCTACCGATGGCCGCCGTAGCGCTGGCTCCCAAATAGGCCACAGTGGCCGTTTCCGAAACTGCATCACACCCTGTCGCCGGAACATCTTTCGTGCCTTGCAGATTGATTTTCCTTGCCAATGCCAGCAATGGACGATATGCCCACCCCAGGAGGGTCATTGGTCCGCCCGTTAGCCCTTTTTGTGTGCGATCCGGCTTCGTCACTTTCCTTCCTCTGTTACCTCGAAACGTGTTCGTGCGCAAAGCGCATGAGGGCTTCCACCGCGCGCTGATATCCGCCCGCTTGGTGCGCGAGACGTTGCATGTCTCCAACCTTTTGATGAATCGCTTCATCGTTGACAAGGCGCTCAACTGCCCTACAGAGCGTCTCTGCCGTGACTTCAGCCTTCGAAAGCGCGATGCTCAACCCCAGTTCAACGAGGCGTCGTGCCGTGACTGCTTGGTCCATCGTCTCCTGGGGAATCGCCACCATTGGCACGCCGTAATAGAGGCTCTCCATTGCACTGTTCACGCCGCCATGGGTGACAAAGGCGCGGGCACGCGGCAAGATCTCTAACTGCGGCATGTAGGCTGCAAGCAGGAAGTTTTCCGGGATCGGTCCCAGCGACTCCACCTGAACCTGGTTACCCACGGAGAGGACGACCTGCCAGGACAGTTTCCCGAAGGCTTCGAAGCATTGCCTGAAAAATGTAGGCTGGTTGGTAAAGAGAGAACCCAGAGAGATGTAAAGCAAAGGCCGTTCTGCGCTCAGTCGCTCGAACGGGAACAGTGGAGTCTTGGAACGAGGCCGCAGCGAGGGGCCGACGAAGTGATAGCGCTCGTCAAAGGTCTCCCCTGCCGGTTGGAATGCTCGCGGAATGAAAACGATGTTCAGTTGCTCAGCACAGGACGCCAACTGCTGGTATTCCACCGGCGCGACGTGATAGCTGCCACAGACTGAAGCGAGAGCGGCATTTTCCTTGTCGATGATCTCGCGCATCGCTCCCACACGAGCGGTAGCACCTGGCACGTCTGCCATAAGCTTAGCCACGTTAAAGTGTTCATTCATGGGATAACTGGAATGCAAGAAGACGGCTTGCACTGCGAGTATTCGGACGATGATGCTGGTCCAGGCGCTGAATGGATCATGCACTATGACGTCCGGGGCATCTGCGCGTATCTGTTCCAGTATTTGTGGCAATACCTGACGACTTTCCTGCGCCTGCTGTGGCTCTTTGGTAGAGAGACTCGGCGCGAGCCGAGATTCATAGGGGCGAAAAAGCGCCCCCGTTGCCCGTACTGTCTCAGCCCACGCTTCTGGCAGGTAGTAGATTACCGTCTGTCCGCGGTCAACGAGTCCTTGAGCGATTGCCAACGTAGGATTCACTGGCCCGGAGGCCGGATACGGTAGGAAAACGTAGACTGCCATGGCGTGCTCCTTTTCTGAAGCGGCAATGAGTTCCAACGATGCCTTGTGCTGAAACATCGAATCTCAGCGACGTTTTCCAAACGGAACTCCGCTTGATCATTACTCCTGCTTTCTTCCCGACACAGGATCCTTAGTCAGGCCAACCTGCCTGAGCAGATTCTCGATCCACTCGCCATCCGACAAGTGACTCCTCCGTCTGCCTCGCATCATTATTCGGTGGATCATCGCGCCGGCAAGGAGGTCGCGCAATAGCTCTGTCTCGGGGAGACGTGACAGGGATTTAGTCGCACCAGCCTTTCCTAAAACCCGTGCTATTGCATTCCAGAACGGCTCGACGAACTCTTGCAGATACGTATCCACGAGTGCGGGATAAGCCGAAAGTGATCCGATTAACTGGGGAATCAATTCCCGATAGCGGTTATCCTTCAGGCCATTTCTTAATGCGAGTCTCAAGAGTTCAACAATATTGTCCGGACTCATTTCTCCGATAGCGTCCGGACTGACCGCGGGGTTTTTCATACTCCTAAAGGCGTCACTGAGAAGTTCTTCTTTGGTCTTCCACCGTCTGTAGATGGTAGGCCTCGAAATACCGGAGCGTTTGGCAATCTGCTCAAAGCCCGTCCCTTGAACTCCATCCTTGCTAAACAGCTCGATCGCCGTTTTCAGAATTTTTTCGTCGACCGCCAGATCGCGCGGGCGTCCGATCGCAGTTTTGCTTTTCATAGCGCATCACCTCCCTAGGTCCCAATCGACGCCCATATAGTTCAAGAGCCGGATACATCTAAAACAATACGTTACAGTAACGTAATATATCACCTCGAATTTGATTCTTGCAATGTTTTCGGCGGCCCGCTTATTTGTACTAATGGGCCACGCTCATTTGATCAAGTTGGAATCTTAGTCGCCGTAGTAACCGGCAAGGGCGACGTTAAAGAACGTTGGTTGATATTATGTTGCGCGCTCGAAGCGCACCCACCAATAGATGTGCTGACCCGCTACTGTCACGCAACATAACTTCCTGCGCCACACAAGAAATTAAACTCGATGGCTATCGACTGGAAGCTGTGAGAAATTCGAAAGAGGTTACGCTGTATTCACGGCGTCGAAGTGTCTTGAACGATCGATTCGGCTTCATAGCATCTGCTCTGGAGTATCTGCCTTCAGGAACCATAATCGATGGCGAGGTAGTTGGGGTCGGACCGGATGGCCATGCCGACTTCTATCTTCTTCAAAAATTCCGTTCGGCCCAATCGAACATCGTGTACTACGCTTTTGACATCCTTGTTCATGAGCATCGCGACTTAACTCGCCTTCCCCTCTCTGAACGACGTCAAATACTTTCCACCGTCATTGAACCCAACAAGCACGTTGCGCTCTCCGTCGTGTCCAATCGCCCTGCAGCAGAAATGCTGGAATTTGCAACAACGCATGGCTTGGAGGGGCTGATCGCGAAGCGCGCCGACAGTATCTATCAACCTGGGCAAAGAACGGGTCTCTGGAGCAAATACCGTATCAACATGGGACAGGAATTCGTTATTGGCGGCTATGTTCCCAGCCACCTAGGCCTGGATTCGATTGTTGTGGGCTTCTATCGGCGGAAAGACCTAATCTACTCGGCTCGCGTGCGGGCCGGTTTTGTTCCCAGGACTAGACGCGAAGTATTCGAGGAGATACGACATTTAAGAATTGCTAAATGTCCGTTCGCGAACCTGCCAGAAACAGAGCCGGGACGATGGGGACAGGGTCTCACAGCCGAGAAAATGAAGGTGTGCATTTGGGTGAAGCCGGAAGCCGTTGCGCAGATCGCGTTCCTGGAATGGACAGGTGCGGATCATTTGCGTCACGCGAGGTTTGTGAGGATTCGGGACGACAAAGATCCACGCAGAGTCGTGAAAGAGACGTTGGAATGATTGGCCTCTCGATTCGGAGATCCAGAATTCAGAACAAGCCTAGTTGGCCCCTCTCGCCTTTTTTTGGCTTATTCGTCGGTTTCTTTGCAGGCTTGGGTTTCTCCACAGGCATGTCTTCTTCTACTGGCTCGCACAGTGAAGCCTCATTATTTCTTACGCTGTTAAGCCGGCGATCCACGCGCCATGCTTTCATCTTGTCTGAATCGAAAGGCCGGATGAGATCAATCGGTGGTTGATCGGGATTGCCTGGCTCGAGCCAGCGCTGGTAATCCTCACGCTTGATGATGACGGGCATGCGGTCGTGGCCCGTCTTCTCGACCAGCAATTCGTTGGGTTCCGTGGTGACGACCGCGAAGGTGTCCATCTGTGACTTGCCGTCGGGCGAGTACCAATGCCGCCACACGCCAGCCAGAGCAAACGGTTCATCATCCTTCATGGCAAACATCCACGGAAGCTTCGTCTTCGGGTCCGGGCGTTCCCATTCAATAAACGAGTCGACGGGAATCAGACAGCGACGTTTCAGAAATGATTCACGCCACATATTGCTTTCGAGCAGTCGATCGCCACGAGCAAGGATCGTATCAAAGCTCATTTTCTTCGGGTCGGTAACATACGGCGGGAGGAACTTCCAGAACATCATCGAGAGCGTTCGCATGCCGAACTGCTCATCCCATACGATGACCGGCTGCGTTGAGCCGGGCGATGCGTTGTAATCCGGAGCAAGTTCCAATGCCAGGCCATCGACGTTACCGAGTTGGAAGGCCTCTGAGATGCGTTGTTTGTCCGCTCGTCGCTGGTATCGGCCGCACATCTATATCTCGTTGCAATTCTCACACGTTGCTCGATGGTTCAGAAGCTCATCAAAGGCAGAGTTCAAAGCTGCACGCAAATCGTCGCCTGACCAATCGTGTGCTTTCTCCACAATATGGTGGGCAGTGCGGAGGAAGTTCAAAGCGAGCAGGCTGCCAGTTTCACAATACAAGTAATCTTCGGCGAGCAAGCGCGGAGGAACGTCAGGAAGGTCATTCATGTATTCATGCTAACCGTCCATTCACTTCGGTACATCCTCACCGCTCGGCTGATACCAGGCCTCGCGCTTTTGAGGAAAGATGCTTTCACTCTTCGAAAGAAGTGCGGACAAGACACGGCGCGCCATGTGGACGGCATAGTCGATCTCGCGATCCAGCTCGGGGTCCGCAGTGCTTTTGTCAAAGAGTGGAGGCCGCTTTGCCGTCCGTATGGCCAGAATGAGACAGGTAGCGATCAGAAGCGATGGCCCAAGCTTCGGCCAGTCCGGGCGTTCGGTGTAGCCACCGACCTCAAGCGCCACGGCGCGTTCCCAGCTTTTCAAATGGATAGGAGAGTCTACCCCGAAAGATCTCCGCCGGAAGATAACGTCGGCGTTCTCCACACAGCGGACACGTGTGAATGATCCAGCTATCTGGCATGGTCTCGACAGGCGCTGCGATGTTCTCGCTACAGCGCTTGCAGCGGATCACAAAGTCATGCCATTGGCTCGGCGGTCCATGAAACATGGGAAACATCATAGCGAATGAAAGGCGAATATGCCAGCATGGAATTTCAGGGAGCAAAAGATAAAATTTCTCCTAATCTGAAGGTCAGTGTTTTCATTTAGATACTTATGTTTGCACCGTAGATGATGCACTTTGAGGATTGACAGCGTCGGGGCATAATAGGAGAACATAAGGCGAATAAACCCTGATGCCTTCTGCCTCCTTATTACGTGCCCAGATCGAGACTGCACTCGCAGATCGAATTCCTTCTGCCCTGACCCCAGCGCCCCGAATCATACGACCTGTTGCAGCTACGGGGGTACGGGAACTTGATGCTCTACTCGAGGGTGGACTGCCGTTGGGAGCCATCACGGAGATGGTGGGCCCGGAATCCTCCGGACGCACGTCGGTAGCACTCTCATTCGTTGCTCAGATGACGAAGACGGGAAAGGTCTGCGCCTGGGTCGATGTATCGAATGCATTGCATCCCGAATCCGCGGCAGCCTCAGGCGTGGCTCTGTCGCGTCTTCTCTGGGTGCGTTGCGGAGTGCTAGATATACCGCAAGTACAGCCATCACAACGTGCTTTCTCTCTTCCAGAGAAATATCTGATTCCTCCTCCGACCAAGAAGGGTCTGCATGGTGGTGGCTTCGGTCCGCATCCACGGAATGAAGTCAAAGGACTCTCGGAAGCAGTCAGCGATTTGCTCAGGCCCGAAATGTTTGCACCGCGATGTGCAGAACCGCAACGCAAGGAACGACCAGAAAAAGAAGCTTTCGAACCGAACTCGCAAAAACCATCAGCAAGGCTAAGCAGAAGACCCGCTCCATCCGCGAAACCACTGTCAAGAATGGATCAGGCGATCCGTGTCACAGATCTTCTTTTACAGGGAGGAGGCTTCAGCGCCATCGTTCTGGACATGGGCAGCATCGCGCCTGAATACGCCTCACGTGTGCCGCTGGCAACATGGTTCCGTTACCGCGCTGCTGCGGAGAAGACACAGGCGAGCATCGTGCTTCTGACACAACACTCGTGCGCGAAGAGCAGTGGTGAATTGCTGTTACGGTTTCAGCCGGGCCGGGCAAGTAGCGACGAAGTCCCAGTACTTACCCGGATTGAGCATTCGCTCGAAGTGACGCGCCGTCGTTTCACGCAAGCGCCAACAAACGTACTTCCATTGCGCAAACCGCCGCAGAGCGTAAACACAGCGGGCTGGCGTAGCAGGACTACCTGGGCAGGTGCTTGATGACGAAGCCTGCTGAGTTATATGCCTGTCTCTATGCCAGAGAATTTCCCGCGCAGGCTTTGCTGCGTTTGCGGCCGGATCTGCACGCCAAGCCGTGTGTCGTGATGGCGGACAAGCCGTCGTTCGAGCAGGTCTGCTCGTTGAATAAGAAGGCTCGCGCTCTCGGCATTGTTCATGGCATGACGCAGGTAGAGATAGACACTTTTCCATCAGTAGGTGTCTTGCCACGCTCTGAAAGTGACGAGGCTGCAACGAAATCGATCCTACTCGAATGCGCGGGAGGCTTCTCGCCGCGAGTGGAGGATCTTAGTGAGGACGGTACTTTTTTATGTGTCATCGATATCGCTGGAACCAGGAGTCTTTTCGGGGCGCCCGAATCTCTGGCGCAGAATCTCCTCACTCGCGTCAGGACACTTGGATTAACAGCGTGCATTGCCGTCAGCAGTAACTTTCATGCGGCGGTCGCGCTTGCCAAGGGATTGTCACCGCAACGAGCAGTGAAGGTTATCCCTGCTGGTGAAGAAAGGACAGCACTCGCCACACTGCGGCTTGTTGTCCTCGACCTCACAGAGAAGCAGGCGGAAACCTTCTCTTTGTGGGGGATTCACACTTTGGGAATGCTTGCTGCTCTGCCGGAAAAAGAACTGATCGCGCGCATGGGACAAGCCGGCAAACACCTTCGCCAGTTAGCGCGGGGCGAGATGCCACACTTGTTTCAACCGATTGAGCCTGTCTTCACACTTGAAGAACATATAGAGCTGGATACCCCAGTCGAATTGCTCGATTCCCTGCTCTTTGTCATGAACGTGATGCTGGAGCAGCTCATCTTTCGCGCCACGGCGCGCATGCTGGCGCTTGCTTCCCTGACGATCACGCTGACACTGGAAGGTTGTGCGACGCATTCCCAGAGAGTCGAAGTCCACCACTCGCCAGCAGTCCGCCACGGACCATAGGCGCGTTCCACCCTATA